>Ga0209121_10006309_pt1 | contig 10433 bp, 10 predicted proteins | sample Cruoilmetagenom3_FD_187292 | JGI IMG/M metagenome (GOLD analysis project Ga0209121, IMG submission 187292) | Oil polluted marine microbial communities from Coal Oil Point, Santa Barbara, California, USA - Sample 3 (SPAdes) (version 2) | ecosystem: Environmental > Aquatic > Marine > Oil seeps ...
TGTGGAAGCAAGGTTAGCTAACCTCCTAATATCAAGACGCTTTGACATCTCAAGCTCAGGGACAATATTTCTTGCATACTACTCTGAAATACCAATGGTAGGTGTTGATATGTGGAGTATCCAAGGAATATCTGATGATGATGCAAAAATTCTATCGCTTTGGTTCAATAGCACTCTCAATTTGCTTGCTTTGCTCATCTATCGGACAGAGACTAGAGGGGCATGGATGAAGCTGCATGAATATGCAATGAATGAGATGCAACTGTTAGATCCCAAGAAACTTAAGAAGTATGAAAGAGATCGCTTGCTGCAGCGCTTTGATACTATAAAGAATGTTTCATTTCCCAGTATTCTTGAGCAATTGAAAGGCAAGTTTCCACCTAGGGTTGAGATTGATAGGGCTGTGTTTAGGGTGCTTGGTTTTGGTGATGATGAGATTGATCACATTCTGGATTATCTTTATCCTGCTTTGGCTAATGAAATTGAACAGCTCAAGAAGCTCATGGCAGGATAGAATCTTCTGTCAAACACGATGCATGAACCGTTAGAAGTTGTTAAATGTGAGAAATGCGGAAAAAGAGCCCTAATGTACTGCACCGAAAACAAGAGAGACCTCCCCCCGTATCATGAAACAACATAGAGTTTAGCGGTTGTGTTATCGCAAGGGGGCTTAGGGCTGAAGAGCTGTTGTAACTGAATTGCGTAAGTCTTTATTCTTCAGAAACCATGTTTTTTACTGAGTTTCAATTACCATTAAGGTTTGAAATTGAATGAGACGCGGAAAATTTGACGCTGCGGCTGACGTTCTCAGCGAGGCCATTCAGCATCCAAAACGTGCCCCTACAAGGATTATGGGGAGCACCGGCGTGCCCTACGCCTTTCTCAAGCCTTTAACGGAAGCTGGACTTGCTGAGATCACACGTGTAAAAAGGAAGAGGAGAAGTCTACAGGTCACGGATAAGGGACGGAAGTTTCTACGCTGCTACGCATGTTGTGAAAGGTTTATTCCAAATTCAGCTTCTTTTTCATAATTGTTTCGAGAGGGCTTGTGCCTTAATCATAATTGTACCTGTGGCAAAAAAATTTTATTTCTGAAAGCTTTGTAGAAAGCTTCTTTTAAAATATAACGCTTAAAAAACAATTATCTGAAGGTTTATTAAGGCTGTATTAGTCTTAATTGGGGTGAAAAAGGCAATGGTTGAGATAAACTTTCACGCTAAAATTCAGAAGGCCCACCGAGTGAAGGTTCCGGCTTGGTTACTCTATAGACATCAGATAAGGGCTGGGGACCTACTCGACGTCAGAATTCAAAATGTCAGGTTCGACGTTAAATTGGGAAAGGATTTTCGATTCACAATTCCAAAACGTGAGTACGAGGCGATCAAGAAGTATTGGCTGAACCAGCCTGTTATAGAGGTTTATTTGGAGTTTGAGGAAAGGCCTGAGGCTCGGCTTGTCAAGGGGACCCTCGGCGATCGGGATGGACCCTTTTCTGAATAAGGTTTAATTCATGGGCAACCTGAAGGAAGCATCAACGTAAAACCTCGCTTTCAGACAAGCCCAACGCTGCACAAACCCTCAACAACAGCCTTCTCGTCTCTTTACTGAAATAAACTTTGACGGGTCTCTTCATCAAAGAAGCATTCATCCCTTAATAGAAACATGGCGACTTGAAACATGTAAGTTACGAAGCACATTTGGCCCCTTCTCACTCGGCCGGGATTTGAACCTGGGAATGTGCACCGTACAAAAAAATTGTATCAACAAATCATATAAACGTAGGGAGAGGGTAGGTCAACGCGTGTGGACAGGGCTTTTTTTAAAAACTCAATTTGAGCTTATCAAAAAATAGGAGGAGGGGGGTAGTTACCGCTTGAGGTGTACTCAGCTGTATTGACGCCTGATTACTTGAAGCATATCTTGAACTGTTCGAAGAAACTTAGCGTTTTCCTCATTTATGTAGTACTTATGGTCTGTCTTTTTTCAACTATTCCGTCAGCCTTGTACGTTTCTAAGCGGTGAGCTGCATGATGCCCAACTTTCTTGCTGATTCCATGCTGGATTGGCCTCTTCCTGTTTTGTAAGTAAATCTTAAGGCTTAATAAACACTATTATGTCACGGGCTTCAGGCTTTGGTTTGGGTTAAAACCGTTCTTAGGCTTAAGTGCGCGGCTGAAAAACCTGAATGCAAGGTCTGCGGACACGCTTTCAAACACGGGGAGGTCGCGTGGCGTAAGGATGTCTGGAACAGGAAGGCTTACCGCCGAGAAGACGTGTTCCGCTGCGAGAGACGCTATCTCTCGATGCGGCATCAAAGGAGAATAGAAAAGTGAGACGGAAGAGCTGGGTGAAAGTTTACCTAAGCCGTGAACAGCGAAGCCTGCTCACAAGAATCGCAGAAAGCCTAGGCATAGGGGAAAGCGAAGTGTTACGGCAAGCGTTCATGGAATACGCCAAAAGCATAAGCCTCATAACAGAAAGAGTGCACGGAAAAATATAGGCGTATGGACACACCCCATATCCTATTTATAGCGCGCTAAAGTGATATATAACAACTCAATATAAATTTAAATAGGTTCATTCTAATCTGATGTGATGGTTATGCAAACAGCAGTGTACGAGAAGCAACTTATCTGGGTGCCGGTATCTAACCTTTTGTTCGATAACGAGAATCCTCGACTACCTCCGAGTGCAAAGAGGTGGAGTCAGAACGAAATTTTAAAAATATACGAGCGCGATTTCGATTTGTTACCGATTGCCCAATCAATGGCGGATAATGGGTATTTCGTTGAAGAGCCCCTCATTGTGATTCCTAAACCGAAGGATACATTCATAGTCATAGAGGGAAATAGGCGGCTCGCTGCTCTCAAACTACTCACAAATCCTGAACTTAGACGGATTACACGTGACAGGAAAATTTGGGAGAACTTAGCTAAGCGCGCGCGTGCTTTGGGACACGACCTCATCGAGGCGCCTGTAATTGTACATAGCAGCCGTGATGAACTCACAGCAATACTTGGATTTCGTCATATAACTGGCATTTTGAAATGGGATCCGCTTTCTAAGGCCCGCTTCATTAATCTTCTTATCGAGCAAAAGGGCGAGAAGGCTGACTTTGCTGAGCTTGCACGTGAGATAGGCAGTCGAAGGCATACAGTTCGTGATAATTATGTAGCTTATCGCCTTTACATTCAGGCGAGGGACCAGTTTGATATTGATACCAGGAATCTTGAGAAGAACTTTGGAGTTTTTTACCGGGCGTTGAGTAGCGCTCCCATACTGGATTTCATAAGGCTTAAGAAAGAAAAGAGTCCAGTTAAGCTGAGGTCGCCTATTTCGAAGAGAAAAGCTAACGCGCTAAAGGAGCTTATTGAGTACATACACGGAACAGCTAATGTGGGACCAGTGCTAACAGACTCTCGTCAGCTCACAATGTTGGGGGAAGTTCTCGCCTCTCCAGAAGCTCTTGATTCTTTGCGTGTTCATAGACATCTCAAGCTTGCGTACGCTCTAACTGGCGGTGAGGAACGCAGCCTTGTAGAAAACCTTCAACGGGCGGATTTCTTGCTTGGTGAAACTCTAAAGGATGTCTATAAGCACAAGCAAAGCACTAAGGTTGTACATTGGGTAGAGCGTTGTGCAGGAAGAATGTTTGAGATTCTCAAATATTTTCCCGAGGTTGAGAAGCGGCTGAGGGAGGTTAAGAAAAGACCGAGGGAGGTTTAGTTGATAGAGGTGCCCCCACTCCCTAATCCTGATGTAGAAACAGATTGGGCGGAGCTTTCCTGCCTTTTTAGAAAAAACCAATCCCTATCACGCTCAGAAGTTGAGAAGGCGCTTGAGGAAGCCGGTGTCGATGACCCAGAATTAACAATTGAAAACATCTGGCGTGAGATCACTTGGAGGCACTACATAACACCTGAGAGTCATCCAATTATTGCTTCTCAGGATCGTCTCCAGCGGGTCAGAACTTGGAGAAGAGCTTTTTCTTACGCCTTCATGTTACTCTTAACCTGTCAGTCATTTTATGAATCCACAAGAGTTTCGAAAAGACAGTGGCCCAAGACTGCAAAACTATTCGAGCGGTTAACGACAGCAGCTATGGAGCGGTACTTAGGCCGAGCCATTAATATCGGTGCTCCCAGAAGAGGAGGTGTACCAAGAAGCTTCAAAAAATGCTTAGATTTTATTTGTGATAAAACCAAAGAACTTCGTGGACCTGTGTCGCAATTCCGCAAATGGTCAAAAGACGAAGGTGTAGATGTTATCTCTTGGCACCCATTTGACGAACGTTCTGGTCAGGTAATCATCCTTGTACAGTGTGGCGCTGGGGCAACATGGCAAGAAAAAACAATGGAAATAAGCCTACCGGTTTGGCGTGAATACATTGATTTTGTAACGGACCCGATGACAGCATTGGCTTTCCCAGATGTATGTCATAATGACTGGATGTACCTGTCGAAACAGAGCGGAGTACTTTTAGATCGCTTACGGATCGCATCCTTAGTTCCCAAGAACATGACTTTCCCTTTGCGAAGGGAACTAATTGATTGGTCTAAACAGCAACTTAGGGGTTTGCAATGGGCTACCTAATTCGCATGCGCAAAAAGGATTCTCAGAGCTGAATATGGTGACATCTTGATGAGTAATATCGCTGATTTTGATAGACCAAATGTGGTCAGCCTTTTCACAGGTGCAGGAGGGCTTGATCTCGGTCTTGAGAAGGCTGGTTTCGACATAAAGGTTTGTGTTGAGTGGGAACACGATAGATGTGAAACGCTTAGGTTGAACCGTCCGGAATGGCCAGTCATGCAAGCTAACATTAGGCGCATCAAAGGCGAAGACATCCTCTCTTTCGGAGGGTTAGAGAAAGAAGAGGTCGCCCTTATTTCAGGAGGGCCTTCGTGTCAGCCTTTCTCTAAATCAGCGTTCTGGGTTAAAGACCGCCTCAGTAAGATCGCTTCAGACCCGCGAGCCCTGCTTCTGCAGGATTATGTTCGTGTTGTCAAAGAGATAGAGCCAAGGGCTGTAATATTGGAAAACGTTCATGGCCTCGCTTTCAAGCCGATCCGTTCTATTTTTGCCGCTCTAACCGATTCTTTGGAACAGCAAGGTTACAGATGCTCGTGGTCCATTCTAAATTCGGCTGACTATGGCGTTCCACAACGTAGAAAGCGACTTTTTCTGGTGGGTACAAGACAAGATCTGGCATTCAATTTTCCCACACCAACACACTTTCATCAAAAATTAGGGAATGTATCTGCGCATGTAACGGCAGGAGAGGCTATTGGAGATCTCGACGATGACATCATTCACGAGAATGAGAAAATTGGGGGTAAGTGGGGGCACCTGCTTCCACTTATTCCCCCAGGTAGGAACTATCTATATCTAACGGAGCGTGGAGGTGGCCCTTTACCATTATTCAAATGGCGAAGTAGATATTGGTCATTCCTATTGAAGCTGAGTCCTCGCGAGCCTTCTTGGACTATTCAAGCAAGACCCGGCCCGTACACAGGGCCGTTCCATTGGAGAAACAGACGATTGAGGCTTTCCGAGATTAAGAGACTACAGACCTTCCCTGACGACTGGAAATTATTTGGAGATAGCCGTTCTAAATGGTCTCAGGTAGGAGATGCCGTACCCCCGCTTATAGCAAAGGTTCTCGGAAAAGCTCTCTTTGGGAAATATTCTCATATGTTTTCCAATAGAGGCAATGTTAACTGAATGTGAGAAAGAAATTATGCTTAACCCCATGGTAAAGAAACTTCTCGAGTGGTTTGAAATGGGGGGAAAAAGCTACCCCTTTAGAGATACAACAGATCCCTATCGAATACTCGTAAGCGAAATGCTTCTTAGGCAGACTACCGCCAGGCAGGTTGCGACTATCTATCCTATTTTCTTTGAAAAGTTTCCCACCGTGAAACACCTTAGTAAAGCACCAATAGATGAGATCAAAAAGACCATTAAGCCCCTTGGAATCGCAAGTCGGGCTCACGATTTGAAGCAGGTCTCTCAAGAGATAGTTTCAAAGTACGGAGGGAAAATACCAGAAAATATTCAAGATTTGATTAAACTGAAAGGCGTAGGCAAATACATAGCTAACTGCGTCATGGCCTTTGGATTTGAATTTCAAATAGCCGCAGTAGATTCTAATATCAACCGCGTTCTTTCAAGGATAATGGGGTTGAGGGTTGATTTCAAAAAGCAACCTGATTATAGAATCTGGAAATTTTATTACGGTTTGATGCCTCGAAAAAAAAGACGAGAATTCCACCATGCCATTATTGACTTGGCGCACCTGTTTTGCAGACCAAGTAATCCGAAGTGCGGGATATGTCCATTAAAAGAGTATTGTAATTATCAAGAATAAGAATCAAGCCAATCTGTGAGTTTACAGATTCAAAATAGATAATCGCGCGCTGGCAGACTTAAGGAAGTAGGTGTCAAGGCATATTAGCATACAGAAGTAACAATGCACCTATTCCAAGCAAAATATAAGGTGATGCCAACTTAAACAGCGCACTAGGGTCCTTTCTGAGCCTAAAGTTTGTGTGTACACGCTTCCACGCTTAGTAGTCTCTCTTTTTCTTTAAGGAACCTGTTTCTTCTTTATTGATGATGATAGCGTCTCCGCTAACCAATTAAAGCTAAAGCATCTTTTCCGCGAGCGTTACAGTCTCTCTTCAGCTTTCTCTGCACACGCACTAAACATTCCCAGTCAGTTGCTGATGTCCACAGAATCCACAGAATACTTTATATATTTGAATGGAAACATATCTTCGGCGATGAAAGTGAGAGTGAGGAGTAAAATATGGGAAAGAACGTGACAGTATACCTCCCAGACGATGTTGCAGAGAAAATGGAAAAGTTCCCGGAAGTCAACTGGTCTGAAATCTGTCGAAGGGCCGTATTAGACTACATTCAAACGAGAACACAGGTGGATTTGGGACCAATAATTGAAAGGCTCAAAAAAGAGCGAAATGTGGACCATAAGGAGGGACAGATACTAACGTATAAAGAAATCGTTCCAAAGCTTTCCTGGGAAGATTTTGGGCTGTGGCGCGTAAGGATTGACAAGAGGCTTATGGAGCAGCAGGGTCTATTCAGTGATGAGCCTCTCGGTCCATTAGCGGCTGAGCGCGCTGCAATTCACAACATGCGCGGACGGATTAAAAGTTTCGCTAAGGAAAACAAAATCGAGATTCCAGAAGACTTGTCCGACGCCTTTTGTGAAGGAGCGATAGATGCCTTCATGGATGTTTACAATCGTGCCAAAAAGAAGTAGGAAGCGGGAGACATGGCGAACGTGGCTGAGAAAAAACGGAAGGGTCTGTTCATCAAGGGCTTCCATGATGCGGAAAAGCTGATTAAGATCGCAAAAAGTGAAGCCTCAAAGATTGGTATGAGAGGTAAAATCATAGTTGTGAATCTTGGACATTACAATCCAGCGTTAAATGGTCAAGCTGTAATAGTGGAGGAGGCTGGTAGCGAATATACCGTTCCAGGTGGCGGGAGCAAGAGTTCAAAGAGATAAATGAAAGTTAAGCGTTTGGTTGTTGGAAAGGGTAGGACCTGTAGACCCGGTGATGCTGAAGAGTGGACAAGAGAATACTACGAAGTCGAGGCAACTGTCGAGGACCCTGGAGAGCTTGAGGTTGCAAAGGCAAATATAACGGGGCTTCTTGACGGGTGGCTTTCGACTTCTAAACCAGCGGCCACGCCAGCAAAGATTCCACAGCTGGACCCTGATGAATCAGCTAAACTCCCATGGAAAAATTATCGAAAGAAGCAGCCGTGTAAGCCAGACGAGCCCGGCTGGATTTTTAGGAACACGCCTGGAGCGGAGGCGTTAGCTGACCTCATCGAGAGACAGGGCAACGGCGCGAGAGTTCAGATTGGACGGTGCACTTTCGAAGTGAAATTCTCAGGCTCTGAACGCCAGTTCATTGGCAGGGCTCCTGTCAAAAAATAGTCTCCCGGAGGAGCTCGTGTGAATAATCAGGATGAGAGTTCGCCTAAAGTTGAGTTCAACGAATCTGGTTTTATTAAGGGGTATACCTGCCCGAAGTGCGGCGGCAAGCTAAAACTTGACCATAAGGATGACATAGGGCAAAAATGGTTTAAGTGCCAAAAGTGTGGACGGCAAACATGTAAGCCAAAGTCTCCGGAGCGGAAAAAACTTGAAGAGGCGCTTGAGAGGCAAGATTTTGTGTTGCATCCGGCTGGCGGAGTTACCGAAGATTTCGTGTACGAGCCCGTCGGCGTAGGAGAATACGTTTACAAAACCAGAGATGGAAAAAAGGCTATAACAAAACTGAAAGTTGAGTACGAGGATCCTGAAAAGAAGAAGGGCCGACGTCTCTGGTTCATCATTGTAGAGGGTAAACAGTATTATTTCTTGAAGAAGCCGCCGAAGGAATGGCTTTTCAGCATGCCTGAGAGAGCTGCTGTGGAGAAGTGGGTTAACGGAGAAAAAGGAAGCCTATCGCATCGAGAGATCTGGAGTCTGAACAGTGTTTACCTCGGAACGTTCTTAGATTTTCCACACAAATACGAGTTCAGTGTTGGGTTGCTTTTCATTCAACAAACATGGCTTACGGAAGTTATACCGGTTGTTTTTTATCTGGGTGTCAGAGGCGAGTTCGGAGGCGGAAAAACCGTCACAGGCGAAGCTATATGTCTAATCTGCAGGCATGGCTACCTAACAGGCAACCTCAGTCCACCCTTCGTCGCCAGGGCAATCCAAGAACAAAAAATAACGCTCATGGTTGACGAGCTGGACAGCGTCGCAGGCAGCAAAGACTCCAACCTGAACAGCATATTCCGGCAGGGATACCGGAGAGGGTCCAGATACAGTCGGATACACCCTGACACTTTAGAGCCTCAAAGCTTCGAGATTTTTGGACCAAAACTGTACACGGTGCACAGCGAGATCGAGCAGGCATTACAGACGAGAACAATTCCGATTCACGTTAGGGAAACGGCGAATGTCCAGTATCCAATTGTAAACCTGGATAAGACAGCCTTCGCCACAGCGGTTTATACAGAGAACTTTCTCTGGTACATGGACAACATCCTTGACCTGAAAAATAATCAGTTTGAGAAGATCCAGAGCTTAAGCGCCAACGAACTTGACATACTTGACCTACTTGACCTAAAAAAGTGGGGGCATACAAGTGAAAAATCTCAAACAGTGATGGAGAAAACTGAAGAAATAACGGCGAATATAAGAACAAGAATGTTTCTGAGAAAGAAGGCTCTCCTCCAGGAAGGTCAAGTTAGTCAAGTTAGTCAAGTCACAGGCCGCAACGTGGAACTTATGTTCTTATGCTTCACCATATCAAACATGGTGGCTGTGGACGTTGCTGAAGATTTGAAGCATTCGTTCCAACAAAAAATCGTGGAGGAGAGCGAAAGAACCGAGCTTGGTTATCTAGGCGTTCTCAGAGACCTTTTGTTCTCTCTTTGGAATGAAAAAAACGGAGATAAACAATACAAGACAGAAGCAGGCGAAGTGAAGATATCAAACAAGGAAGTTTACAACAGGTTCAATGAAAGCTTAAAAAAAGAGTATGACCGTGGAGTTTCACCGGCAACATTCAAAGGATACATGCTTGAGTTCGGTTTCACGGATGCTTTGAACCGGAAAAAACTAGAAGTGCCTATACCCGGAGATCCGAAGGGAAAGTCGAGACTCTGCAACATTTTTACAGCTCGTGTTCTACGGAAGCTCGGAATCCAAGATGAAGAAGCTCCAAGCGTAGACAATAAACCGACGGATCTAAAATCTGTTCATTGGGCTGGCCAGTTTTACGGTGAACATGAGTGTTGTATATGCGGTTATCAAAAAAAGACTTCATGGCAAGCTGAAGACTTCAAAGGCAACAAGCATTGGATCTGCGAAGACTGCAAGTTAGAATGGGAAAAACAGAGGAATAGCCTTGACTAAAGAAAAGCTTAGGAAAGTTGACCAGCTCATCGTCGGCGGCTTGCACAGAGACGATTTTGAATGGGCAGCTCAGCAGTATGAAGAAACAGGCTACGTGCTTGTGGCTTTTCTCCTCGACCGCGACGGCTATCACTGGAAAGCAGTCTACGTCAAAGCCGACGACCCCCGGGGGAGGGGGGGTCTCTCCGTGTCTGTGTGCCTCTATCTGCGGATGCATGCATAAGAGAGCAAATCAAAGGATTAAAGAAGAAGCGGAAAAAAAGCAACTTCAAAATTTTCTAGCAAGAAGGATTGGCTGTGGCGCAAGAAAAGGCTAAGCAAGCAGCAAAACCTGAAAAGCTATGCAGACGCCAAAGACAGCCACAGCTCAAATGTCCACAATGCTCATCAAAAAAGCTCCATAAGTCTGGCTTACGCTACACGAGAGATGGCGAAGTACAAAGATGGTTATGCCGAGACTGTGGCTACAGATTCAGTGAAGGCT
>Ga0209121_10006311_pt1 | contig 10433 bp, 10 predicted proteins | sample Cruoilmetagenom3_FD_187292 | JGI IMG/M metagenome (GOLD analysis project Ga0209121, IMG submission 187292) | Oil polluted marine microbial communities from Coal Oil Point, Santa Barbara, California, USA - Sample 3 (SPAdes) (version 2) | ecosystem: Environmental > Aquatic > Marine > Oil seeps ...
CCGAAGACCACAGGAATATATCGGATATTTCGAGGATTAAAATTTGAGCCTGACGCAGAAATTGGGCAAAAGGGGACGTTATGCAAAGGTCTCAGTTCGTGTTTCCATGATCAGAATTAATATTCTTGAAAGATTATATTATTCAGTGTACTATCCGTAACACCATTGGAATTTGCAAACGCAGGAAGTCAATTGAATGTAAGAAATGAAGCAGGGGAAACAACAGATGAAGGATAAAAAAGGAATTCGTGTTTTCATAACAGATTACATGGTATTAATTGCATTTGGCCTTGGTGCATTCTACTGGATTTTTGACGCCTTTTTCAGTATGTTTTTAGCAAAGTCAGGCCTCAATCCCTTTCAGTTGTTAGTTACTTTCGGGTCGGATGCGAGCTGGACGCGCTTAATAGTTTTATGCCTCTTCGTTATATTTGGCTCCCATGCACAATTTGTCCTGAAAGAGCGCGATGAAGCCACCAGGAGGAGTGAGAAGGAAGCAACTGCACGTGAGCGGTTCCAAAGACTACTTTCACCTGACCTGGCCGAAATGGTGGTCTCGGGTGAGTTAAAGGTTGAAAAGGGTGGCGAGAAACGCGAAGCCACGGTATTGTTTGCCGACTTCCGTGATTACACCAGAATAAGTGAAAACAAGGATGCAGCAGAATTGCTCAAGATAATTAACGAATACTTTGAAGTAATTGTTAATACCGTATTCCGCCACCAAGGAACAGTAGACAAATTTATTGGCGACGAGGTAATGGTACTCTGGGGCGCACCGGTGACACACGCCGACGACCCAATCCGCGCCGTTCGTGCCGCTCTTGAAATACAATCTAAAATTGCAGAATTCAACAGGTTACGTGCAACAGAGGGTTTACTCCAGATTCGTCTCGGCATCTCAATAAACACCGGAGATCTGGTTGCAGGTTACATCGGCTCAACACGCACGATGAGTTACTCTGTAATAGGCGACGTAGTCAATGTTGCGCATGGTATCTGCCCGGCAGCAAAAGCCGGACAAATCATTATTTCCGATAATACGTATTCTCACGTGAAAGACATTTTCGAAGCGGCGAAAATCGCACCTGTCCATGTCAAAGGTAAAGACGATCCGATCCCGGTGTACGAAGTCATTGGTGAAAAGCATTCTTCAACATCTGCCTAAACGCCACGGATCAGCCGTAAGCGGGCAGGCAAGAAGATGGGGGGAAAACATTCAAAAAAGATATTCATCGGTAATCAACATAACACATGCGGAACATATCGAAATGGTAAGGGATATTTTCGCGACGATTACTCGAAAGTATGATTTCTTGAATCATTTCCTCAGCCTCGGGCAGGATACTGTTTGGCGCAGATTCGCCGCCAGGCAGGTACGCTTTTCTAAGACCATTCGTTTTCTTGATATTGGGACAGGCACGGCTGATCTGGCCATTGCGGTTGCCCGGAAACATCCGCATGCTAAATTAACGGGGCTCGACTTTGTTCAGGAAATGATAAAGACAGGACATGAAAAAATAGAAAAATATCACATGTCAGACCAGATCAGCCTTGTGCAAAGCGATGCTTTGAACCTTCCCTTCCCGAGTGATAGCTTCGATGCGGCAGGTATCGCCTTCGGTATCAGAAATATTACCGATAGAATTCAGGCACTCAAGGAAATGAAGCGTGTACTTGTACAGGAAGGCCAGGTACTCGTTCTTGAATTAAACATTCCCAGGCAAAGATTGTTTCGAAGTCTTTATCACATATATCTAAACCATATGTTACCGCAGATGGCACGCTACTTTTCCCGGAATCCGGCAGCTTATTACTATTTGGCAGATTCCATCATGCACTTCCCCCAGCCCGGGGAATTTGCTCTGATAATGGAAGAAGCCGGTTTTATACATATCAAAAAATATCCTTTAACCCTTGGTATCACATATCTGTACGAAGGGTTAAAACCGGCATAGTGATACCTTTTTTTAACCGCCTTCCCAACCCCTGAACCCACTCAACGTTGCAGTACTTTTTTCGGGATAATAATAAACTTCATAGCGGGTATTCTCTTTCAGTACGGCATTAACTTCGGCTTGAATCCTGGCCCTCTCTTTATTGGATTCCCAGGATTTCCAGTCATCGGCACTTTGCCATGAGCTGATAACCAGATATTCCTCTCTGTTATCCACGTTCCTCAAGGTCTCCCCCGAAATATAGCCGGGCTGCACTGTTGCCAAAGATCTCAGTTGGATAATGAGTTTTTCTAAATCTACTTCCTTGCCCTTGGGTACCTTTCTTTTAATCAGAACTTTAACAGCCATTTTCTCACCTCCTGAATCATAAAATTGATTTACAGGTTAGGGGTTTTTGACTTTTTCTTTCTTTTCCCTCCTTTCCTTTGCCCCGAAAAGTAAACGGTTTTCTTAACAAGAAAGCAGGATAACCTTTATTTTTATTATAGCAAATTCATACACCCTTTTGTCAATTTTTTAAGCGTTTTTCTAATTATCAGCCAATAACAAATGCCGATCATCATCTCCTGTATCCTTTATCAACGAGCGAATTGATGTTTTCCATAATGATACGTGTCACGGATTCGAATTGTTCCTTATATTTTTTTTGAGACTCTTTAGAAAACAGCTTAAATTTTTCCTTTATCCTGTATTCCTGTAATTGATCCTCAACAGAAAGGGGATCTCCTATCCTGTATATAATTCTACCGCTCTTCGCAATTGGAAGACTCCCTGTATAGACTTGATCAGAATTACTGCACCCTACGGGAAAAACCTTTTTCTCCGTATGAAGTACCAATTGCGCGAGGCCTGTCCGTCCTTTTCCCAACTGGAGGGATCTTGTTCCTTCCGGAAAGACGATTAAATTAAGGTTTCTTTCAAAAAGGGCAATCTTACTTAATTCAGCAACACGTTCCATAATTGTTTCGTGATAGCTTTTTATATATTCAACAAAATCATCCTTCAGAAAACTGGTCGTCTCCGTTGCGATTTTCCAGAGGGCATCACCTATTTCATGGCTGCCGTCTATTACATCTCTTACGATCCGGTACTCTTCTCTCTCGATTCTTTTGCCGTTTTTTTTCTTATAAAATTCTTCAATAAGGTACCCCATAGATGGAACGGGAATCAGGTTGCATGCATCAAGGACCTTTCCAAGAATATTGTTTCTGTAGTACTTCCCTTTAACCCATACCGTTGTGTAAGGAAGATTCTTCATTGTCCACAGCTTATACTGAAACGGCCAGTAATTATATCTGTCCGTATGATTCATGGCAAATATGACAGTCTCATCTCTCGGAATTTTTTCCACATTCTCCAGTTGGATATCTACATTGGCAAAAATCCGGTAATTCGGAGTCAGAAAAAATGTTGCCAGCAATTTTTGTACTATTGGCGTCGATGTAAGATTTATGTTCTTCAAATACTCAAGATCTACCATTTTACTTCCTTGATCAAAACTAAAACACTTAACCCGGATAAACCGGAAATCGAAATTCGCAAATCGGGAAAGGATTATGGGATTGAGGATTAGAGGATTATTTTCTTACTCCTTACCCCTTCCCACCTGGTTAAATTCTTTTGCCATTTTTGCAAGAACTTTACGACTAAGGAACTAAGACATTATTTCTGAAGTCGCATGACGATCAACGTCTGATTTTTCAATCAGTTTTTTCTGATATATCAGTATATCATGAACAAATTGTCCCGGCTCTTTTTTTAACCGCTCGTCGCACATATTCAATGCCAGTTCCAACTGTCCTGAACGTCTCACTAAATCAATTATCACTGACTCTTCCGTGCCGGCGCGATCCGCAAACCACTGACCTTTTTCTCTTGCTTTTTGAAGCAACGACACAGCCCTTTTCCGACATGCCTGAGCAGCATTATTATTATTCGCATCATCAGATGCCCATGCCGCTTTAACAGCAGTCCATCCGGCAATCTTAAATTGAGATTCTTCTTCTTGTATTAATGACCAGCAGAGGAAGGAATTTGCCAGCTCCGGAAATTCAGGATTTTTCAATTGTTCTTTATAAGGATCACTTAAGATAATATTTGACATTTCCTTATCCCCTTTAGAAATGTCCGGAGCACAGTAACCGCAGCCTGGGCATCTCTGAATCCAGTAATCGATGGTAGACCTTTCAGGTTCCGGGGGTCTTGCATCCAGATCGGACGATCCGAGGGCTTTTGTCGAGACAATCTCTATATGAGTGCTTGAGCTACCACATATGGCACATTCCTTTTTTTCTTCATTCAATGTTGTCATATTAATTCCTCCTTAGCGGTGGGTTGCTGGCCTCTTAAAAAATGGGATTGGCAAAGAATTTTATGCATCACAGTAGTCAAAATGGAAACATCTAAACAATAAATAACAAAACACTGGCAAGAATTCACGTTGATATAAAATTACTAATATACGGGCGATTTTGTGTCAAGGAAAAAGCATTGTGAGATTATGTTAGTCTAAAGTTATTTTCCATTTTACATTTTTAATTTTAAATTAATCGATTATTCTGTTATTATTATTGTATTGATGATGATGAGAGGAAATAATGAACTATCTGAATACACATGATCAAATCCTGAGAAAATATGTGAAAAGATTTTTTATCATTTTAATGATTGTATTTGGTGTGGTCTCACTGGCCTCGTGCGCATCCCATAAAGCGATCCCTGTCGTCGACCCCCTTGCCAGTTTTAAACTGCTTGTGGAAAAGGATAAGGGTCTATCCCCCGGGGAAAAAGGACAATGGATATCTCTTGCCCGACAGAAGTTTCAGGACAAACATTTCTCTTTCGACTACAGTCGCCTCCTTTACGGGATATTGTCACAAGCAAAATTTGATGAAGTTAACATGAAAAAAGCAATACAGGTGGCTTTTTTGTCTGCCAAAGCCGTAAACAGGGGCGCTCCGGAAGAAGAAGTAAGTAATCTTGCCCTTTTTGCGTTTTCCGTCAGTCTTACTGCGGACGAAATCCGTCTCTATGCCGTTACCTCCAAAAAATGTAAAACGGCAGGGGTGCCGGCACATGTAACACAGGAAATAATCCGCCACGCCAAGGAGGATAGATGGACAGAACACGCGTTTACTACGATCATGAACGGCCTTATGGAGACTACCCGTCAAGACCTCGAAGCTGAAAAAGTCGCCCTGTTCATGCTTATTTCAGTTGATCAGAAACTTGGGACACCGGAACAAATTGTCCAGGATGCTATTAAAGACGCTAAAAAACGAAAGTCAGCCGGATTGCGGGAAGAACAAGTGAAACCTGCGGTTAAACCACCGAATTTAACACCACCTGTTAAAACATCAAAAGTGGCTCTTAACTATGATGCTTTCCGGGGTTCTATCGAATCATTTATCGGTACGCCTTACGTCTGGGGAGGAAACACTCGAAGAGGAGTTGATTGTTCCGGCTTCACTAAACTTGTTATGTATGAAAACGGCTACCCGATCCCTCGCGTAAGCCGCGATCAGGCAAAGAAGGGAGCCCTTGTCTATAAAAACCAGCTTCAGCTTGGCGATCTGGTCTTTTTTGACACCAAAGGCCGGGGATATATCACTCATGTAGGTTTTTACCTTGGGGGAAACCTCATGGTACACGCATCTTCAAGCAAAGGAGTAACTATCGTCCTTTTCAGCAACAGGTATTTCCAGTCACGTTATGTAACAGCCCGCAGGATTGTGCGATACAGCAATAGATGACTGACTCTGGCAGGATAGTCGTTAATAGATGAGTAGTATTCATCAGATCAATTCGCGGATCGGAATGCCTTCCTTTGCGAGAGATGCTTTTATCTGACCTACCGTGTAGTGACCATAATGGACCATAGAAGCGATTAATGCCGCATCTGCATCACATTTAACAAATACATCCCTGAGATGCTCCGGTGTACCGGCGCCACCTGATGCGATGACAGGGATGGTCACGGCTTCGGATATGAGGGATGTCAGGGTTAATTCATATCCTTCATTCGAGCCATCCGCGTCAATAGAATTGAGGCATATTTCACCGGACCCCAGATCCTGGACCTTTTTTGCCCATTCTACGGCGTCTATACCCATTGGTGTCCTGCCACCATTTATCCAGACTTCATATCCGGAAGGGATACTGTCGCTTCTTTTGACTCTTTTTGCATCCATTCCCAGAACAATACACTGACTGCCAAAGACTTTAGCACCCTGTGAAATAAGCTCCGGGTTCAGGACTGCAGCAGTATTGACACTGATCTTTTCTGCGCCGGCATTCAGAACCTTGTACATATCATCCAGTGTCCGTATGCCACCTCCCACTGAAAAAGGAATAAATATGTTTTTCGCGACATTATCCACGACATCGATAATAATATCCCGCTTATCAGACGACGCCGTTATATCATAAAAGACAAGTTCATCTACACCTTGTTCATAATATTCCTCAGCCATGACTACGGGATCACCGATATCAATATTTCCCTTAAACTTGATACCCTTGGTAGTCTTACCCTCTCTGACATCCAGACAGATGATAATTCTTTTGCTTAGCATTATTCCAGTTCTCCATCCCACTCACAAAAGTTTTTTAATACCTGCAGACCATATCTCCCACTTTTTTCCGGGTGGAATTGAGTGGCAACGACGTTTCCCATACCAATGATAGAAGCAAACGAAACCCCGTAACGCGTCGTTGCTATAATATTCTCATGACTCTCAGGGTCGGGATAAAAAGAGTGTACGAAATAAAACTGTGCCCTCTGATTTATACCTTCAAGTACGGGATGATTACGTACAATGGAGAGATCATTCCACCCCATATGGGGAATCTTGATACCGACATCGGGAAATCTCCTGGAAACACCGGGTATTACTTTCAGGCACGTGGCGTTGTCCTCTTCGCTTTTATCCAGGATAATCTGCGCGCCAAGGCATATCCCGAGAAAAGGTATCTTTCGAGCTATTACATCATAGATTACCTTGTCAAGATTCCGGGATCTTATTACCTCCATGGCCTTGCCCGCCGCACCGACCCCAGGAAATATTACCCTCTCTGATGATGCGATTTCCCGGGGCTTTTCCGTAATCCTGCAAGGTACACCAAGATGTTTTAATGCCCTCTCTACGGAAGTCAGATTCCCGGCTTTGTAGTCAACAATTGATATCATTTTCCGTTATTTTAATTACCTCTTCAAAGTTTTCATTATCTCGTCAGCAATTATACCTAACCCGGATAAACCGGAAATCGAAATTCGTAAAACGTAAATCATTATTAGAGTCTTCATTAACAACCTGCAATGATTAGAGGATTAGGGATTAACGGATTATTTTCTTACTCCTTACCCCTTCCCGCCTGGTTAAATTCTTTTGCCATTTTTGCAAGAACTTCGCAATTAAGGAACTAACTGCCATGTCAACGATACTACACCCTCACCCAGGGAGGAATTCAACGGAAAGACCTTCTGTAAGAGTTCATTCAACGATGGATGGGTGTAAATAATTCAGTTTTCCTATAGCATTTTAACAATATAGTCAAATCTGTTTTTTTTATTGTAAATTCTACTGGAATGATATAGACAAGACAACTTGTATAAAAATTTTACTCTGAAAATAACAGGGATCAATCCCTTATATTGCACAAAACCAAAAAGGAGAGATAAAATGGGCGAGTTATTCGGCACCGATGGAGTAAGGGGTGTGGCTAATGAATACCCGATGACATCGGAAATGGCATTAAACATAGGGAGGGCCACGGCTCATCTCTTTAAAAGAGCGGGGCACACTCCCAGAATCATCATTGGAAAGGATACACGAATTTCCGGTTATATGATTGAAAACGCCCTCGTGTCAGGTATCTGTTCCATGGGAGTTAATGCAATACTGGTAGGTCCCATGCCGACGCCGGGAATTGCCTTTTTGACTTCAAGCATGAGGGCTGATGCGGGTATCGTCATATCCGCCTCTCACAATCCCTTTCAGGATAACGGCATTAAGATATTTTCGAATGACGGCTACAAATTACCCGACGAGAGAGAACTTGAGATTGAAAATTTGATCTTTTCAAACAATATGCATAAACTTCATCCCTCACCCAATGAACTTGGCAAAGCATATCGTATCGATGATGCCAAAGGACGATATATTGTCTTTTTGAAAAATACTTTTCCCAAGGAGTATACACTGGAAGGAATAAAAGTCGTACTGGATTGCTCACACGGGGCTACCTATCGCGTGGCACCTGAAACATTTTTCGAATTAGGAGCTGATGTGACTTCTATTTTTGCCGAACCAAATGGGCATAACATTAATGATAAGTGTGGGTCTCAACATCCGGAAACGCTTGCCGAAGAAGTTGTAAAACAAAAGGCCGCCGTCGGTTTCGCGTTTGACGGTGATGGCGATCGTCTCATCGCCGTTGACGAAAAAGGTGGAGTGCTGACGGGAGATCAAATTATAGCCATCTGTGCCAAGGTCATGAAAGATGCAGGTACCCTCACCAATAATCTGGTCGTCTGCACCGTCATGAGTAATATTGGTCTCGGTGTAGCCCTGAAAGAACTCGGAATTGATCAGGCAGTCACTCAGGTCGGAGACCGGTACGTCCTCGAAGAAATGCGGGACAGAGAGGCCGCCATCGGTGGCGAAGACTCAGGGCATGTGATCTATCTGCAGCACCACACCACAGGGGATGGCATTATTACAGCACTCCAGGTAATGGCAGCAATGATGAAAGAACAGAAGCCCCTGTCCGAACTGGCTCAAATCATGACGGTATTCCCTCAAAAACTGATCAATATTGATGTAAAGTCAAAACCGGAAATATCAACGGTACCGGAAATTGCCAAGACCATTGAGACCGTAGAAAAAGAACTGGGTGACAAAGGGAGGGTTCTCGTTAGATACTCGGGAACCCAGAACATGTGTCGTGTCATGGTAGAAGGGCCGACCGACGAAAAAGTGGAAAAGTACTGTAAACAGGTTGCCGACGTCGTTAAGGAAAAACTGGGGTAATACGAAACGGTTTCAAGTTTCAGGTTTTAAGTTTCAAGTTTCAGGTTTCGAGTTTCGAGTTAAAAGTTTTTGGTTTAAGAGTTTGAAATGATACCCGAAATGAAACGCAGATATTAAGGAGGAGTCAATCAATGCCTTTTAAAGTCATCATAACCAGCGATTTTGATCAGATGAGTGAAGTTGCCGCTCAAATTACTATCGACAACATAAAAAGAACTCTGAACATGAAGGACAAATTCGTCCTTGGTTTAGCAACCGGTAACACACCGATCGGTCTTTACAAACATTTAGCCGCGGCCGCCAATGAGGATGAATTTGACTCCTCGAAGATCGAAAGTTTCAATCTTGACGAATATATTGGTCTGCCCGGTGAAAACGCTCAGCAAAGGGCTCTTCACCCGGAAAGCTACAGCTTTTTCATGGTTCAGGAGCTCTTCGGATTAATGAAGAAAACATTTAAGGAAACAAGTGTTCCCTGGGGTACATTGATTGACCAGGCAAAACTCGACGCGGAACTGAAGGCTCATCCCGGTGATTGGCAGGAACAGGGCATTGATAAAGGAAAGGCAATTGTTATCAAAAAAGATGCCCAATCCGAATACCTCCGCTGGATTCGAAGTGAAATACTGGACGCGTATGGTGACAAAATCAGGCAAAATGGTGGCATCGACCTGCATATCGTAGGTGTTGGCGGAAAGGGCCATGTTGCTTTTCATGAATCGGGGATACCCTTTGAAAATAATGGAATGCTTCTTGTGAAACTTGATGACAATACCGTAGAAAACGCTGTTCAGGACGGCCATTTTGCAAGCAAGGAAGAAAGCCCCTGGTACGCTATTTCCATGGGGGCTGAGCTTGTCTATCAGGCGAAAACCGTTGTCCTTCTCGCCAATGGAAGTCGCAAGTCAGAGTCGGTCGCTGCATCCCTTTTGAATGACCCGACCCCTTTGATTCCCATATCGTATGGACAGATATTTGCGAAGACCGGGGGAAACATGATTTACGTCATCGATAAAGCGGCTGCCGAACATGTTTTGGAAAATGTAAATGCTATAACCGACAGGGAAATTGATATTGAAGATATAAGAACATAGCGCCAACATTTCCACATATGGAATCCTCTACCCACTGAAATGCCTGCGACGAGCACATTTGTCAATTCACTCAAAGTATCGGCAAATATTTGTCCAGTTCATAATCACTCACGTGCATCCGGTATTGATCCCATTCTATCTTTTTGTTAGCGATAAATTTTTCAAATATATGGTCCCCTAATGCCTCCCGAACAAGTTCGCTTCTTTCAGTCCAATGCACGGCTTGCCCCAAACTCCCCGGCAGAGACTGTATTCCCCTTTCCTTTCGTTCATCAGGAGTCATCTCATAGATATCTTCCTCAATCGGATCCGGAAGTTCATATTCTCCTTCCATACCCTTCAAGCCGGCCGCC
>Ga0209121_10006312_pt1 | contig 10433 bp, 8 predicted proteins | sample Cruoilmetagenom3_FD_187292 | JGI IMG/M metagenome (GOLD analysis project Ga0209121, IMG submission 187292) | Oil polluted marine microbial communities from Coal Oil Point, Santa Barbara, California, USA - Sample 3 (SPAdes) (version 2) | ecosystem: Environmental > Aquatic > Marine > Oil seeps ...
GGGGGGGGGGGGGGGGGGGGGGGGGGGGCGGAGATGAGGCGGGTGTGAGTTTCGGAGAGGAGATTTCGTTACTGGATGTCAAAGTGAGCGCCGACCCGCTGGGGCGAGCGTTGTATCATCTGACTCTCTACTGGCGGGCCGAGACGCACGTAAGCGGTGACTTCGCCGTCCGGCTGCGATTGGTGGATGCCGAGGGTGAGGTGCGCTGGGAGAGCGACGGGACGCGGCCGGTGGGGGGGCTGTATCCGACCAATGCCTGGCCTGTGGGTGCGGTGGTGTCCGACTACCACGAGGTGTCGTTACCACCCTGGCTGCCGCCCGGGGAGTATGGATTGGAGGTAGGGCTTTTTCCTCCCTTCGGTGGTGTGGGCCTGGAGGTGGACGGTGGGGCGACAGCGTGGCTGGCTTTGAAGACACTGGAGGTTGCCCTGCCATCCGGGTCCCTGCCCCCTCTGCCGCGCGAGCGGCGCTACTGCTTCGCTGGTGGTGCGTGGTTGACAGGCTACAATCTGGCCGGTGAGGCTTCCGCCGGCGCGTCCTTCGCGGCCGATCTCTCCTGGCACGGGGTCGAAGTAGGCGAGGAGGTGCGTCTGGCCTGGGTGGATGCGCGCGGGCGGGAGATCGGGGCGGTCTTTGCAGCCGACTCCCTCGCCGCTGGCCTGCTGCGTAGCCACCACGTCATCACCGCGCCTCAGAGCGCTGGCGACTACACACTGCGCGTGGGTCTCGTGCAGCGCACTGGCCTGAAGAGCCAGTGCGGGGCGGGTTTGCAACCCAGCGCCGCCTGTTCACGGCGGCGTGCCCACTGCGGCTGGCTGGCTCCGCCGACCGACGATTGCCCGCTTGCCACGGTCGAGGTGGTGCCAGCGCAGGAGGGGTTGGCGAACTTCGCGGCTCAGGTGCTTTTGCTGGACGCCGAGGTTGGCAGTACCAACACGCGACCGGGTGAGACTGTTCCCGTGGCCCTGCAGTGGCGGGCACTGCGGGCAATGGACAAGGACTATACCGTCTTCGTGCACCTGGTAGGTCCCGACGGACGGCTGCACGGGCAGGTTGATATGTGGCCGGTGCAGGGGAGTTATCCCACCACCCGGTGGACGCCGGGCGAGGAACTGACCGATCTCTACGAGGTGCGATTGGCCCCCGATGCTCCGCCCGGTCACTACCAGGTCGAGGTCGGCTGGTACCTGCTGGCGACGATGCGGCGGTTGCAAGTCGTGGATGCAGATGGGCAGCCCATTGGCGACGCGCTCGTCGTGGGCGAATTTGATGCTAGTGATTGAAGAAATTCGTTGACTACTGGTCATTTGTCATTTGGTCATTGTTTGCTATAATGTCGCTAAGATGCCAGAAAGGGAACGTGTGAGCCCAGATAAGATCGCCATCAAAGGTATCCGCCAGGGGCTGCTCATCACGCTGGGGGAGGGGGATTGGAGCGCTGGATTACTCGCGTTGGAGGCACGTCTCGGCGCTAACCCCGCTTTCTTTCGCGGTGGCCGTGTTGCTCTCGACGTCGGGGCGCGGGAACTGATTTGCTCCGAGATTGATGAGGCGCGCGCGCTGTTGGCCCATCATCAGGTTGAGTTGTGGGCGGTGGTCAGCACGAACCCGGCCACAGAGGCGGCCGCGCAGGAGTTGGGGCTGGTGATTGATCTTGGCCTGTCTCACCCACGCGCGCCGGAGACCGTGACTGAAGGGGGCGAGGAACCAGTTGTCGAAGGGATGGTTGTGCGGCGCACGCTTCGTTCTGGCCAGAGCCTGCGCTATCCGGGCCACGTCGTGGTTATCGGCGACGTCAATCCTGGGGCGGAAATAGTGGCAGGTGGTGACATCGTGGTGTGGGGCCGGGTGCGCGGGGTGGTGCACGCAGGGGCGTTAGGGAATGAGGATGCTGTGATTTGTGCCCTCGATTTGGCCCCCACGCAACTCCGTATCGCCGGTCATATCGCCCGCTCCCCGGAAGAGCGACGGCGCAAGCCTGTGCCGGAGATGGCCTCGGTGCGTGAAGGCAACATTGTGGCTGTTCCCTGGAATGGCAGTGAGTTGAGACGGGCGGGGTAAGGAGAGCCGATGGGGGCAAGAGCGATTACGGTTACTTCGGGCAAGGGTGGGGTGGGCAAGACAACCCTCGTCGCTAACCTGGGCGTCGCACTGGCGATGCAGGGGCATCGAACGGTGGTCATTGACGCCGACATCGGCTTGCGTAACCTCGACATGATGTTGGGTCTCGAAAACCGCATCGTCTACGACCTGGTAGACGTGATCGAGGGGCGTTGCCGGCTGCGGCAGGCGCTGGTGCGCGACAAGCGGCTTTCGGAGCTTTTCCTGCTGCCGGCCGCGCAAACTCGCGACAAGAGCGCGGTCCAGCCTGACGACATGATGCGTGTCTGCGAGGACCTGCGTGGACAGCACGATTTCATTCTGATCGACTCGCCCGCTGGCATCGAGCAGGGTTTCCGCTACGCCATCGCTCCGGCCGACGAGATTCTCATCGTCACCAACCCGGAGGTGGCTGCCGTGCGCGACGCCGACCGGGTTATCGGCCTGGTCGAGGCGGAGGAGAAAGGCCCCCCACGGCTGATCATCAACCGGCTTAGGCTGGACATGGTGCAGCGCGGGGAGATGCTGGACGTTGCCGACGTCGTCGAGCTGTTGTCTATTGATCTCGTCGGCATCGTGCCGGAGGACAAAGCTATCCTGGTCACCGCGAATCGGGGACGGCCTCTCGCTTTCTCTAGAGACAGTTCCCTGGCTGGAAGGGCGTTCCACAACATCGCTCGGCGGGTGCGGGGGGAGGATGTGCCGTTCCTGTCCCTGCGTGAGCCTGGTATGTTTGAACGTCTTCTCCGTTTCGTGCGCTCTGGGTAGGAGATTGACTATGAAGTTCTTTGAACGCCTGCGAGGCCGTCGTTATGAACCATCGAGTGGTGAGGTTGCCAAGGAGCGGTTGCGCCTAGTGCTGGCCCACGACCGAACCAGCATCTCACCCGCGCTACTGAGCACGCTCAAAGACGAGATCATCGCTGTGATTTCGCGTCACATCGCCATTGACGTCGAGAGCGTTCAAGTGACCTTCTCTCAGAGTGCGCGCGAATCGCGCCTGGTCGCCGACATTCCCTTGTTGACCGGGCGCACACGGCGCAAGAGGTAGGATGACGAGATTTCGTATCTGGCGGCACTTCGACTATGTGCTGCTCGCAGTCACGATTCTGCTGACCGCCTACGGTGTGGTGATGATCTACAGCGCCAATCTGGGCAGCCTTGATCCCGATCTGGCCGATCTGTGGCGGCGACAGGCGATTATGGGGGCTGCTGGGGTGGGGTTGATTCTTCTTCTGGCCGCTTTTCCCCGCAACTATCAATGGCTCGGCGACTTCTGGTGGCTGGCCTATCTCTTGGCTGTCGTCTTGCTGGTGCTCGTGCTCTTCTTCGGGCAGAGCGAAATCGGTGAGATGAGGGGCTGGTTCGACCTGGGCTTTTTCCGCCTTCAGCCCTCATTCCTGGCAATGAATCTGCTCGCCATCTCGGTGGGAGCCATACTGAGCCAGCGACGGCGGAAGCGCAGTTCCCCTGCCCCACCGCTCTTCGGAGCGCCCAAGACGAGCGTGGTCGAGGAGACCGCCGAGCGCCCGGATTTGGTCAATTATCTGGCTTCTGCTGTTATGTCATTTGCTCTGGCGGCGTTAGTCTTTCTGGAACCCGACATGGCTACTGCTGCCGTGTTCGTCTTTATGTGGCTGGCCATGCTGTTGGAGTCGGACGTGGAGATACGGTACCTGGTGCTGACGGCAGTGGTGGGGCTGGGGGCGCTTTATCCGCTCTGGAGACTGGTGGGACTGCTTGGCTTTGAGTATATGCATAAGCGCGTGTTGGGTTTCCTCAATCCCCGCAGTAATCCTAACATTGAGTACCAACTCGAGCAGGCATTTATCGCCATCGGCTCAGGCGGGCTGTGGGGGCAAGGACTCGGCCAGGGTGCATCAAGCCGGCTCCGTTACCTGCCGGTGCGCCACACGGACTTCATTTTCGCCATTATCGCCGAGGAACTCGGCTTTGCGGGCGTGATATTGTTGTTCGTGCTTTATCTGGTGCTATTCCTTCGCCTGTTGCGGATTGCTGTGATTGCGCCGGATGGGTTTGGACGACTGCTGGTGACCGGCACGTTGGCCATGATTCTGTTCCAACTCGTCGTCAACGTCGGCATGAACCTGGGGCTGCTGCCCGTCGCGGGGTTGCCGTTGCCTTTCATCAGTTACGGCCCCGCTGCGCTGCTGACGACGATGATCGGCATCGGGATGGCGGAGAATGTGGCGATGCGCCACCGGAAGTTGCAGTTCTGATCTGAGATGGGCTGCGCTAAGGTGGCGTTGGTGCGGGGGGAGAGCCGCCGGGGGAACATAAAGGCGGCGCTGGAAAGTATCGCGGGTCAGATCAGGCTGGATACCGTTCATCGGCTTCTTGTCAAGCCCAACTTCGTCTCGGTCAACCGGCAGTTGGCGGCGACTCATGGGGATGCCATCCGCGCTGTGCTCGACTTCGTCCGCGCCCGCTACGATGGCCCCATCGTCGTGGCCGAAGGAGCGGCGATGTCCTCCACCTGGGATGGCTTCCGCAACTATGGCTACGGGCCGCTGGCCGAAGAGTACGGCGTTGAGTTGGTGGACCTCAATGCGGACGATACGGTGCCGGTGCGGATATATGACCGCCGCTTGCGCCCGTTGACGGTGTACCTGGCGCGCACCGTCGTCGAGGCCGACTATCGCATCTCGGTCGGCCTGCCCAAGACACACGACACGGTCATCGTCACGCTTTCCATCAAGAACATGGTGATGGGGGCGCTGGTCAACCCCCAGGCTGTCTGGGACAGCGGTGGTACTCCTAGACTGGCGCGACGGCTGGCCGGATTGGCACCGAAGTGGATGTGGCAATCGGGGTTGGCGGAGTGGGCCAAGGGTGCCTTCCTGGGCCGGCCGGGCGGTTCGAGTAAGATGGCGATGCACCAGGGATTTCCGGTCATCAATCTGAATCTGGCACTGGTGGCCCCCCGCGTCTGGCCGCACCTGGCGGTGATTGACGGCTGGCAGGGGATGGAAGGGGATGGCCCTGGCAATGGCGATCCGGTGGACTGGCACGTGGCGCTGGCTGGCGCCGACCCGCTGGCGGTGGATGTGCTCACGGCGCACCTGATGGGCCTCGACCAGGAGCAGGTAGGGTACCTGCAGTACTGCCGCCGGCTGGGATTGGGGGTGGGGGACGTGAGGCAGATTGAGGTAGTGGGCGACGTCGCGCCCGAAGATGTCCGGCGTTCCTTCGCGCCCAGTCCCACGCACGAGCGCCAATTGGCCTGGCACCTGGACGGCGTGGAGCGGTACCTGAGGTGTGAAGCGTGATGCGTGAAGGCGCGGGCCTCGGACTTGGGAGAAGAGGAAACAATGACTGGCAGTGATGTCATCATCGAAGCCTTCACCGAACTCGCCCCTTGCTATGAGGAGACGATGGATCGAGAACTCGGAGAGTTCTTGGGCCTGAGTTACAAGGAGTTCGTTGACCGGCTGATTGAAGCGGCTTCCATCAAGGAGGGCGATGTTGTCCTCGACGTGGCTACAGGGACGGCACTCATTCCCCTAAGGCTCGCGGACAAGGTAGGGGCCAGAGGCAGGGTTGTGGGGCTGGACATCACGCCGGCCATGCTCCAGCACGGGCGGGAGAACGTTGAGGCAACAGGATTGTCCTCGTGCATCAGTTTGGTTTGTGCTTCAGCCATGGTTATGCCCTTTGTCGAAGGTGATTTTGATGTAGTCATGTGCGGCTTCGGCATGCATCACTTGGACGTGCATAGGGCACTCTCTGAGGTGAGGAGGGTGCTGAAGATGGGGGGGAAGCTCATTATAGCCGCTGCGGGCGTGTCTGCTTTCTGGCGATCGTTCTTGTGGATCGCTTTGCTGAAAGTCCTCCTAATCGGTTATGGACTGACTCAAAAGGGTGCTCGGGTCCAGGCAGAGGTGGAAGCCATCCCCAACTTTCGCACGGCGGATGAATGGCACACCATCCTCTCGGACTCTGGTTTTGCCAAGATAGAGATAATCAAATCCCAAGCTCGCCGTCCCTGGTACCCTTACGCTTTGACTATGAGGGCGGTGGCAGGAGGGGACTCTAAGGCTCATTGTTGAACTCCAAAGATCCTGGGTAACGAAGACAAACGAAGCTTAAGGAGGGTAACAAAATGGCAACGGCGGCGGAATTGTTGAGACAGGGGCGAAAGGATGAAGTCTGGAGGAAATACTGTGGCTTCCTTGATCTCAGTCTGGAAGAGTTCATGGAAATCCAAGAGCGCTTGTTGATGGAGCAGTTGCAGTTGGCGAGTCGCTCGAAGCTGGGATGCATCCTGATGGGGGACGACCCGCCGCAGGACGTGGAGGAGTTCCGGCGACGGGTGCGCCTGACCACCTACGAGGATTACGCGCCTTACCTGGACGAACAGCGGGAGGACGTGTTGGCCGAGAAGCCGGTGGCCTGGGCGCACACATCGGGCCGCTCCGGCCGCTACAAATGGGTTCCTTACTCCGCTCGTACCTTCACCAATATTGGTGAGGGATCGCTGACGGCGACGATCCTAGCCACAGCCCGACATCGCGGTGAGATTCGCGTGGAACCGGGTGACGTCGCGGTCTACAATATTGCAGCGCGACCTTACATCAGTGGCTATTCGATGGCCAGCCTAGCGGAGCAGTTTGACTTCCACTTCGTTCCGCCGGTGGATGAGACGGAGAAGATGAGTTTTCAAGAACGTATTGAGGTCGGCTTCCAGACCGGCCTGCGCATTGGTATTGATATTATTGGCTCCATCAGCTCCGTGTTGGTGAAAGTGGGGGAGCAATTCGCGCAAGGCGCGAGCGGGGGAGGTTTCTCGCTAGCGCTATTGCATCCGGCTGTGCTTTTCCGTCTTGGGCGGGCGATGTTGCGCAGCCGGTTGGCCAAACGCCCACTGTTACCCAGAGATCTCTGGCGAGTGAAAGGAATCATGGTCGGTGGCACTGATACTTCCATCTATCGCTCAAAGATTGTTGAGTACTGGGGAGTGGAGCCACACGAGTCCTACGGCTGTACGGAGATTTCTGGCGTCATGGCTACCCAGGCATGGGATCGCAAAGGTCTTTATTTCTTGCCTGACGCTTGCTTTTATGAGTTCGTTCCTGAGGATGAATGGGCCCATTCCCGACTTGACGAGGAGTACATCCCTCAGACAGTGCTGCTAGATGAGATAAAGGGCGGAGAGCGTTACGGGGTGGTGGCTACCAGTTTCTATGGCGGTCCCTTCCTGCGCTATCGGCTGCACGATTTGGTGCGGTTCATTTCCCTGCGGGATGAGGAGACAGGCATCGAATTGCCCAGTATGGTCTTTGCCGGCCGCGACGCTGACCTGATTGATTTGGCCGGCTTCACCGGCTTGATTGACGAGAAGCTGGTTTGGCAGGCGATCGCCAATACGGGTGTTGCTTACGAGGAGTGGGCAATCCGTAAGGAACTGCTAGGCGAGCACGCGGGCCTGCACCTGTATATCGAACTCAAAGAGGATCTGCCCGCCGGGGAGGTGGCGCAGCGGGTACATGGGGAACTGAAGACTCTCAATCCCTTCTATGCCGACCTGGAAAGTTTCCTGGGAGTGCGTCCCTTGCAAGTGACGCTGCTCACGCTCGGCACTTTCCTGCGCTATATGCGTGAGCGGCATGCGGCCGGTGCCGACTTGGCCCATCTCAAACCACCGCACATGAACGCCCCTGATGCTGTCATTGCCCACCTCCTGCGTGCGAGTGAAGCCACGGCTTGAGTGAGCGATGGTGAGGGCGAAGGGAATCGTGCCTCACTATCAAAAGAGATGCTGATTGAGCGATGGAAGTACGTTTTTGGTTTCTCACGCTTACCCCTTTGCTGGCGTTGCTGAGCTATGCCATCTTGCTGGCCATAGTGATCCAGCGCGGTAGGCGCTCCCCCCTGTACCACTTCTTCGCTTTCTACCTGCTGGCGATGAGTGTTTGGAGCCTTGGTTCGGCGATGATGCGACTTGACCCATCGCGCATCCTGCTGTGGAACAAGGTGCTAACTGGTGGCGCTGTGGCAATGCCTCTTACTTTCTTCGGTTTCGTGCAGGCGTTCCTGGACGAGAGACGAGATCGCTGGCTGTGGATAGGATTCGCGATTCTGCTCGGGTTGGAAGCCACCACCGCGCTCGGTCTCATGGTCACCCATGCCCGCTTGCTGGAAGGGGGTTTGCTCGACGTTGATACAGGGCCAGCCGTCTTCGCCAATGCTGCCTATTGGACTTTCTTCGTAGGCTTTGCCGCCTGGAGCCTGGTGCGAGCCTATCGCCGCACCCAAGATTCGGTGTTGCGTAATCGCATTCGCTATCCTCTGCTCGGTGTTTTCTTAGTCTTGCTGGGTGGTTCTACTAATACAGTGCCAGCTCTTGGTGCCTTACCCATAGATCACGCTGCCAACTTGCTGAATGCCTTCCTGCTGGCCTACGCCGTCCTTCGCTACCAACTCCTGGACATCAGGCTTGTCGTCCGCAAGGGGTTGTTCTATTCCATCCCCATCATCATCATCGGTGCTGGGTACTTCCTCATCGTTTTCCTCGCCGTGAATTTGTTTCACCTCGTCACGGGATATCAAGTTCTCCTCCTCTCCCTCATCTTGGCCGCCGTCACCGCCATGGCCGTCCAGCCCCTGCGGGATAGGGTGCGCGCGTGGCTCGACAGGCTCTTCTTCCGCGAGAAGTATAACTCCAGCTTGATGCTCCAAAGGCTCAGCCGCACGGTGGCATCATCTGTACTCGACCTCCACAGGCTGACGAACATGATCTTGGACGAGGTCATCACAACCATGCATATCGAGAGGGCGGCTTTCCTCCTCAAGCAAGAGGAGAGCGGAGAGTTCTGCCTGATAGCCCAAAGGGGGCTGGATCCGAACGCCGATTTTAGACTGCGCCAGGACCATCCCATCGTGCACTGGCTGTCCAGACATGAACACGTTCTGACCAGGCATGACATAGATATGACGCCGCAGTTCAAGGCCCTCTGGAGGCAGGAGTGGGAGGATTTAGCAAGGATAGGGACGGAGCTCTTCATCCCTCTGAAGGCCAGAGGCGAGCTTGTGGGAATCGTCGCCGTAGGACCAAAACTTTCGGAGGAGACCTACTCGCGAGACGATCAACTCACCCTGACCACGCTGGCCAACCAAACGGCAGTTGCCATTGAGAATGCGCGGCTGTATGATGCGGAGTGCCAGCGGGCTGCAGAGTTGGACGCCTTCGCCCACACCGTGGCCCACGACCTTCAGAACCCGTTGGGTCTTGTCATCGGCTTTGCCGAGGCGTTGGAAGAGGATCACGCCACAATGCCGGATGAGGAACTCGGTCGCTATTTGCATACGATTGCGCGGAACGTGCGCAAGGCGAGCAGCATTGTTAGTGAGTTATTCCTGCTGGCAGAAGTGTCCCAGATGGAGGTGCAAGCGGGGCCACTGGACATGGCGAGCATCGTGGCCGAAGCACAGCAACGGTTAGCCCATATTATCGAGGAATACCAGGCCGAGATCATCGTGCCCGAGACTTGGCCGGTGGCGCTGGGCTACGGCCCGTGGGTCGAAGGGGTGTGGGCCAACTATCTCAGCAATGCCATCAAGTATGGCGGCCAGCCACCGCGCGTGGAACTGGGTGCCACGACGCAAGCGGACGGCATGGTGCGCTTCTGGGTGTGCGACAACGGCCACGGCCTCACGCCAGAGGAGCAGGCGTCGTTGTTCACGCCGTTTACACGGCTAGACTGGGCTCGCACCGGAGGGCATGGGTTGGGGCTATCTATCGTGCGGCGCATCGTGGAGAAACTCGGCGGGCAGGTGGGAATAGAGAGTGAAGTAGGCCAGGGGAGTGTCTTTAGCTTTACCTTGCCGGGTGTAGTCACCTGATACTGGATACTGGATGCTCCATCAGTGTCGAGTATTGAGCATCGAGCATCAAATCGAGGGGGAAAAGCTATGAAAAGCACAACAACAGAGAGAAAAACGAGAAAGGATGTGCGCGTATGACCACGACCGATGCTACTCCCTCCTCCTCTAACTTTATCCGAGGTATCATTGAGGAGGACTTGAAGACAGGCAAATACGGTGGTAGAGTCCATACTCGGTTTCCACCGGAGCCGAACGGCTATCTGCACATTGGACACGCCAAGGCCATCTGCATTGATTTCGGTATCGCCGAAGATTTCGGAGGCCTTTACAATCTGCGCTTTGATGATACCAATCCAATCAAAGAAGAGGTTGAGTATGTAGAATCGATCCAAGAGGACATTCGATGGCTGGGATTCGACTGGGGGGATCGGTTGTTCTACGCCTCGGACTACTTTGAGCAGCTCTATGAGTACGCCGTGCAGTTGATC
>Ga0209121_10006313_pt1 | contig 10432 bp, 13 predicted proteins | sample Cruoilmetagenom3_FD_187292 | JGI IMG/M metagenome (GOLD analysis project Ga0209121, IMG submission 187292) | Oil polluted marine microbial communities from Coal Oil Point, Santa Barbara, California, USA - Sample 3 (SPAdes) (version 2) | ecosystem: Environmental > Aquatic > Marine > Oil seeps ...
CTCTATTTCCTCCTTCGTCTCTTCAACCTCAAAGAACCTTCTTGCTTCGTCGGCGCTTTGCTCTGCGGAGGCTACAAGCTCTTCAGCTGCCCTTAGAGCACGTTCTTTAATTTTCTCCTCGTCAACCCAATCGGGAACCTTTAGCTTAACCGTAACTTCTTTAGCCATCTTTCATTATCCAAAAAACATTATGTGACAGCGGTAATTAAATCCTTCTTCTAAAACCTTGGTACTTGCAAATCCAAAGCGTTTTGCAAACTTGGTTTTCGCACTTTTTGCTGTCCTCGTCTTAGCTTATCCGAGCAGCTTCAGCGTACGCTAAGAGACAGGAATTGAAAAGCCAGTTATGAGGGTTGGCAGGTGTGTGTGTGCAGTTGTTTTAGGCCCCTCTATTTGGAGTCAAATATGGTTGGTTGTGGGTTGTTGTGTTTGGTTTGTCTGGTTTTTGGAAGGGCTTGTGCCGTTGATGCAGGTGTGGCTGCTGTTTTGCTTGTTCGTGGAGACGTTTATGGTTGATGGTTAGAGTGATCTGTGGGCTGGAGAGTTCGGCGTTGAAGCAAGCGACAAGGTTTGGCTTGCCGTATAGTTTTGTTAGGGTTTCGGCTAGGTTTTTTATTGTGATTGGTTTTCCTGTTCCGATGTTTATGGTTTGGTAGTCTGCGTTGTTGTGTTCTAGTGCGTTTAGGTTGGCTTTGGCTACGTCTCTGACGTGGATGAAATCGCGTGTTTGTTTTCCATCTTCGAAGATGTATGGTGGTTTGTTGTTGAGTATGCGGCTTGTGAATATCGCCTCACATCGGCGTAGCTGGTTATGGCGTAAGTTATTTTATGTATCTCTTTTTCTGTCAATTTCACGACACTTGGTAAGTTGATTCCAGTTGAGGAAATTTTTTCTGATGCAGGGAATTTACAGTTTTTGCGTATTTCTTGTATAGAGGCATCGTATGTAGCGGATGGAAGAAACTTTTGGCTTCGATTCCGTTCTCTGCCAATTTTTCCATTAACTCGTTTTTGCTAGATCCATGTGCGTTTCCGTCAACGAGTATCGAGTAAAGCCAGTAGACGTTTTTGCCCAAGCCGTCCTCAGGATGCAAGGTTACCCTTTGACGCCTTTCAAAAGTGAGCTATAGATCTATGCGATTTCTCTTTTTCTTCTGTGGATAAAACTTGTGAGTTCATGGTTATTATAAAGTGGCCTCTGTGTAGTTTGATAAGTTCTATGTCTGTCTTTCTCTAGGTTGAGGTTGTGTTTCCAAGCTACTTTCTTTAGGGCTCGATACATTGGCTTTATTTTGGGGTGTTTGTTGAGGCTAACTATGATGTTGTCTTTGGATGATAGCGATAGTAGTATGCTAACTCCTTCTATGACGGTTTCTAGAGGCAGCCTTTCCTTTTTCATGGATGGGCGGAAGCTCTTTGGATACCTGTAGAGCTCACATGCTAGTTTATATATTTCATCAAAAGCTTCAGAGAATGTTCGGGTTATGGCCAAGGCGTATCCCTATTCTTTTAGATTTAAGGATTCATTTACGGCTTTTATTCATACTTAGGTATGTTGCTTGGATTGCTTTGGCGTATTCTTGGTACATTTTTCTGCCCAGGATCTCAGCCAGAGTTATGCCGAAGAAAATCATGGTGGCTGAGAGAAGGCCTGAACCCCATTGGAGGATGGACAGGGTGAGAACTAAAACTAGACAGGAGATGAGAGTGAGGGAGTTTGCCCGGACTATAAGATCTGCCTAAACAAAAAAGGCGAGAAAGCCAAAAAACGAACTGAAAAGCGTCCATGCTCTGATCTGGAAGTTTTTTAGGATTTTGGCGCCCTTTATGGCTAGGGGCAGCAGGGGAAGGTAGCAGTATAGGAGGAAGCCCAGCATAGTTATCGCCATTTCCCAGTACGAGGAGAAGCCGAAGAGGGAGAGCCACCCCTCCATCTCCCTTCCTGGAAAACTAAGGGTTGCTGGGAAGTCGGCTGACACCCTATAGTTGGCGTAGAGGACGAGGAGGAACAGCAACGCGGCTGGCGTGGAAACTACGACTAAGTTACGCGCTCCCTTCTTTTCTTTTTTGAGTAGTGCATGCACGGTTATGGCAGTGGCTATAGCGAGCATTATCACGGCTACGAGTTGATCGGTTAAGACCACAAGGCCCATGGTAAACGACGCAATCATGCAATGCCTCCATTTATTACCCTCTTTCTGAAGCAGGGTCAACGTTATGAAAAGGAACGCCAAGGCGAGCTGGTTTCTCAGCAGATCCCACGATATCCTTAGGGCCACAAAGTATAGGGTTGCCAAGAGCGCCGTGAACAAGCCTTTCCTGGGAGACCACTTCAACGCCCTGCTGGCGTACAGGTAGATGGTGAGGGCTAGGAACCCGTGTAGGAGTGGAGGCATTATTTTAAGTGTTAAGGCGAGGGGGATTCCTAGGGATGTTGTCTGCATGAGTGTGGAGTAGAAGAGTGGTGCCACGGCGATGTAGTGCCAGAAGTCCACTCCCTCAGTCAGCCACCTTAGGACGACTGGAACGTAGTAGCCGAGGGTGTCGAAGCCCATCAGGTAGGATCCCATGAGGATTTCGGGCACGGCCCGTACGGCTAGTGGTATGGCAAAGGCTGAAAGAAGAGGTGGGATTTCACTTTTCTTCTTCGGGACACTGATCAAGGCTTGGCACTATCACGTTCTCTTAAGAGACTTGGATTATGACCGTGGTGCCCGCTAGGTGAATAAGATATGGACTTTGAACTTCGCGATATTTCCCATTTTGAAGAAACTTCAGCTTTTCCTGACTTTGCTGTTGCATAGAGGAAAAGGATCGTCCACAAAAAACCACCACGAGGATCTTTTAGAAAATTTTTAAAATATGCGCGGAGCAAAAGTACTTTCGGTATGTCAGACTCTTTGGTTGCCATGTGCCCGAAGATATCCCGCATGATCCCTTGAACCTTTTTGAACCTAATGCTCTGACGCAAATAATCTTTCATGTTTCTTGGCGCCCTATAATAGACGCTCGCCTGGTTCCCCACGTAGCGGAAACTGAAACCCGAAGCAATACACTTTAAATATAGGTAGGCGTCGGTTCCCGGAATGCTCGGGATGCGCGCTTTCCTCATGAAATTCGAAGAAAGTGCCAGAACTCGCCCATGAGCAGCATAGATGTTTTGACCTTTGTTTATATGTTCCTTAATGTAATGTTGTATTTTATCGCTGAACACGGAAGCACGCTCAATCAACGTAGTTGGGGGGAAGGGTACAGGTAGTCCGCCTACAAGACCGATGTCAGAATCCGAGACGAGTGGGCTAACTAGATTTGATACAATATAATTATCGCTTGGAATTACATCAGCGTCAAATAAAACTAGAAAATCTCCTGTCGACCTCTCAAAAATTTCGTTAAGAGCAATTGCTTTTCCTCTCCGCCTATCATAGTGATAAGTCTTTATTCTCGAATCCTTTTTGCTAAATTCGTGAAGAATCTGTGGTGTCCTGTCTGTACATCCATCAGACACTACAATAATTTCATGAACTCTTCCTTTTCCATCCATTTCCTGCTCTAAGATAGAACTTAAGAGAGCCCCCATGTTCCTCTCTTCGTTATACGCAGGGATACCTACCGAGACCACATACATTAAAAATCACGTTAATCTTGCTTACCCATTAAGACCATTTCATAAACCTCTAATGTGTGATTTACCATTTCTTGTACACTAAAGTTAGAGCACGCACTTCTTCTCGCATTGTTAGCCACCTTTCTAGCTAAAATCTGATCATTTAGTATAGTGACAATTTGTTTGTAAATGGAATTAATATCTCCTGGTGAAACTAGGATACCGTCGATTCCGTCTTGTATCACGTCTGGCACCCCCCCGATTCTGGAGGCTATAACCGGTTTTTCGCAGGCCATTGCTTCCGCTAATACTAGACCAAATGATTCTAAGCGTATGGTCGGCATTACAAACAGATCACAGGCGTTATAGCACCTTGGCAGTTCCTCATCTGAAATGTAAGGGGTAAAAAGGACTTTATCTTGCAGGTTTAGTTTCCTTACTAGATTCTTCAGAGCTTGAGAGTATGATCCACTTCCAAGTATCCATAGCTTCACGTCTTTCACTCTTTTTAAGATGTTTGGAAGCGCTCGAATCACAAATTGTATCCCCTTTTCCTTATCAACCCGCCCTACTGAAAGGATCACCCTTTTTCCTGTCAATCCATACTTTCTCTTTATAGAATCCGTCTGGATGCTTGGATGAAAACGACTCACATCTACGCCGTTCGGGATAACAACAATAGAATTACTATCTTTCAAAGTAAACCTCACGAGATGTTTCTTTATCGTATCACTAACAGCAATCACAATGCGTGAACTACGAATTACTGGCAGATCAAAAGCAAGAAAATTATATAAAAGTTTTAACATGGCGATGGGCATCTGAGGGCAAACTCTATTCACTCTCCAAAAAGTAATCAAATCACTTATTGAGGTCCCATGAACGGTGGTCACTAGTGGTATTTCTTCCCTTTTCAGATATTCTATTACTGACCATGCAACAAAGCTTTGACTGTGAACTATATCAAAGCGGTTCTCTTCGTTGAGTTCCCTAAACTTCTCTAGACTTTCTTTTCCAAATGTACAAAAAACACTAGTATGCTGTGAACTTATTTTATTGGCTAATGTCTGATAACAAGCTGTTATGTTTCCCACGTAATGTATCTTAATCCTCTCTTTTCGCTCCCTCTTTATGTTTCTAGGGTGCTTCGTCGTTATTATCGTTAATTTATGTCCCCTCTTTGTAATGCCTTTAGCCAAAGACCAAGCATGAGTCTCCATTCCACCAGTTACGTGAAACGGTAGAGATTTAACAAACATTGCGATGTTAAGTTCATCCAAAGCAATTAATTCTCCTAACTATTCTTTCTGATTGATTGTACTCCATTTCTTTAACTTGATTACTAGAAATAAACCGACTGATAAGTCGGATGCTACGATGGAGAACACTATGGGAAGATTTTCTCTCCACCATGGCGTCACCTCGTCCAGATCAAAGCCGATTACAAGGGTGGCTTCTATGTCCTCTAGGGAGGTGGGCGAAATCGTTATGTTGTCGAACAATGTTACACCCGGATTAATGCCATCTAAGCTAGCTCCCCCCATACAAAAAACACGCAAGCATGTAGCATTCGGAGGCGTAGTAATTATGGTATTAACTCTCCACCAATCATGGGTGCCATCTATACCTTTCGGAATGGTAACCTCAAGGAGTCGATTTGCCTTATCAAAATATTCGATTTTAAAATGCGCTTGCCATACATTTTCAGTTTTCATCCACACTTCAACTCTACAGGTTACGTTTTCTGTTGTAGGCACATCCCGGTATACCCACACCCAACCCCTTGTTTCAATCCGGCTCGTTTTGAGGATTTTATTTCCAGATTTTTCGGTCGCTGCGTCGATACTTACTTGAGTCGATGGGCTTACAGTCCAGTTATCTAGGCCAAGCTCGAAACCCTCATGATATCTTGGAAATTCAGGAAAATTGGGGATTTCTAAGTGTACTACTGTGTGCTCTTTCAAAGTTTCCTTTGTATTGGGAATTTCTATTTCTACGAGATCACCATATGTAGAACTTGGTACAGAGATCCCATTTACCTTAACAGAAGAGGATGGGGGTAAACCGTTAAATTCAATGTACGCGTAGGTGGCGTTGTAGGTTCTATCATTCATAAAATGAACGCGATCAATTTCGTACCTAAACTCTGCAAAACCCTTTTTAGTTGTTGTATAGGTGTTAACTTCTGAGGGAAGAATCGACCACCGATTTAACGTACCCCTCATACGGCAGTAGTTAGGGAGAAGTTGGACATTAGTTAGTTCAAATGCTGCGCCTAAAAAAACCGTGATCATAAAAATAGTTGAAAAAATCAAACTCCGCCTTCTGGAAATTATGTGTTGAAGTGTTATCGTATTTAAACGTAAGCTGACCGTGCTCGATTTGAACCTAGATACTGTAATGATGACGGTTAACATAAGGAGTGAGTAAACTAAGTTAAACCCCTCGGAAAGATGGGGCATATATGGCCATGGATAAATATCCTGCGAATGTACGTTTATGTTCCACATAAATCCGAAAGGCGAAAAATATGTGAAGCGTATTGCCATATTTAATACGCACAGAATATTAGCGACCATGTTGAGTCCCCTAATGGTAAACGAAAGATATAGCATAAATGGCAATGCCCAGAGTAAATGATGTGGAGTTGAGCTGGGATGAAGCAGTACAAGTGAAAGTAAAAGAGTAGTACAATATTTGAAGACATCAAGATCTTCAAGCCTTTTTTCTCTGTAATTCTTGTAGATTAGCGTCACTATTAAAATATAAATAGGGGTAAAAGTTATCCAAAAAAGCCCTCCCTGCACGAATTTCGGAATATAATTTAGAACGCCTGTTACCTGAAAAGAGCGCCAAATCGAGAAACGAGAGACATGAATTTCTCCGGCAGTCATGGTATGGAAAACGATCCTATCGAGAAAACTACGGCGTAGAACAGGGTCGACTAGCATTGGCAAAAAGCTTATTCCTACAATTGAGGAGGAAACTATGACTGATGCGGTCTTATCGTGTTTGGTTGTTTTCCTCCAAGAATAAAGTATAAAAAGGGGAAACAAGAAGAAGGCGAAATATTTTATGGAGGCAGAAATGGTCAAGCTAGCAAAGCTTTGAATGTGTTTCCCTTTTAACAAAAATAAGACTGCTAGTAAAACAAAGAAAACTGATATGGAATCCGTAACCCCGTGGATGCTACTTGAAAGGATAACGAATGGGTTAAAAATCCACGAAGCTGTGAGAAGGTTACTTATTCTTCGATTTTGCGTTTTTTTGTACGCCATCTTGTAAAGAAGGATGGCTACTCCTATATCAGCTAGGATGAAGGGTAACTTTATTACCAATTGAAGGGTTAGAATGCTTCCAAATCCAAAAAAAGACAATATTAGATGAATCGGATAGAATCCTAGCAAAAGGCCTAACGATGGTGTGCCAGAGTTCCACCAGTATAACGGGTTGTACTGTAGAACATAGAACCACTCACCCCTCTGTGCGAAACATGCCAAATCGTATGGATGGCCAGTAAACGGGGCTACTATTAAGCGTAAAAACAACCCCATCAGAAGTAAGATTAATGGGGGCTTACCTAGCTGTTTTATTATCTTTAAAACGAACTCACGTATTTTGAGCTGACCCCCTCTTTTCAAGGTTATTTTTACGAGTCCCATGTTATCCCTTCTGGAAAACTGATGCAATAAATTTACAGAAAAATAAGGGAATTTTCTTGAACTCGCCTGAGATCTTCCTTAAAATTGGGCTTGGTAAGACAGCTACTAATGGATACGGAATATCTAAAACAAGCTTCCCTCTATCCACAGTGTTTAATCCAGCATGTAGACCTAGTTTTGACAGCTCATTTACCCCAAACTCATTAACATGAGTAACTCCTATTTTGAGTTCAACTCCGACTAGTCGTGCTACTCTCCTCAGCCAACGTTCTCCGTTAGGTGTAGACATAATTGCCAACCCGCTAGGTTTCAATACTCTTCGAACCTCTTTCAGAAGGTTATCAGGATCCTTGAGATGTTCGACCAACTCCATGCAAAGAACTTTATTGAACTTTTTTAGTCTGAATGGAAGTTTCCTTGCGTCAGCAACCACCAGTTCCCCTCGAAAACCGTTACCTCTTCCCGTAACTAAGCCAGCTCTAGAAACATCCACTGCTATAGTAAGAATACCTCTCTTCTCCAATTCCCGTGTTATTTCGCAATTCCCTGCTCCAACATCTAAGACCAAATCTCCCCTGTTGCAGTACTTCACTGCGAAGTTTGCCCTTCCTTCCTTGTAGCTTTTATCGATGCGGTCGATTTGTTCTCTGGAAGAATAGTAGAGATCGAAGAACTCCTTCTGGTCTACGTGACACCTAATCTCTCCTCCCAAATTAGGCCGTAAACACTCCTTCGTGCTTTCAGATACATCCCATTTGCCAGAGCTCTTCGCTCGCTTGGTTCTAGCGTAGATGTAAAAAACGATCCAGAGAAAGCCACTTACCTTGAGGGGCATTTTTCTCTCCTCAAGTGTGAGATCTCCTTATTTACTTGAAGAACCGCTTCTAGAAGCTTAGGGTTCACATTCCTACTCTTTGCAAAAGCTGTGAACGCTTTCAAGTCTTTAGGTAAGCAACGACCAGTAAAAGGGTATCCCCCATGAATACCGTAACTTCCTATCCTAGGGTCTAGGGATACTATTTTGGCAATAAATTCTGAGTCAAGATTGAGATTCTTTGAAATTTCATAGAGTTCGTTGAAGAAGGATATTTTGGTTGTGAGGAAGGTGTTTGCTACATACTTTATCATCTCAGCCGTCTCCAAATCTGTCCTGAAAACTGGTGCATTAATCTTTGTATGAAGCTCTTCCAGCATGTCGCCTGAACGCTTATCGTATTCGCCAATCACTATCCTGCTAGGCTTCAAGAAGTCGCCTAGAGCAGTAGCTTGCCTTAAAAATTCGGGAGACATACAAATACCAAAGTCCTTTCCTACTTTTCGTTGAGAGTGCTGTTCCAGTAAGGGAATAACTTTTGTACGTGTGGTAAATGGCAAAACCGTGCTCTTGACCACTACGACATGAAATCCATCTGTTCCACGTAAGGCTTTACCGATTTCGCTCGTCGCATCTTGAATGTGCGATAAATCTTGTTTATGATTAACAGTAGGAGTCGGCACGCATACAAAGGAGATATTTGATTTAGTTATAGCCTCTTCGATATTGTTTGTAACAGCGTAGCCCTTCTTCTTCAATTCTAAAAGAGGTTTTTTCTTAATGTCATGAAAAATGACGGTATTCCCAAGCATATGGAAACCGATCCCTATGGTCTTACCCACCACTCCCGATCCAATAATAGATATTTTCAAATAAAAACACCTTCCAATATTTCTATGAATTCCTGAGCAGTTCTGTTCCAATTAAATCTCTTCGACCATTCTGTGGCATCTAATGCCAGCCTCTTTCTCGTTTCGCCGTCTGTAAGCGCCATCAAGACTGCTTCAGCTAGTGCTTCTACGTCTCCATACGGCACAAGCAACCCTGTTTCACCGTCAATAATGCTGTCTCTTAAGCCAGGCGCATCGGTTGCCACAACAGGGGTTTCGCAGGCGTTCGCCTCTATGATAACCAAGCCGAAACCCTCCCGTTGAGAGGGAAGGACTAGGATGTGGGATCTCTGCATGAGCCTTATCTTCTCTTCCTCGCTCACGTAGCCGTGGAAGGCCACCGAGTCTTCGAGGTTCAAATCCTTCGTCAGCTGCTTTAACTCCCTCTCGTATTCGAGTTCGCCTCTACCAGCAATAGATAGCTTGGAGCTGGGTAGCACCTGAACGACGCGCCTCATCGCCTCGATTAGAAAATGTACACCCTTGAACCTCTTAAGCCTCCCAACGTAGAGGACGTGGGGGTTTGCCTCCTTATCTCTCCCGGCTTGTAGAATTCGTGGTCCACCCCCCGTCAGTAATCACGTGCAGATTTTCCTCAGGCAAGCCTACCTTGACTAAATCTTCCTTCGTGCTTTGTGACACCGTGATGACCGGCACGTTCCTGTACAGCCTCAAGACCATTGACTCCATGAATTGCCAGAACCTAGCTTGAACCCACGGCAACTCCTCGCATAGGATCTCAGCCGCCAGCTGATGTATGAGCGCTACCTTCGATCCCTTCACATTTTTGTAAACATTCTTCAATAACTGTTCGCTCGATGAGGAAATCAGAACCAACCGCGTATACATATTTTCCCCTTGCTATTTTTACGCCAAAATTGACCTGTGCTGATCGCTCAGGACCCGACAAGTAAACCTTCGCTCCTAATTTCTTAGCTATCCCGCAAGTCTTATCCTTTGAATAATTATCGACAACAACAATTTCAATATTCTCGTAAGTCTGCTTCTTTATCGACCTTAGACACCGTTCAATAGGTGCTTCTGAGTTCTTGGTTGGAATAATTATGGAGACCAACGGATTCTCGGTCATCAACTTACACCTTGTATAACCTTTATGAAGGCTTTAGCTGATTCATCCCAGCTAAATTGCCTGGAATAGCCCAAAGCATTCCTGCTTAATCTTTCCCTCAACGCTTTATCTCTCAAAACCATAATAACCTTTTCAGCAAGATCCTCAACGCTGCCAGCTTCTGATAGCAACCCAGTTTCACCATTCTTGACGGAATCCCTCAAACCAGCCACATTATAAGCAACAGAAGGCGTCCCAAGAGCATTTGCCTCAACAACATTTAACCCCCACCCTTCCCTTACGCTGGGATTAACCAAAACCCAAGCCCTCTTCACCAACTTCCTCCTCTCCCCATCAGACAAACCACGAAAGAACTTCACCCCATCAGTT
>Ga0209121_10006316_pt1 | contig 10427 bp, 5 predicted proteins | sample Cruoilmetagenom3_FD_187292 | JGI IMG/M metagenome (GOLD analysis project Ga0209121, IMG submission 187292) | Oil polluted marine microbial communities from Coal Oil Point, Santa Barbara, California, USA - Sample 3 (SPAdes) (version 2) | ecosystem: Environmental > Aquatic > Marine > Oil seeps ...
CAACACGAGATCGCGCAGTTCTCGGCAGACACGATCATCCTGACCGAGGCCGATACCTGCCCCCACAACCGCTACAGCCTGTCGGTCAAGTCCCATCTGGCACATATCACGATGACAACGCTGGTGGGTTGTCAGGGGGCCAAGTATTGGTTCCCGAAGACCGACGCGGACGACTGGGAGGCGACGGCTCCCTACCGCGCGATGCTGGGTCAGGTGCGTCCGTTCCTCAGGAAGGTGTCTCAGATCCGGGACAGCGTAGCGTGGCTCGGTCCACAGGTGCTGGGCAGGCCGGAGGAGGTCCTCCGCAAGCCCTGGGCTGAGGGTGAATCGCTTGACTTCCTCACCGACGATTGGGGATGGCGTATCTTTGGCAGGCTGGGCATCCCTTTCACCGTCTCTGACGGCAGGGAGCCGGCAGACGCACCCGAACCGGGTGGGCCGCGCGCCCTCTGCCGCACCGCGCCATGGGCATTCAGCGATGAGGAACTGCACGACCTCCTATCCGGTCCCCTCCTGCTTGATGGCGAAGCGGCGTGGCACCTGAGCCGGCGAGGCTTTGGCGAGCACCTCGGTGTGACGGTCAATAGCGCGCCCTTCGCCTGTTCGGCCGAACTCCTGCACGTGATCCCCGAATCGACGCGAGAGCGCGGACTCTCGGTCGGGATGACCGGGGCTGGTCGCTACCACCTGGAACCGACCAGCCCCGGGACACGCGCCGTCTCCAGCCTCGTCACCGGGTCCAAGGGCAGCTTCACTGAGGTCGGGCCGGGGCTGACCTGGTATCAGAATGACCTTGGCGGGCGCGTCGCCGTCTATGGGCTCTCTATGCAGGCCCCGCTGGATTGGATCTTCTTCAACAGCAAGCGCAAGATGCAGCTCATCGAGACCTTGACCTGGCTGGCCAACGGTCGCCCCCCCGTGGTGGTCGAGACCGATCTCGATATCTACGCACTCCACGGCAGGGACACCACGGTCGAGGGGCGGGAGTACCTCTGCCTCCTGGATCTGAACCCCGACACGGTGGAGCAGGTCAGCTTCCAACTGCCGGGTGCCCCTATGAAGGCGATTGAGCGCCTCTCTATGGCAGGCGTTTGGGAACCGGTCGCGTTCAGCGCGGAGGGGCAGCGGATTCACTGTGAGGCCGATGTGCCAACGATGGAACCCGTTATCCTGCGGCTGAGCCGGATGGTAGTGGCGTGACAGATACACACGATGCAAATCGACGATACTGGGACGACCAGGCCTCAGACTGGCGGGAGCTGAGGGACCGAGACGGGCTATGGCGCAGGTGCGCACAGGAACCGGAACTGGCCTTCGAGAGTGGCGCACTTTCGCTGATCCGGACGTATTGCGGCGACCTGGCGGGGAAAGAGGTCTGCGTCATCGGCAGCGGCGACAACTACGCGGCCTTCGCGCTGGCAGGGCTCGGCGCCCGAGTCACCTCTACCGACATCTCGCAAGGCCAATTGGACATTGCTCAGGATCGCGCACAGCAACTGGGCCTCGATATCAACTTCGTGAGGGCCGACGCAGCCGGGCTGCCTCCCTTGCCGGACAACGCCTATGACCTGGTCTGCTCGACGAACGGCTTCTTCGTGTGGATCTCGCAGCCCACACGCGTCTTTGCGGCGGTGCAACGGGTGTTGAAACCCGGCGGGGTCTACATCTTCTACGACATCCATCCGTTTCAGCGGCCCTGGCAGGATCAGGTACAGCCGCTGAAGATGGCCAAGTCGTATTGGGATACCGGCCCCTACACCGATGGCGAGGGCACCTCTGAGTTCAACTGGACGCTCGCAGACCTCGTGAACCCGATGGCGAGTGCCGGACTTATCCTGAGGAAGATCATAGAATCCCCAGCGAAGGACCCGCGTTTTTGGGAAGGTCACTCGTATCGACCAGGGGCAGACAGCACACTGATGGATTGGCAGGCGAATCCCCGCGCCGGGCTACCGGTCTGGCTCACGGTGTGCGCGCAGAAGCCGCGGGGTCTGCGCGGAAAGACGTAAGCAAGCGGACATCTCCTGTTCTGTATAGCTGGCGGGGCCGGCAGCATTCTTGTCTTGTACCTACTCGGCCAGACTTCGGGTGGGCCAGAACACTACCCTGGTGCGCTGGACAAGGCACGTGTGTTTGTGGTACAGTGTACACAGACAGCGCCACACAGAGGCGTTCCTTGATGCGGCTGCGGGACTAGTTCAGGCCATATGTGAGCCCTTGGACCATTGAGGGCACCGAAGCTTCCCCGACCCCCTATCACTACCCATTCGCTGAGGTGTCCCCCGAAGTGGGTTTAGGTCTCATAGACGGCCATTCTCACAGTGCGTCCCGGCAGTCACCCGGACAGAAGTGGAGGTGACCCTATGAGACGGATCGATCTAGGTGCCTGGGGCGCCGGCCTCTCACCCGACGAGTTGGCCAGTGCCCTGACCGCCGCACTGGTCCTCTCCGCCAGACCCATTCCCCGCCTGTGGCACAGGCAATCCGCCGCCATCAACGCCGAGGAACTTATGCGGCTGGTGCAAGGCCCTGCTCCCTCCGGCGCCGTTCCGGCCCGTCTGGACCCGGCCCTTGTCAGCGACTGGCCCCCTGCCGACCTCCTGATCGAGGCGTGGTCCATTGCCCAGGACGACCTGGACCTCAGCCTCCTTCCCATACGCCTCGAACTGGAAGGGTGGCAGCGCTTTGACCCCACCTGGGTGTTGGGTCTACTCTGGGAGACGGGAGGCAGCGCAAACGTCTCCAGTGCCTTCCTACGCCAAACGATACCGGGCGGCAACCTCGCCTGGCACCTGCCGCTCCGCGTGGGTTTCCTGCCGGATCCCGAATCCCGCATGCTGCGCGATCAACTGGAGCACCACTACTACGATTGGCTCACGGATCTGTTTGACCTGCGTCCCGGTGTCGAGACATGTGACCTCCTGCTGTTGCCACACTCGTTGCGAACAGGGCTGGCTCAGACACTGGACCTATCGTTCCGTCCTGACGCAACCTGCACCCTGGTGTTGGGACACAACGAGGGGATGTTCAACGCAGCGCGGCCTCTGCTACAAGCCCTGCAGGCCCACACAGGAAGCTCCGCCCTCGGCCTGCTCGACATCCCTGGTGTGGAGCGCGCCGACTGGTTCAGTGCCCTGATTCGGGAGCTATCCCACGATCGACCACTGGATCTGGCGCTCTTCGCCGCCGGAGAGTTCCGGGAGATCCCGGCGCCCATTCTGGTGGCGGATTCCAGGGCTCTCAGCAAGGCCCGCATCTCATCTGCGGCGAAGTCCATCGCGGATCAGATGGTCCGAAGGGCGCCATCAGGCGACCGCGTGCAGCTGCCGGATCGATTACGGTACGTGCTGCATACAGATGACGATGGCTTAACCGAGGACGGCATGCTCTCGCCGGGACAGTTTCCTGACTTCCGGGATCGTGTCCTTGCGGCATTGGGATCGCACGAGTTCGCCTTCGATTCCGAGAGTGGCGACGCCACCGACTTCCTGGAGCTTAACTACGCTATGCGCGAGGTTGCCGCACCGCCCCCAGAGGAATCGCGGCAGGCTCAGGTGCGCGTACAAGAGCTCGACGGTCCCGATGGCCCCCATCCCGAGACCCGTGCACTTGTAGCAGGACGCGAGTACGGTTTCGACGTCCGCGTGGCACCACCCGATCCCGAGTGGCTTGGCGCACCAGAGCCTTTCCCCGACAAAACGATCGACTTCTCCCGTGGGCCTGTCGAGCTCACCGTCATCTTCTCCGAACCGAGCCTGTGCGCCGAACCGTTGGTGGACCGAATCATGCTGCCGCCCGACGACGCCAGCACCGAGTGCCGGTTCGTGGCCCGCGTGCCGCTGGAGCTCACGGGTTTCCAGGCGCGGATCGCCTTTGTCTACCGAAATCGCGTCCTTCAGACGCTCCTTGTGACAGGCAGCGTTGTCACTCGATCTGAGGAACTTCTCGAAACCGCTGAGGGCAGTATTGGGATCACCATCGAGACTGTGATCGGCCCAGGATTTGACCACATCGCCGATCGTCGTCGCTTTGATGCAGCGCTGATCCTCAACCATACAGGCAACGGGGACCGCCTGGCGATGGCGATGACGGACGATCGGGCGAGTTGGGTCGCCACCGAAAAATGGCGCGAGACGGTCCAGGACATCCGCGACACACTGACTAGAATGTCGCTGGACATCCAGAGTGACCGGACGCTCTACGCCTCGCTGGATGCACCCGAGACCAATGCGCTGCTGCTGGATCTCGCCATCAACGGGGCAGAGCTCTACCAGGGGCTCATCGCGGACTGGGGGCTGCAGCACCTGAAGAGTGCCAAGCGGATACAGATCGTCGCGACTGATTTCGATCGCTTCTTCCCGCTCGAGTTCTTCTACGATCGAGAGGTGCCTGATTGCGACGCACAACTCTGCATCCACGATCCGCAGGTCCTCGCAAAGGTATTGGCCGATGGGAAGTGCGACCAAGACTGCCCCAGCGATATGAGTACGGTGATCTGCCCCCTGGGGTTCTGGTGCCTGCGCTGCGTCATCGAGCGGCACACATTCGACCCCACGCAGGTTCCACGGGGCCTGGGCGACTATGCGTTGATCCCGGAGGGTCCACTCGGTGACACTCCACCGCTGCGACCGCTGCAGAGCGCGCTCTTCGGCGCGAGCAAGCGCGTTGACAACGCGGTAGCAGGCCAGCGGGATGCCATCATGGGCGCACTCCAGAGCCTTGTAGCCACGCAGGCGGGACGTGCCGAAACCTGGGCGGAATGGGAGCAGCGCGTGAAGGAGGTCGCCCCCTCGTTGCTGCTCTTGATCCCCCACACCGTAGAGCAGCGTCGCAAGAAGGCGATGGAGATCGGTCAGCAGGCCCGGCTCATCGGGGCCCGCATCCGCAAGGACCACGTGCGCGCCGACGACACCGACCCACCGCCCGTCGTATTCCTGTTGGGATGCGAAACCGGTGTCGACGACGTGAACTTCGACAGCTTCGTGGCCGGATTCCGCCGCGCACGCGCAGCCCTGGTCGTCACAACGCTCTCGACGGTGCTGGGCCGCCACGCCGCGCCGATTGCACTGGCCTTCCTGGAGGAGTTGTCAAAGCTCGGCCAACCTGAGCCGTTCGGCGAGACTGCGCTGGCTGTCCGTCAGAAGCTCTTCGCGGACGGGATGGTCGCCGTGCTGACCCTCGCCATCTATGGCGACGCCGATTGGCTTGTGACAAGCTGACTGAACCAGGAGGTGAGCTATGCTGAGAATCGAGATGCTGCCCGCCGAGAATGGTGACTGTCTGTGGATCGAGTACGGTGAGGAGAACAGCCCCCACCGGATCCTGATCGACGGCGGGACCCATGGGACCTATGAACCGCTGCGGCAACGAATGGAACGGCTGGACGAGGACAACCGCCTCTTCCAGCTGTTGGTGATCACTCATATTGACAATGACCACATCGACGGCATCGTGCGTTTGCTGCAGAACCCCCAGATCGGCTACCGCTTTCGGGACATCTGGTTCAACGGATGGCCACAGCTGGACGATCCCGAAGGCGACACACTGGGGCCGGTCCAGGGCGAATACGTCGCAGCTCGTATCCGCAGCAAGCAGCTACACTGGAACCGGATCGTTTGCGGACAAGCCGTCGCCATTGATGAGGATCAGGGCCTACCACGAATTCAGCTATCCGGCGGTCTGGACCTGGTTCTGCTTTCCCCTACTCCCAGGAAACTCACTCGACTGCGCAAACGGTGGCGCGACATCATCACTGATGCAGAGAAGAGCTACCCGGATCCCGGATCATCCGACGACTGGCTCCGCCGGCTGGAGGACGACGTCCGCTATCGACCTGATGATGACAGCGATATCCTGGGAGAAGAAGGCGTACCGGATGTCGAGGCGCTGATAAAGGTCAAGACGGGATCCGACAGGTCACCTGCAAACGGCAGCAGCATCGCCTTCCTCCTGGAGTACGAGGGCAGACGGGTTCTGCTTTCCGGTGATGCCCATGCCTCAGTATTGGCGACATCCATTGAGTCTTATCTACACGAGCAGAATCTGCCGCGCCTCCCGGTCGATGCCTTCAAACTGCCCCATCACGGCAGCAAGAACAACGTCACAAAGCGCCTTCTGGATAAGATCGAGTGTCCGCGCTACCTGATCTCAACAGACAGCAGCCGCCACGGTCACCCCGACGATGAAGCGATGGCGCGCATCCTGGCCTATGGGGGCGATGACAAAACGCTCGTGTTCAACTACCGGGTTGACCAGACTGAGAAGTGGAATATCGCTGAGCTGCGCGACGCCTACAGCTATAGGACGCGCTATCCGCCGCGCGGCCGCGAGGGGATTGCCATAGAGTTATAGGTTACCGCACCGACTGCCCGACAGATCGGCAGACAGCATAAGATACAATCTACAGGGAGGGTGATCATGGCTGAGAATGACAATCATCAGAAGGAACCACTGTAGCAGCGCATCAAGGCGACACTCGCATTCCCGGATACCCCGGTTGGGGCCGGAACCTTTGCGCTCACGCTGTGGATTCTGGCGATCCTGGTGGTGGTATATGCGCTTGCGCACGCCGGTACCCTTGTGTGGGCAGAGCACCTGCACACCGAACAGAGCGCACTGGATACCGACCGGATGGCGATACTGCTCGATACCGCGCAGCTTGAGGATCAGCTGTCGGCACCGCCGGCCCTGGCCGGCCCGGCTGTTGAGGCAGTGCTCGACGCACTGGAGGGGTCGGCCGTAACCGCTGAAGATGCCGACACCGTTTCGACCCTGTTTGACAACGCTGTGACGAGCCTGGTCAATCTTGGAGTCCCACAGAATGAACCCCAGACCAGCGTGGCCTCAGCCACAACTCGAATCACAGAGATCCTGAGCGGTGCCCGTGATCAGGCCGAAGCCCTGGTGACCGCCGCCGAAGAGGAACGAGAGGTGCCGCTGAGGCTGCTTGAGATTGAGCTGGAGCAAGCACAGGCCGCGGTGCTGGACTATGTAGCGCTCCCGACACTGACAAGGCGCATCAGTGCGCTTATGGGGGCCGCTCAAGGTCTGGGCTACGGCCCCAACTCCGACGTCGTCGGCACGCTGGCCCGCATAGCTGAGGAGCTGGGAAAGGATCAGCCCAACCGCGCCCTGGCTGCCGAGATGCTCGACCGCATCGAGGCAGACATTCAGGGCGTGCGCAAGTCGCTGTTCTGGCGCGATCCGGTGCTCCGCTGGGTTGAGGTCATCGCCTGGAGTCTGGCCGGCATCCTGGCGACACGCCTGATGTCTGCGGGTAGGTATATCGGCAGGCAGGCCTACAAGCTTCAATGGGATCGATGGTGGTGGGCCAAGATCGTGTTGGCGCCACTGATGGCCATACCCATCGTCGCCTTCCTCACCTACCTGACCATCGACGTCCAGAGTATGGAGACCCTGGGCATCCAGGTGAGCTTGAAGAACCAGCCGATCGAGGTTGTCATCTCGTTTGCCTTTGTCATCGGTATGTTCAGCAACCAGGCGTACAAGTTCCTGCAGAATATGGCCGACAAAATCCTGCCTGAGGAGAGTCAATCATCCGCCGGCGCCTCGTCGCAGAATGTGACCGTGGAGGACACGCCCATCGCGGGCCGCGACGCGGCCGAGGTCCAGGCGGAACTTGAGAAAAAAGGCTTCAAGGTCAAAATCGAGACACAGATGAAGCCGGCTGCGGAAGCAGAGCCGGGTACGGTACTGGAACGCAAGCCCACTGATGCGAAGCTTGCCAAGGGCGCCGAGATCACGCTGATCGTGGCTGAGGCGTAGGGCCCTCACCCTAATACAACGTCTCAATCACCTCGCGGGTCACTTCAACCCAGCGCCGCACGCGATCGGGGTCGTGCTGCACCGTCTCCACATCCTTGAGCGTGATGTCGACGTGGCAGTCGCCGCACGCCTCCAGATCCCGCGTGAGCATCTCACGGACGCGAACCGGATCGAAGCCGTAGCCCACCATCTCGGTGGGGCTGGGGCGGTAGCTCAACACGTACTCCTGGCCGATCTGCTCGGCACAGCGCGCCACATTCGCCATAGGGGAGACGGCAATGCGCCGCAGGTTGGGGATCTGGCGCAACACGTCGATCTTGCGCGTGAGATCCTCGCAGCAGCCGTACGCGACCAGACCAAAGGGCGTCATCAACGGCAGTTGGTATTGGAGCATGAACTCGTCGAAGTGCCGCGGTCCAACCGCCGTGGTCTCCTGCGAGGCGACAAAGGTCCACAGATCCTTGCGCAACACCGGATCACCGTTGGGCGCCGGATCAGCCAACTCCTCGGCATAGGGCATAGCCTGGTTCTGGTGCGCGCTCAGCGACCAGTCGCCGGCGCGCTCAGCCTCCTCGTGCGTCTGCAGAATGCCGTCACGCATGTGGGTCACGAGCCGGTGCAGCCATTCGGGCCGGTCCATCATATCCCACATCATCTGCTCCAGCCCGCGCAAGTAGGCGAGTTCGGTGGAGATATCGCCGTTCCACATCCGGTAGGCCGGGGCACGATCCAGGTCGATGGTGATGAGATCGCCGACAGCCTCGGAGAGTTTGTCGAAGCGGCGCGCCGTCTCGGTCTCATCGATGACGTGGTGCGGATCCGCCAGCAACGCCAGATCCTCCTCCGACTTGAGGGGCGCATCCCACACGAAGGAGCCCCGCTCATCATCGCTGTGTGTGCGCGGCGAAGCCAACCCCCAGACGCCCTCCGGCGGCGTGACTGTCGCCGCCTGCACGGTCAGCCAGGGCTCGAAGATGAAATCGTCTTCGAAGGTGTTGCGAAAGATACTCTGACGCAGACCGGCCTCATAGCCACGGTAGAAAGGGTCCTCGCACTGCAGCTCTGAGGCCGGCATCTCACGCCAGGCGAAGGCGCGCACGTAGATCAAAGGCCGACGATCCTGGCGTGTGCGCTTTAAGCTGTTGTGGCGACGCCACTGATCCCGGCGCTCGTCCATCACAGGCCGGTTGCAGATCCCGACGTACTGCCGCGTCAGGTCGCGCAGAATCGCGATATCGTCCATAGTCCTCGCTTATCGATGAAGATCAGAGATGATACTCATCCAGCCCGCTGAGAGGCGGGCCTCCGCCCTCTCATAGCAGACGCGGGCAGAAGCAGAGGAAAACGCAGCACCCGTATCTCTGCTCCCTCTCCTGGCTGCCGGGAGAGGGACGGTGCGTCTGCGCACCTGGGTGAGGGCCCCCAAGACCCTATGCCGGGATCGGCCTCTCCTGCGGCGATAACCCGTCGGGATCGTTGACGACCGCCCCTTCAGGCGCCGGCACCTTACCTTTGAGCAACGGATCGTCGGTCTCGTGCATCCAGGTATCCAGACGCTCACGGAGGTCGTTCAGGACCTCGCCGACCCGGGGATTGCCCACCAGATTGTGCGCCTCGTTGGGGTCGAAGATGAGATCAAAGAGCATCTCGTCGTCAGGCACCATATCGGCCCAGCCGTGCGCCAGCCAGACATCTTTGCTCAGACTGTCATCGCAGTTCGAGAGGATGGGATGGCCGCGGTTCTCGAACCGCCGGATGTACTTCCACCGCTTGGTCCGGATCGCGCGCATCGGCTCGTAAGCCGCGTGGTAATTGACCTCGGTGAAGATCGCATCGTGCACCGCATCGATATCGCCGCGAACCAAAGGCATCAGAGAGCACCCCTGCAGCCACTCGGGCGGCTCGATCCCCAGGGTGTCGCACAGCGTCGGGAAGATGTCGATGTGGCCAACCAGGCTGTCGACGACGCTCCCACCCTCGAAGCCGCCGGGGCCCCGCATCATCAGCATGACGCCGGTGCCGTGGTCGGTGAGATTGCACTTCATCCCCGGGAAGGCGATGCCGTGGTCCGTCGTGCAAATCACCAGGGTATTCTTGTCGAGCCCCGTGCGCTTGAGCGCGTCAAAGACCACCCCCATCTTGTCGTCGACCACACGCGCACTGGTCATAAAGCGGGCCATATCCTCACGCGTCTCCGGGGTATCCGGGATCGGCGCCGGAGGACGGCAGTAGCGCGGATCGCCGGCATCCGTCACCGGGCCGTACTCCCGGTGGGTGTCACCGAAGCCCACTGATAGGAAGAAGGGCGCATCAGGTGCGGATTCCAGATACTCGACGGCACGCTCGTGGGCATCCCTGTTACCGAGCCACTTGTCATAACCGATGATCTGCCACGGCTCGCCCTTCGCGTGCGACGCCACATGTTGTACACCCGTCAGGACCGTCGTATAGCCGGCGCTATGCAGCGTATGCACGATGTGCTGCCCGTAATCGTTCAGCGACCAGCCGCGGTGCGCCAGCCCGGTCATCCCGTTGTTATGGGGATACAACCCGGTGAGCAGCGTGGACCGGCTGGCGGAACAGGTCGGATTCGCGCAGAAGGCGTTCCGGAAGAGCACGCCCTCCTCGGCAAAGGCCTGCAA
>Ga0209121_10006317_pt1 | contig 10425 bp, 7 predicted proteins | sample Cruoilmetagenom3_FD_187292 | JGI IMG/M metagenome (GOLD analysis project Ga0209121, IMG submission 187292) | Oil polluted marine microbial communities from Coal Oil Point, Santa Barbara, California, USA - Sample 3 (SPAdes) (version 2) | ecosystem: Environmental > Aquatic > Marine > Oil seeps ...
TTTCGTCTTGACATAATTCAAAGTTAAATTATGTAATAGCAATTCTCTCAACCTAATGTCCAGTCTAATATAGTAAGTCCAAAATTGTGCCGATAATCAAATTTGTATGATACATATAGGAAAAAGAATGTTAGTTTTTATGGTAAGTATTACTTTAGCCGTTTCCTGCCAAAATGAAAAAAATACGATGATAAAATCCGAAGCCCCGGTCGCAAAAAAAGTTCCAAAGGAACTAATTATCCATAATGAAACAAGGATAGATGATTACTATTGGATGAATGACCGAGAAGATTCAGAGGTAATCACACATTTAGAAAAGGAAAACGCCTATTATAATAAACTGACAGCCCGCACCAAAGATTTTCAAACAAGTTTATTCGAAGAAATGAAGTCTAGGATCAAGGAGGATGACTCATCGGTACCTTATAAACAAAATGGATATTGGTACGTGAGCAGATATGAGACTGGCAAGGAATATCCTATTTATAGTCGCCATAAAGGGTCTTTGGATGCCCAAGAGGAAATTATGTTCAATTGCAATGAAATGGCCGAAGGACATGAATTTTTTAATTTAGGGGGAATAGCCATTAGTCCGGATAACAAATTGGCTTCTTTTGGGGTTGATACTGTTTCTAGAAGACAATATACCCTACAAATCAAAAACTTACTAACCGGTGAGATTTATACGGATAAGGTAGATAATACCACTGGTGGATCCGTTTGGGCAAATGATAACAAAACCATGTTCTATAGCAAAAAGGACCCGGTTACCTTAAGATCTGATAAAATCTACAAACATAAATTCGGAACCGATGCTTCTGAAGATAAAATGGTTTTTCAAGAGGATGACGAAACTTTTGGAACCTATGTATATAAATCCAAATCAAAAAAATATATAATAATAGGATGCTATAGTACTTTAACTTCTGAGTTTCAAACACTCAATGCTGATACTCCAGATGCCGATTTTAAGGTGTTCTCGCCGCGTGAAAGGGGATTGGAATATTCTATTTCCCATTATGGGGATTCATTTTATGTGCTCACCAATAAAGATAAGGCAAAGAATTTTAAGTTAATGAAAGTAGGTGAGGGGAGTACTTCTTCAGATAATTGGGAGGAATTTATTCCACATAGGGACGATGTTCTGCTTGAGGAGATAAATATCTTCAAGGATTATTATGTACTTGCTGAACGTGAAAACGGTTTGAACAAGTTGAAAATATCACGTTGGGACAATAAGGACAGTTATTATTTACCCTTTAAAAGCGAAACATACACTGCATATGCAAGTAGGAATCCTGAGTTTGATACCGATACTTTGAGATATGCATATAATTCAATGACAACTCCAAGTTCAGTTATTGATTTTAATATGAAAACCAAGGGTCAAGTGGTTAAAAAAGAACAGGAAGTCTTGGGTGGAAAGTTCAAAAAGGAGAATTACAAATCAGAGCGAATCTGGGCCACGGCAAGAGATGGTGTCAAAGTACCCATGTCTATAGTTTATCACAAAGACACTAAGATAGATGCAAACGCTCCGATTTTACAATATGCTTATGGATCTTATGGATCTACTATTGATCCCTATTTTTCAACTGTACGGTTAAGCCTCCTGGATCGTGGTTTTGTTTATGCTCTTGCCCATATTAGAGGCGGGCAGTATTTAGGAAGGCAGTGGTATGAAGACGGTAAATTATTGAAAAAGAAAAATACGTTTACAGACTTTATTGATTGCTCTAAACATTTAATTGAAAACAACTATACCAGTGCAGATCATCTATATGCAATGGGCGGTTCAGCCGGCGGTTTATTGATGGGTGCGGTGGTGAACATGGCACCGGAACTGTATAATGGGGTAATTGCAGCAGTACCATTTGTTGATGTTGTTACCACAATGTTAGATGATTCAATTCCTTTGACCACTGGTGAATTTGATGAATGGGGCAACCCTAATGAAAAGGAATATTATGACTATATGAAATCATATTCTCCTTATGATAACGTTATAGCTACTGACTATCCTAATTTATTGGTTACAACAGGATTACACGATTCTCAAGTGCAATATTTTGAACCAGCGAAATGGGTAGCTAAAATGAGAGAGGTTAAGACCGATACTAATTTATTGTTATTTGATATCAATATGGATGCAGGTCATGGTGGCGCTTCTGGGCGTTTTGAGGCCCTGAAGGAAGTTGCTAAAGAATATGCATTTTTGTTAGATTTAGAAGGAAAAATCGAATAATTAAAAAAAAATAGTAATTTTGTCGGGGAATTTTAACAATTAACCAATTGTTCTAAATTTCAAAACTTAGACATCCTTTATGGAACATAAGATAAATGCTTACAACAGTATCCTAGATTTAATAGGAAACACTCCACTAATCAAACTGAATAAATTAACAGCCAATTTAACGGGTAACTTTTATGCCAAGGTTGAAGGTTTCAATCCAGGGCACTCGGCTAAAGATAGGATAGCCTCCTATATTATAGAGCAAGCTGAAAAGAAAGGAATTTTGAAGGAAGGGAGCACTATTGTCGAAACTACTTCTGGTAATACGGGTTTTAGCTTGGCCATGGTGAGTATCATCAAAGGATATAATTGTATTTTGGCAGTCAGTTCAAAATCCTCTAAGGATAAGATAGATATGCTTAGGTCAATGGGTGCGACGGTTCATGTATGCCCTGCCCATGTTAGTGCTGATGACCCAAGGTCTTATTATGAGGTTGCTAAACGATTGCATGAAGAAACCAAAGGTTCAGTATACATAAATCAATATTTCAATGAATTGAATATTGATGCACATTATGCTACAACAGGTCCTGAGATATGGGAGCAAACAAATGGGAACATCACTCATCTTGTGGCTTGTAGCGGTACTGGTGGAACCATTTCAGGTATTGCTAAATTCTTAAAAGAAAAGAACCCAGAAGTAAGAGTCATTGGTGTTGATGCCTTCGGATCGGTATTGAAAAAATATCATGAAACCGGTAAAATAGATGCTGACGAGATTTATCCTTACAGAATTGAAGGGTTAGGAAAGAACTTGATTCCGACAGCTACTGATTTTGATTCAATAGATGAATTCATTAAAGTAAGCGATGAAGAAAGTGCCCATACAGCGCGTGAATTGGCCATGACTGAAGGAATATTTGCTGGGTATACCAGTGGGGCGGCAATGCAGGCCATAAAGCAATTGAACGCTCTTGATAAATTCGAGAAAGATAGCAATGTAGTTGTTATTTTCCCAGACCATGGATCTCGTTATATGAGTAAGATCTATAACGATGAATGGATGGAAGACCAAGGATTCCTAAATACTGAGGTCGAGAAAGAAACACAAAAAATACAATTTGTAAAATAGGATTCGGTTTGTTTGAAAAATATAAAAGCGACGATGGATACATCGTTGCTTTTTTGTTTGGTCATAAATAAGTTATGAATGCTAATGAAAAATCTATATTTTTGCAGCTAAACCAACTAGGTATAATGAAAGACTTATTTGAAAGAATAATTGAGAATAAAGGTCCGTTAGGAAAATGGGCTTCTCAGGCAGAAGGATATTTCGTTTTTCCAAAATTAGAAGGTCCTATCTCTAATAGAATGAAGTTTCAAGGCAAAGAGGTAATTACTTGGAGTATTAATGATTACTTGGGCCTTGCAAATTTACCAGAGATAAAAAAAGTAGATGCCGAAGCGGCTGCTGAACATGGCGCAGCGTACCCAATGGGAGCTAGGATGATGAGTGGACATACCGAATATCACGAGCAATTAGAAAAAGAATTGGCCGCTTTTGTACAGAAAGAATCTGCATATTTATTGAATTTTGGTTACCAAGGAATGGTTTCTGCCATTGATGCTTTGGTCTCTAAAGATGATATCATTGTTTATGATGTTGATTCCCATGCTTGTATTATTGATGGTGTTCGTTTGCATATGGGCAAACGTTTTACTTTTATGCACAATGATATTGAGAGCCTGGAGAAAAACCTTGAACGTGCCAAGAAAATGGCCGAACAAACAGGTGGCGGAATTTTGGTGATTTCGGAAGGTGTCTTTGGAATGCGGGGTGAGCAAGGCAAATTGAAGGAAATCGTAGCGCTTAAGAAAAAATATAATTTTAGATTATTTGTAGATGATGCGCATGGTTTCGGAACGCTAGGAAAGACAGGAGCAGGAGCAGGGGAAGAGCAAGGCGTACAGGATGATATTGATGTGTACTTTGCAACTTTCGCCAAATCTATGGCTGGTATTGGTGCGTTCTTGGCTGCCGATAAAGAAATCATTGATTATCTAAAATATAATTTACGTTCGCAGATGTTCGCTAAGTCGCTTCCTATGATTTATGTTAAGGGAGCTTTAAAACGATTGGACATGCTACGTACTATGCCAGAGCTTAAAGCTAAACTTTGGGAGAATGTGAATGCCCTTCAAAACGGACTTAAGGAAAGAGGCTTCGATATTGGGACTACCACTAGTTGTGTGACACCGGTATATCTAAACGGAAGTATTCCTGAGGCAATGGCATTGGTTAAAGATTTAAGGGAGAACTATGGTATTTTCTGTTCTATTGTTGTTTATCCTGTAATCCCAAAAGGCTTGATTCTATTGAGATTAATTCCTACTACTACCCATACTATGGCAGATATTGAGGAGACCTTGGTGGCATTTTCTGCCATAAGGCAGCGTCTGGAAAATGGCACTTACAAGAGATTATCTGCGGCTGTAGCAGCTGCAATGGGAGAATAGATTTTTTTTAGTGGGTTAAAATACTGAATTCCAAATTCCAATACTATTATTGGAATTTGGAATTTTTTTTCGGGTAACTACTGCAAGTCTTTCCTATACGTTCTTCGTCGTTTATAGATTTCTGGATTAAAATGTTTCCAGATTTGTTTTATGGCAATGTTATCCTCCAATTCTGGAGTACGAATACAATTTTCAATCTTTTTTTCTGAAAAAGTCTTGTGATATTCATTGAAAATAACAGCTGTTAGTCCTTTGTTTTGGTATTCAGGATGTACACCGATCAGATAAAAAATAACATCTTTACTTCGTTTCTTCGCCCTTAATAAATGAAAGATGCCAAAAGGGAATAATTTACCTTTAGACTTTTGAAGTGCTTTTGAGAATGATGGCATTACGATACCAAAAGCAATAAGTTTGTCATTTTTATCCAAAAGAAATTTAATGTATTCGGGATTTATAAAACTGATGTATTTCTTTTTGAAATAGGCTTTTTGTACATCAGTTATGGGAACAAAGGATGATAAGCTGGCATAGCTTTCATTGAATAAATCAAACATCCTATCAGTCATTGGCAAGACATCTTTGGTCTTTGTAAAGTTAACTGCTTTTACGCCATATCTTCTTTTTACCAATTCGTTCGCTTTAGCGAAAAATTTTGGGTCGGCATTTGAAAAAGGAAATCTGTTTTCCATATACTCTTTTTCCTTCACAAAACCCAAACGCTCATAATGACTTTGGTAGTAGGAATGGTTATACCAAGTAATCATAGTTCCCATTTCATTGAATCCTTCTATAAGCACTCCAACTTTATCCAAATTTGAAAAACCAACGGGCCCTTCCATTAATTCTAAATTATTCTCAAGGCCAATTTCAGCCACTTTGTGCAGCAATGCCTCGGATACATCAGTATCATTGATAAAATCAAACCAACCAAAGCGCATTTTTTTTACTTTTTGTTGATTAATTTCAATCCTATTGATTATGGCTACTATTCTGCCAACAATTTCATTGTTTTTATAGGCAAGGAATAAACGTGCCTCAGCATTTAGGAATGCAGGATTTTTGGTTTTATCAAACGTTTCCAATTCGTCAGCGATAATAGGAGGAATCCAAAAAGGAGAGTCTTTGTATAGGGAAAATGAAAACTTGACAAATTTCTTTATATCAGCTTTTGTAGTAGCTTCTTTTAAGGTGATCATACGATTGTTTTGTAAGTTCAATATTAGCGATATTAATCAAAAAGAGGAAATTAACTAACTAATTTTTAATTGAATACCAATGAACTATTTCAATAAATTGAAAGACTATTTAATCGTTATTTTTTTTCTGGTCTTTTTTGAGTTTTCGAAGTTGTTTTTTGGAAGGGCCTAAGTCAATATCTTCAGCGCCAGAACCTTTATTTTTTTTCGCTTTCTTTTTCTTCTTCATTGAATTTTTCTTGATTTCCCCACCATTTTCATTTGCATTTTGGTCTTCTATCGCTTTTGGCGCATCCCTATGAAAATCAAATCTATAGGACACACCGGCGCTAACAAAAACTCGAGATGGTGTGTTCTTGAAACTGGCCCCTAGATTAATATCGGCCTGCAGATTTTCATTGAATAAGTGCGCCACACCGCCACGCAATAGAATATCTGAATAACGGTCACTGTCAATACCTTGGTTTTCAACAAAAACACTCCATTTAGGATTTCTAAAGGCGTGTGAAAGGGATAACAAATAACTCATTTCAGGAAAATCGGTGCCAATACGGTCATAGGCTAAATTTGTGATAAGCACGAATTTCGGTGTTACATGGCTTTGGGTAGCCACCATAACACGAGGAGATACGGTTGGCTCGCCTACATAAAAAGGATTATCGCCAAGGACAAAATTGGCCCCGGCATAAATAGAAACAGAAGGAATAAGATTCTTCAGTTGAAAAACATTATTGGCTCTCCAGCTATATAAATTGGGTTTGCTTCGTTCAGCACTTTTGTATCGGTCATATATTAAAAATTTGAGCCCTAAACGATTTCTGTAAAAATCAGTTCTTGATTCACTGGTGCCAAAATTCGTAAAAGTGATATCCTGGTTTTGGTAAGTACTCTCCCAATTCAGCTCTAGTTGCTCGAATAATAATCCATATCGCAATGCTATGTCAGTACCCCAAATATTACTTTGGGTATTTAATAAACTTTGATCTTGTTGTTCGTAGAATAAACCTGTTTCTAATTGAAGCACATTTTTACCTATGGCATAGGCACTAACAGATAAACCAGGTCTATTGGAATTGATTACATCAGTATACTGGGAAATCCCTAAAAAAGGAATGGTAAGGAATATGAGTAAAGCAAAATACTTTATTATTTTTAGTTCAAAATAACCGCCCATAGATTGATTTTATTATTATTTTAAGACTTTTGCTCTCCTAGTACAACGTTAGAATTGTACTTTTGATATAAATTATTGAAAATTAACATGGCTTTTCTGAAAACGATTTTAATTATTCTGTTGGTATATTATCTGCTGAAAATTTTGGCTAGGTGGTTTGCTCCGAAAATATTTAAATATGCTGCAAAGAAAACCGAAGAACGATTTCGTGAAAAATTCGAAGGTTTTACTAACCAGCAAAAGAGTAATGAAGAACAAATAGGTGATATAATCATTGATAAGAAACCAACAAAACAAAATACTGCATCTAAAAAAGTTGGGGAATACATCGAATTTGAGGAATTAGATTGATTATTTTAGCAAAACCAACCACTTAAACAAACCAATGAAGTCAGGTTTAAAAGCATTTTACACCCATTTTTTTGTTCTTGTTTTTTTTGTGATCATAGCCTTGGCATATTTTAATCCTGTGCTACAAGGCAAGGTGATTGAACAGTCCGATATTCGTCAATACACTGGTATGGCGAAGGAGCAGAACAATTTTCGCAAGAAAACAGGAGAGGAGCCTTACTGGACGAATAGCGCCTTTGGTGGCATGCCCACATACCAACTTGGGGCCTATTACCCACATGATTATGTTAAGAAACTCGACCGATTGTTCCGCTTTTTACCGCGGCCTGCAGACTATCTCTTTATTTACTTTTTGGGGTTCTATATTTTATTGTGTTGTTTAAAAGTTGATTATCGACTAGCGGCGTTAGGCGCTTTGGCCTTTGGTTTTTCCACCTACTTAATAATTATTCTTGGAGTCGGGCACAATGCAAAGGCCCATGCCTTGGCTTATATGCCTATGCTCTTGGGTGGAATTGTCTTAACATTTAGAGGAAAGTACCTTTGGGGATTTGTGCTGACCGCGATTGCCATGGCTTTGGAAGTTGGCGCCAACCACTATCAAATGACCTATTATTTTATGCTTTTGGTATTGCTATTGGGGCTGGTTTATTTAATCGATGCCATTCGTAAGAAAAAGTTGAAGAACTTCTTCACTTCGGTTGGTTTGTTACTAATTGCTGTAGTATTAGGGATAGCTACCAATGCTACCAGTTTAATGGCCACTAAGGAGTATGCCGATTGGAGTACACGCGGAAAGTCGGAGTTGACCATCAACCCAGACGGTTCTATAAAGACCAACACAGAAGGCCTTGGAAAAGACTACATTACACAATACAGTTACGGTATAGTTGAATCATTGAACATATTTGTACCCCGTCTTTTTGGAGGTTCTAATGGGGAAGATTTAGGCGAGAATTCCAAAACCTATGATTTTCTTATCGACCAAGGTATTTCAAGAAGTCAAGCTTTGGACTTTTCAAGGAGTTTGCCCTTATATTGGGGCAATCAACCGGTAACTGCCGGTCCTGCCTATATTGGGGCAATAATCTTCTTTCTTTTTATTCTTGGGTTGCTATTGGTAAGGGACAAGGCAAAATGGTGGCTTTTAGGTGGAGTGATTTTGTCGCTTGTTTTGTCTTGGGGCAAAAATTTTGGGCTGCTCACAGATTTCATGATTGATTATTTTCCACTTTACAATAAGTTCAGGGCAGTTTCCTCAATCCAAGTGATTTTGGAACTCTGTGCGCCCGTTTTGGCCATTTTGGCGTTGAAAGAATTATTCGATACCTCAGTAGCTAAAAATAAGAAGTTGCAGGCTTTAAAGATTTCAATGTTCACTATCATTGGAATTGGTGTTGCCTTGTTTTTGTTTAAAGGCGCTTTTAGTTTTGAAAGTTTTTCAGACGAGACATTGAAACGCTATTATGGTGATGAGATTCTTTCTTTGATACAGTTAGATAGGAAGACCGTTTATACCAACGACCTTTTTAGAACATTAATTTTTATTACGTTGACCGCTGGGGTAATTTGGTTGTATTTGAAGGAAAGATTGAAAGAAAATATTCTTATTATCTTACTGGGAGTATTAATAGTTGTTGATTTGGTAGGTGTGGATATGCGTTATGTGAACAGAGATGACTTTGTATCCAAGCGCAGAATGTCCGAACCTTTCCCAGAAAAGCCTGTTAATCAGCAAATTTTACAAGATAAGGGTATTTATAGGGTGTATAATCCGCAAGAAGGATTAAATGGTGCAAGCACCTCGTTCTATCATAAATCTATTGGTGGCTATCATGCAGCTAAGCCTGCGGGTTTACAGGATTTGTTCGATTTTTATATTTACAAGGGTAAAATTGAGATTCTGAACATGCTTAATGTAAAGTATGTCATTCAACAAGATGAAGAGGGTAGAAGCACCCCTGCCATGAATCCTGATGCCAATGGCAATGCCTGGTTTGTCAGTAAATTGATTGAAGTAAAATCAGTCGATGAAGAAATCAAGGCATTGGACAATATGGATGTCAAAAACGAAGCGGTAGTCAACACATCACGCTTTGCAAACATTAATAGGTTTAACTTTCACACGGATTCATTGGCAACCGTCGCATTAACAGATTATAGACCAAACCATCTCACCTACAAAGCTTCTAACCCTAACCCTGGGGTTTTGATCTTTTCTGAAATGTATTATGAAAATGGATGGCATGCGTATATAGATGGTCAACTAAAAGACCATTTTAGAGTAAATTATGTGTTAAGGGCCCTAAATGTATCTGGCGGAGATTATACCATTGAATTCAAATTTGAACCCGAAGTAGTTAAAAAAGGAAGTCAAATAACTTTGGCAAGCTCCATTGTTCTTGGATTGATTGTCTTACTGGGAATAGGATTTTCCTTAAAGCGCTCTCCCAAAAAAGAGGAGGACTAATGAAAAAGGCATTAATCATTACGTACTATTGGCCTCCCGCTGGGGGACCAGGAGTGCAGCGATGGTTGAAATTTGTGAAATACCTTGCTGATTTTGATATTACCCCGATTGTTTATATCCCGGAAAATCCAGATTACCCCATTATTGATACGTCTTTTGTAAGTGAAATTCCAGAGGGGATTACAACTTACAAGTATCCGATTAAAGAACCCTATAAGTTGGCAAGCCTATTCTCGAAGAAACAAGCAAAACGCATAAGTTCCGGAATCATTAAGACCAAAAACCAATCTTTCTTGGAAAAGCTAATGTTATGGGTTCGGGGCAATTTCTTTATTCCTGATGCCCGAAAAAATTGGGTGAAACCTTCGGTAAAATTCTTAAAAGGTATTATTGAAAAAGAGAAAATAGATACAATTATTACAACGGGGCCACCTCATAGTGTTCATTTAATTGGTCATCAATTAAAGCAGGTAGGAAAACT
>Ga0209121_10006318_pt1 | contig 10425 bp, 7 predicted proteins | sample Cruoilmetagenom3_FD_187292 | JGI IMG/M metagenome (GOLD analysis project Ga0209121, IMG submission 187292) | Oil polluted marine microbial communities from Coal Oil Point, Santa Barbara, California, USA - Sample 3 (SPAdes) (version 2) | ecosystem: Environmental > Aquatic > Marine > Oil seeps ...
CGCAAACACATCCCAAGTAGATTTTGTTCCACTTGTATATTCGTTAAAACCTAATTGCGTATGTAATTTATCGAGTTTGTCTAATAAGAATTCGCCTCCTTCAACAGAACCTCCCATTCCTAATTGCGGGATGATATTCCCTGTCATTTGCATTGAAATGAAAAATGCAGGTACCATAAATGCAAATATTAATACACAGTATTGTGCAACTTGTGTGTATGTGATTCCTTTCATTCCTCCTAGTAAAGCAAAGGTTAAAACCACTGCCATACCAATTGCAACACCTAAATTAATATCTACTTGTAAGAATTGAGAAAATACAATCCCTACACCTCGCATTTGACCTGCTACGTAAGTAAAAGAAACAATTAGCGCACAGATTACAGCAACTGTTCTTGCTGTGTTTGAGTAGTATCTATCTCCAATAAAATCTGGCACTGTAAACTTACCAAACTTACGCAAATAAGGTGCTAAAAGTAAGGCTAGCAATACATATCCTCCTGTCCAACCCATTAGGTATACAGAACCATCATATCCAGCAAAGGAAATAATACCTGCCATACTAATAAAAGAGGCTGCACTCATCCAGTCGGCTGCTGTTGCCATACCATTTGCCCATGGAGAAACACCTCCTCCAGCGACATAAAATTCTTTAGTTGAGCCAGCTCTAGCCCAAATTGCAATTCCAAAATATAAGGCAAAAGTAATCCCTACTAATAACCATGTCCAAGTTTGTACACTCATAATTTTTTGTTTTAAGTTTAGTTAAGGATTACTCGTCGTAACCGTATTTTTTATCTAGTTTATTCATTAATCTTACGTAAACGAAAATGAGAATTACGAATACATATATTGACCCTTGCTGCGCAAACCAGAATCCTAGTTTGAAACCGCCAAGACGAAATTCATTTAATTCTTCTCTAAATAAGATTCCACATCCAAAAGACACTATAAACCATACTAGTAGTAGTATAATTAGGTACTTTAGATTTTCTTTCCAGTACGCTGATGCGTGTTGTTGTTTTTCTGTCATAGTTTGTTAGTTTTTATAGGTAAATCATAGCTTGAAGCGAGATAGTATTTGCATCTAAAGCTCCAAATTGTTGATTTTTATATTCTAAAGTTAATTTTGAATTGTGCCCACTCATGTAAGCATTTACACCAATCCCTAATGTTGTCCTGTCATCTCCAACCGCATCATAACTATGTGTGCCATAACTTACATAAGGCTGGAATCTCGTTTTGGCAACATCACCTGCAAGTACATAACCTACGTGTCCATAAACCATGCTTCCTGTTCCATAAGCACTAAACAAATAATTCTTTCCGTAGTTACTATTTTGATATACTGCATAAGCTGTAATTGCGCTTCCATCTTCACCAATTGGTGCATCATAGAAAGCATCTAAAGCAAATATGGAAACATCTTCACCCTCAAGGTTTGGTGATGTAGAAGATCCTGTATCTATGACAGACCCTTTTGGGTGTAAGAAGAACCCAGCGCCTACGTTAAAGACCTTTTTTCCACCTAAGTAAGAACCTACTTTATATGGTAAAAAGTTAGATTCTTGATCTAAAAAGTGATAATCAAAATAACCTGCATATGCTTTACCTGCGTCTTTAGACCCAAGATTAGCACGACCATTATAAACAGCATCTCCACCAGCTACAGCAGAACGCGAATCTAATGAGGAAACCGATGCGTCATTAATAGCAACTCGATATTGTAATTTGTCGAATTTACCTTTAAAAAACACACCCAAATGACGTGCAAATTGATCGGATAATCCAATAGTAGCCCATGATTGACGGTTATTATCTAATGTCAACATGTTTAATGTACTTTGATTGTTTAGCCTAGAAATACCATTAAAGTAATGAAGTCCACCACCAACGGTATGGTCTTTTCCCAAATTGTATTGTGCCCAAACATCGTGAAAGAAAAGTTGAGATCCATCACCTTTTCCTGTTGGGCTTAAAGTTGAACTTGTTAAACTATTTAATCCAAAATGAGTTAGAATTAAAAAGTCTTTATTGATTTGGGCAAACATTAAAACTCTTGCACGTCGCAAATTAAAATTTAATTGACTGTTTTCATTTCCGTTAGAATCAAAAGTGTCGTCAGTGTTGTAATTTGTCTGGACTTGTGCCCAAGAAATAAGACGAAGATATTTAGAGCCATCTTCGTTGAATTTAAACTTAAGGCCACCTGTATAATCTGGGGAGCCTTGAGCTTGCATTAATTGAAAGGATGCCACAAAAAGTCCTATCAATATTAGGGTTTGTTTTTTCATTGTTTTAAAGATTAGTTAGTAATGAATTGGTTTTGTATGCACTACTAAGCTCTTAAAAACAATTTGTTAACCGAAAATTAATATATTTAATTGCTTATTTGATATACTAATCTTTAAATCGCTCCCATTTTATAAGCATAAATTTATCACCTAGCTCCGTAACCACAACTCCAGCTCCCTTTATATTATCCGCGTTACTAAAATAATCACCTAGCTCTAGAGCATTTAAAATCTTATACGTTGGGTGGTAGTTTGAATTATACGGTCGCTTGATATTATACTTCTTCACCCAGTTCATTATACTTACATGAGAAACCCCTAATATTCGTTCAATCTCACGATAAGTTAAACCCTCTAAATATAACTGAAGAGACTTGTTAACGTAGTAGTCATCAATTTTCTTTCCGATCTTATTAACTGAAAAAAAATAATTACATTTTTTACACTTATAACGTTGTCTATTATTAACAATTCCACTTTTAATGTATTGGTCTGAACCGCAGTTTGGACATAAATCTATCTTCATATATACTAATTTAGCATAAATATATCATTTTAGCAATGTATTTTAATAACATTAAATTTAAATCATTGTTTACAATTAGATATTTGATGTATATAGTTTAAATAACGCATTATTTTTCCTCATTATAATACAATGAAGCAATTACATTAAACAATCCTCAGATTAGACCTGTAATCAATTAACATATAACGAAAAAATATAGCAAAACTCTTCTAGGTTATCGAACTTAATTACAAATTATAGGAATTCTTTTCGTTATATAACTGTGTTAATTATATTAGCATTCAACACCTTAAACTAAATGATTAAAAAAGCACCTATTCTAATCGTAATTTTCTTGTTTATCTCCTTTACTTATGGACAACGAAAAATAGAACCAGATTCTTACGACATTACTAAAGCTAAAAAACTAAGAACACATTTTGACGATGAAGATGACGATGTCGCTCTAGAAGAAAGCATTGATTACGTATCTTTTGATTTTAATAGTAAAGAGAAAAAGGTTACGGTGTTGCACGATATGAAAGAGAAAATGATAAACATGAATACCAGAGCTGATATTCAGAAATATTGTTTTTACGATGGTCAATCTAGCGTAGAAGAGTTTAAGATTAAATACAAAAACAATAAAAGCTCAGGTTTTTTTATAAAAGACGAAGCATATAATAGCGACGATTTATTTCATAATGATGCTCGTGTAAAATACACACATATGGATTTTCCGCTACAAGGGTATCGTTACAACACATCAATTATTAAATCTTATAAAGACATTAAGTATTTTACTAAACTGTATTTTAATGACCAATATCCCAACTCAAAAAAGGTAATTATAGTAGAAATTCCTGATTGGCTAGATCTTGAACTAAAGGAAATGAATTTTAATGGCTATTCCATAGAGAAACAGGTAAAGCCTAATGTTAAAAACAAATCTAAAATATTTACATATACACTAAAAAATGTACAGGCAATGCATAAAGAGCCCAATGCACCTGGACCAACATATATTTACCCACATTTATTAGTCTTAGCAAAATCTTATACCAAAAAGGGAAAAACAGAACCTATTTTTGAATCTACTCAAGATTTATATAATTGGTACAACTCATTAGTTACAAGTTTAGAAAATGATAATTCAGCATTATTATCTAAAGTTAAAGAATTGACTAAGGATGCAAAATCCGACGAAGAAAAAATTAAAAACATCTACTATTGGGTACAAGATAATATTAGATACATAGCTTTTGAAGATGGCATTGCAGGTTTTAAGCCAGACGAAGCCTCTAATGTATTCAGTAAGAGATATGGCGACTGTAAAGGGATGGCAAATCTCACCAAACAAATGCTTATAGAAGCTGGTTTTGATGCTAGATTAACGTGGATTGGCACAAAACATATTGCATACGATTACTCTACGCCAAACCTTTCCGTTGATAATCATATGATTTGTTCACTTTTTAAAGACGGCAAAGTAATTTTCTTAGATGGTACTGAAAAATTTAATGCATTCGGAGAATATGCAGACCGAATACAAGGAAAGCAAGTTATGATTGAAGATAAAGACACCTTTATTCTTAAAAATGTGCCTTCAAACAATTCAGAGTATAATAAAGAACAATTTGTATACAATCTTAAACTTGATGGTGAAACTATTACAGGTTCTGCTAATAAGATTTATAATGGAGAAAGTAAATCTGGATTATTATACTTCTTCGATCAATTAAAATCCGACAAAAAAGATGAGTTTTTAGAATATTTTCTCAATAGTGGCAACAGCAATGTTAAGGTATCTAATATTGAAACTTCAGACTTAACCAATAGAGATTTAAATATCAATATTAATTTTGATATTGAAATAAAAAATGCAGCATCTTCATTTGACGATGCCGTATACATCGATATAGATATTGACAAAGAATTGAATGACTATAACTTAAAAGAGCGCGAAATAGATTTTATTTTTAGCTCAAAGAAATATTTAGAATCTACAATTAATTTAGAAATTCCTGAAGGCTATTCGGTTTCTCATCTTCCTAAAGACATTAATATTACTAGTGATAATTATGATTTATCTGTTACATTTAAAACAGAAAATAATAAGATTATTTACGCTAAACAATTTAATCTTAAAAATGCAAAAATTGAAACTTCAGATTTTGAAGAATGGAATGCATTTATGGATCAGCTTAACGCAACTTATCAAGAACAAATTATCCTTACCAAAAAATAACATAATGAAAATCAAAGGACTAACTGCTTTACTATTATTTTTTTCAATATCAATTTTTTCACAATCAAAAGAAGCTTTAGCAGCTAAAGATTTTTTTTGGGGAGAAAAAGATGTTTATAAAAACGTTACCGAAATACCAGAAAAATGGACCAACGAGTCTGCTGTAATCTTGTACAAAAATGAGAACTACGATTTTCATAAGTTTGGTAAAAATGTTACCTACACAAGTTCTATTAGAAAACGAATTAAACTATTAGATAAAGCCGCAGTAGAAGAGTTTTCTGAATTTAAATTTCAAAAACGTTTTAGATCTTCAAAAGGTCGATTCTCTTGGCGTGAAAAAGGAAACAATTTTATTGGTATTAAGATTATTAAAGGTGATGGAAGTGAAATTGAAATAGATGTAGAAAAAGAATCTGTTGAAGTTGATGGAGAACATAAATTAGCCATTGCTAATTTAGAAACTGGAGACATAATTGATTATTACTTTTACAGGTTAGAACCATTTAAAACAACTTATGCTTTTGGTTTTGACCCTGTTGAAACTAGTTTAGGGGAAGAATATCCTATAGTCGATTTTAAATTATTTTTTGAAACTGAAAATGACTTTTTTATTAATTTCAATTCTTATAATGGTGCGCCAAAACTAAAAAAAGTAACTACAGAAAAGCGAAATATGAGACGCTATGAGCTCGTAGTTAATGACATTGAAAAAAATGAATACGAGCGTTGGTTTTACCCTTTAGTTGAATTACCATCTTATAAATTTCAAGTTTATTTTGCCCGTTCTGGTAAATTTGAAGATCGTGCATTAGCCTTTTTACCTAAGAAAGAAGACATAATTAAAACTTCAGTGTCTAAAGAAGAGGTTTTAGATCTTTATGACAACCGTTTTAAACCCGATGGAGATATTGGTGATGTTAGAGGTTTCTTCAAAAAGAGAAAATTTAAAAACAATACGGAAAAAGTTACAGCTGCCTACTATTTTATGCGTCATTACTATTTAACGCGTTTTGTAGAAGCGATTATAGTAAAAGAGGCCAACATTATGTACAATCCATATGGATTTTATGGATACCCTGTTTTTATACAAAATCAAAAACAGTTTGTTCGTCATTTCACAGAGTATTTAAAACGTGAAAAAATTAAATATGAAATTGTAGTTGCAAAAAAACGTTACGATGGTTCTATTGATGATTTACTAATAGAACAAAACGTCAATGTGATGCTAAAGGTTAATACATCAACTCCATTATATGCACAGCTATTTAGTATTCATACTAATATAAATGAGTTTTCACCACTTATTGAAGGCACAGATGCCTATTTATTATCACCAACAAAAAATAAGATAGATGTTATTAAAAAAGGCAAACTACCTGTTTCTACACATATGGATAATGAAACCAAAAAAGAAATAACTGTAAGCTTAAGTGATGACTTATCCGATTTATTAATTAGTTCGGTAAACAGTTATAAAGGGCATTCTAAAAAGGATGAATTATATGACCGACTACTATTCAGTGATTATGTAAATGAAGATTATAAAAAGTATGAAACAGAGACATTTATTGAAAAGGTAAAACGTAAGAAAGATAAAATACGATACAAAAAGGAATTAGATGCTTTAATTGAAAAACTAAAAACTAATCAAAAAGAAAAATTTGAAAACAGCGCTAAATCAGAATACAAAGTTGATGAAGTAGAAGACTATAATTACGAAATTACATCAACAGGGCGTTATGGCTTAGACACATATTTTACTTTTACAGAAGATTTTAATGCTAAAAATTCTTTAATTAAAAAAGCAGGACCTAACTATATTATTGAAATTGGAAAACTGATTGGAGGTCAAATTGATATTGAAGAAAAAGAGCGTGCCAGATCTGCAGATATTCATGCTGTTAATGCAAGAAGTTTTAATTACACAATCACATTTAACATCCCAGAAGGATTTACTGTCGCTGGTTTAGACAAACTAACTAAATCTGTTGATAATGAAACTGGAGCTTTTATTAGTAGTGCAATTGTTGATGGCAATCAATTAATAATTACTACTTCTAAACAATATAAGCACAACTTTGAACCAAATAGTAATTGGCAAAAAATTATTGCTTTCTTAGATGAAGCGCACCAATTTACAAACGAAAAAATCTTATTAAAGAAAAAATAAGAAGGTTTATTGTTTAAGCTTGGCAAAATAGGTTTTTGAAGCACTAATAACTTTTGGTGCTAATATAATTGTTGCAATCATTGTTGATATTGCCATTAATGCAAATACTCCATCAATGAAGTTTATCATAGCTTCAAACTTGGTTACAGCAGCCAATATAATACTCAGTATATAGAGATAATTATAATAATGTTTTTTATCAGCGCCAACTAAAAAGGACATGCATTTTGTACCATAATACGCATAACTGAATAGTGAAGAAATACTGAAAATAAAAACACAAATCATCAGTAGATATTGTCCGTAACCAGGAATGGCTTCTTGAAAAGCAGAAGCAGTAAGACTAACACCATTATTAGAAGTCGTTTCCCATACACCTGTTACTAATATGGCTAATGCTGTCAAGGTACATACAATTAAAGTATCAATTGCAGGTCCCAACATTGCAACTAAACCTTCACGCACTGGTTCATCTGTTTTTGCAGCACCATGAGCCAAAGGAGCCGTACCAATACCTGCTTCGTTAGAAAATGCTCCACGCTTAATACCAAGCAGTATTAATGCACCGAGTAATCCACCGAACATGGCATCACCTTTTATAAAATTAGCATCAAATGCATCAGTAAATATTAACACAAAATATTTTGGAACCTCCTCATAATTAACACCGAGAATAACAAGTACTAATACAAAATACAAAAGCACCATTGAAGGCACCATTTTAGCTGCAATCTTACTAATTCGTTTTAATCCACCATAAATAACAATCGTTGTAAAAATCACTAAGATAGCTGCAATAATAAGGTTTGTATTAAAACTAACCTCTACTCCGTTTGGTATTAATATAATATCATTTATAGCTTGTTTTAGTTGATTTACATTAACAACAGGAAGTGCACCTAACATTCCGAATACACTAAACATTACAGCCAAAAATTTCCAATTTTTCCCTAAGCCTTCCATTATAAAGTACATAGGTCCTCCTTGTATTTCGCCTTTACTATCTTTTCCTCTGTACATTATTGCTAAAGTAGATGTGAAAAATTTTGTAGACATACCAACGATAGCACTTATCCACATCCAAAACATAGCTCCTGGACCTCCAACAGATATTGCTAATGCCACACCTGCAATATTTCCCATACCAATTGTAGATGATAATGCTGTAGTCAATGCCTGAAAGTGAGTAATCTGTCCAGGATCGTTTGGATCGTCGTATTTTCCTCTTAGCACACTAATCGCATGCCCTAAATATCGAAATGGTAAAAATTTAGATCTAATAATTAAGTACAAACCTCCACCAATTAGCAATATCAATAACGGTAAACCCCAAGCAAGGGACGAAAAATATTTAAGAAGTTGGTCGAGTTGTTCCATAGAAGTTAAATGTACTAATTAAGTAGCATTGTCAACAATTAAATTATTAAGCATCTAATATCTTAATATTGAACATTAAGAAATAACTTCGTCATAACAACAACATAGTCTGTTTTGACATTATAGCTTACGCATACTAAAATTTAGCTACAGTATTAATTTGTAAATAATGAAATAACACAAAATAGCCTATCAAAAAAATTTCTTTTAAATTTTAGGTATTCACCAAATTTTCACTGACTTCCCATAACTGCTTTGCCAACTCCAGGTCATAAGTTTTATCTGAGGATTTAACTTGTTTGTTATTTATAAAATAGCCACCTGTAATGTTAGCGACATCAGGTGATGTTGACAGAAATATATTAGTTTCCGCACCTTCTTCTGCACTAATATCATTTCTTCCTTTTGTAAATTTTCGAACATAGTATCTTAAGAGTCCATTGTTCTTACCGAAATTAGTAGCCACTAATCCAGGATGCAAAGCATTCACAGTAATTTTAGTTTCTTTAAGCTTCCGAGCAAGCGCATTAGTAAACAGTATAATTGCCAACTTAGAATGTGCATAGGCACGATAACCATTAAACTGTTTTTTTAATTGAAGATCATCAAAATGAATAATTCCATCTATATGTGCACCAGAAGACACATTTATAATTCGTCCTTGTTCACTTTTTTTAAGCATTTCAAGGAGTAGTGATGTTAATAAAAACGGGCTAAGATAGTTCAATGCTAAATTCATTTCAAAACCATCCACGCTTTGCTGTCGTGTTATATAATATGCGCCAGCATTATTCACTAACACATCAATATAATCATGATTTTGTTTAAGCTTTTCAGCCAAAACACGTACTTGTTTTAAATCTGAAAGATCTGTGCATATATATTCAACAAGGGAGTTACCAGAAAGCTTCTTTAATTTCTTAACCGTAGCGATACATTTTTTTTCATCTCGACCAACAATAATAACAATAGCTCCTTTTAATGCTAAAGTTTTTGCTGTTTCCATACCAATACCAGATGTAGCACCAGTTACAACACAAATTTTATTATTCATAGATTTGGCAGAATCACTCATATTATACGTCTAATTAACTAAGATATTAAAAACATTGATTTCAAAAAAATCACCTCAAAGATAATGATTAATTAAAAAATATTTACAAATGTATTATTCACGTAAACCGCACTTTATCCCAAATAAACAACGGTCATATAATTTTTATTACCTAAATCATTATATGTATTACATTTAGATAATTCTATTTCACACATATGATAAAGTTTAGTTGTTTTATATTTATCTTAGTCTCTGCCATTTTTATTGGTTCTGCTCAACAATTAACACTCGAAACAGGTCTTGATACTGCGGTTAACGAAACTTCAGGTTTACTTTATCTCAATGATACACTCATTACACATAATGATTCTGCTACTACGAATCAATTATTTGACATAGATACATCAACAGGAGCAGTAACAAGAACAGTTACTATTACAAATGCCACAAATACAGATTGGGAAGATTTAACCCATGACGAAACGTACATATATATTGGTGATTTTGGAAATTATCAAGGTGATAGAACCGATTTAAAAGTTTATCGGATTGCTATTTCAGATTATTTTAGTAATACCTCAGTAGTAGCAGATGTTATTAATTTTAGTTACAGTAATCAGATTGATTTTACTCCAAGTCCGCTTGCCACTAATTTTGATGCAGAAGGGTTGATACATTACAATAATATGCTTTATGTTTTTTCAAAAAACTGGCTAGATGGTAAAAGTAATATTTACCAACTCTCTAAATTGCCAGGAACTTACAGTA
>Ga0209121_10006319_pt1 | contig 10422 bp, 13 predicted proteins | sample Cruoilmetagenom3_FD_187292 | JGI IMG/M metagenome (GOLD analysis project Ga0209121, IMG submission 187292) | Oil polluted marine microbial communities from Coal Oil Point, Santa Barbara, California, USA - Sample 3 (SPAdes) (version 2) | ecosystem: Environmental > Aquatic > Marine > Oil seeps ...
CCTTATCCTCATCTTTTCTCTAAAAAGGGAAAAAGAAGGCAGTTCACTAATTCTGCCCGTCTTTTTACTATGTTTTATTGCCCTTTTCCTTCCCAGGGAGGTCTTTCCTCCTTTTTTAAAGTCAAGGACGATATTTTCCGACCTCTTCTTTCTTTTTGAGGTATTGGCCTATGGTTTCTTTGGAGTGGGGGCATGGCTTGCTTTGCTTGTTTTGCTGGAAAAGGTTCCCCCAAAAGACCGGCTCTTTTCTTCTTTCATCATCTGTGGATTTGCTTTTTATACGGTGGCTCAGATTTTAGGGGCGATCTGGGCCTACCTGGGCTGGTCGAGCCCCTTTCTCTGGGGAGACCGCCACCTGAAATCAGTGGCCGTCTGGGTTTATTATGCCTGCTTTCTCCACCTCTTTCTTCTGAAAAGGTGGAATTTAAAGAAAAGCTCCTATTTTGTTCTGATTGGGTTTGGTTTTATATTAATCGAGTTATTTACTTACAATTTTCAGTTTCTCTGGAAATAGGTTTGGTAAAATTTAAATGGCAATGGTGATAAAAAACATCTGGGATTTTTTTGGAAACTTAACCCTTTCCGTCTGGATTCTTCCGGCAGTTGCCTTTGATGCCGTAATCGGTTCGGCAATCATCCAGATCCATCGGCCGATCTTCTCTTCCCTCAATCAAATTATGCTGCCGGATTGGATCATCAACTACGGCCTTAAAAATCTTTTTATTACCTGGTGGGTATTCGTCTTCTTGTTTCTTCTTTTTCTTTTAGGCATAAATATCTTTGTCTGCACTACCAATCGGGTGGCGGCGCTCATCAAAGAGCGGAGCTCCTTTTTAAAGTTTGCTCCCCATATCATGCACTATGCCTTTATCCTGCTCCTTCTGGGACATCTTAGCAGCTATCTGGTTGGTTTTAACTCTTATGACAATCCCATAAAAGAAGGAGAGGTCATCCCTGTCCCGCATTCAAACTTAAGGATAAAGCTGGAAGATCTAAAGATTGAATATGAGAAAAAAGAACCTGCGGCTCTCAAGGAAGGTAACAAAATCTCTTTGATGAAAGGTGGAGCTAAAAAGGTTTCTGCTACCCTCAGTTTTATGAAATCGGACCAGGGTATTGAAAAAAGGGAGACTGGTATTCTCCGGCCGATCCGGTATCAGGGCATAAGTTTTCATATCAGGGATTTTTATCCGAAGAAAGAAGGGTTGACAGGAACACCCTGTCTCAATCTGATCATAAGAAAAGATCCTGGATTAAGAATCCTCATTGCCGGGGCGGTGGTCTTTATGCTGGGGTTTTTGATGTATCTCCACCTCTCTTTTCCCCGCAGATTAAGGAGGGAGCAGAGATGAGCGCCGGTGAGTTATTTTTAAAGGGCGGGGTAATAATGTATCCTCTCGCCTTGTGTTCTTTGATTGGTCTGGCAATCATCCTGGAAAGATTCTGGCATTTCTGGAGAAGAAGGATGACCAACCCTGGCGCTCCCAAAGAAGCAGTGAGTTCGCTAAATCGGGGGGATATTAAAGAGGCATTAAGGATTACCGAAGAGACAAAATGCCCTTTAACGGATGTAATGGGCGCAGGGATTAGACAATATAAAGCAAAGGCTGCGATTGAAGAAATAGAAAGGGCAATGGAAAGAACGGGTTCCCAAAAACTCCAGGGACTGGAAGTAAATCTTAATATTCTAAGCGCCACTGGCAATATCTCCCCCCTCATAGGGCTTTTAGGGACCGTGATGGGAATGGTAAGGTGTTTTATGCAGATTGAAAAGCTGGGGGGAAGAGTAGATGTCAGTCTGCTTGCTTCCGGCATCTGGGAGGCGCTGCTCACCACCGTTTTTGGACTCATGATCGCTATTCCCTGCCTTCTTTTTTACAGTTACTTTATGGGGAAGGTTGACCAATTGGAGATCAGGATAAGGAATATATCCGAAGACCTGCTTGCGATAATAAAAAAGGAAGGGAAGAAGGATGGAGCTTAGAAGGCATTATTCCCAGCAGATCCAGTTGAATATTGCCCCCCTGGTGGATATGGTATTTCTTCTTCTGATATTCTTCCTTCTCACCTCTAACTTTCTTCACAACGAGGGGATCAAGGTCAATCTTCCCGCGGCAAAGTCTTCCCAAATGCGGGATCGAGAAGAAATAACCGTGAGCATTACGAAGGATAATCGGATATTTCTGGATGGGGAACCGGTGAATCTTGACCAACTGTCACAGAGATTGACCGAAACGGTAATGAGATATCCCAATAAGACGGTGATCATCAAGGCGGACAAAGAGATCATCCTGGAGAGGGCGGTCAGGGTACTGGATGCCGTTAAACTGGCCGGGGCAAAAAAATTGTGGTCTCCACCGAGATGGAGCTTAAAAAAGGTAAAAATGAGTAAATCGACAAAAATTGCCTTTATTATCTCCCTCCTTCTTCACATCAGCATCTTTTGTCTTACCGGGTCTGGAAGTACCCCGCCACCAACAAAAAAGATAGAGATATCCCTGGTGATGAACCAGTCGAAGAGTGAAGAACCGATTGTCAGCAGGGAACCGGTCAAAGAGATCAAGAGAAGGCCGGTTAAAAAAGTGGTGGTGAAGAAAAAGGTTAGGGTGGTAAGGGAAAAAGTAAGGAAGAAAATGCTGAGAGCGGCCATAAAACCCGAACCTGACAGGTCCCCTAAAAATGGTCATCAAGCGTCAAAAAAGGTATGTATGACCTCGCAGGATCCACAACCTCCCCTATCCACACGAGTGGAAAAAATGGCCATGGAGGAACAGGCGGATTTGCCGTGTATTGGGAGCCCCTCTTTGATCCAGTGGTACCTGGGTCTTATACAGCAGAAGATTGAGGAGGCAAAGGTATATCCCGAAAAGGCCCGGAGGAATAATCAGGAGGGAAAGGTCCTGGTTGAATTCTCAATCCTGTCGGGAGGAATGCTAAAAAAAGCGACAATAATCGATTCATCGAAAAGAAGACTCCTGGATAGGGCAGCCCTGGATACCATCGGACGGGCGGCGCCCTTCTCTCCTATTCCCACCTCCTTAAAGATGAATGAGATGACGATAAGAATGCCGATTGTATTTGATCTGGAATGAACAGTTACCATATTTTAGAATAGGGAAGTGATTCAAGATGACAAAAAAAGAACCCTTCTTCTGGATTACCATCTCATGCGGTTTTGTGATTATGGCTTTTATTCTCCTTCCGCTGACAGAGATGATAACAGCGCCCTCCCTTTCGATGCTCAGGGAGACAATCAGGGATAAAGATGTGCTCCGGTCAATCTGGTTGAGCATCTATACTGCGGGACTGGCCGCCCTTATCTCCTTTGTCTTTGGGACACCCCTTGCGTATCTGCTTGCCCGAACGGACTTCGCGGGTAAAAGACTGGTGGAGAGCATTATTGATCTGCCGATCGTTATTCCACACCCCGTGGTGGGGATCGCGATCCTCAGTATTGCCGGGAGAAACTACTGGCTCGGACAGATCTTCAGTGAGCTTGGCATACGCGTCATGGGAAGCGTAACAGGGATCGTTATTGTTCTAACCTTTGTGGGTATGCCCTTTTATGTAAATGCGGTTAAAGAAGGTTTTGAAGGCATCTCCCCCAGGCTGGAAAAGGTATCCCGGAGTCTGGGGGCATCCATGTTCAGCACCTTCTGCCGGATCACCTTTCCACTTGCCTGGCGCAGCATGCTTGTCGGTATAATAATGTGTTCCGCCAGGGCGATCAGTGAATTCGGGGCGGTTGTGATAGTTGCCTACCATCCCATGGTAGCGCCGGTTATGATCTATGAACGTTTTGAGGCATATGGTCTGAAATATTCCCAGCCGGTTGCGGTATGGCTTGTTTCTATCTGTCTTATACTCTTTCTGGTTCTGCGTGTCCTGACTTCGCCCCGGAAGAAGGAAACATGATAAAGACAGAAAATCTTAACATAAGCCTGCCGGGATTTAACCTTCATGATATCAATCTTTCCATAGAAGAAGGGGGATTTTTTGTCTTGATGGGTCCCACCGGGGCGGGCAAGACGGTCCTCCTGGAGGCTCTGGCAGGTCTCGTCCCTGTGAAAAGCGGACGAATAATTATAGAAGGTAAAGATGTCACCAGGCTGCCCCCCGAAAAGAGAGGGATCAGTATTGTCTATCAGGATTATGCTCTCTTCCCGCATCTCACCGTCATCGAAAATATTAAATACGGCCTTCGCTTTCACAAAGTTGACAAAAAAGAGACAAAGGAAAGACTGGATCGCCTCCTTCACGATCTCGACATTGAATACATAGAGCAACGCCTCCCTGAGAACCTGAGCGGCGGTGAACTGCAGCGTGTAGCGCTGGCGAGGGCGCTGATGATCAATCCCCGGGTGCTTCTCCTCGATGAGCCGCTCTCCGCCCTGGACCCTCGTTTCAAAGAGGAGATTCGCAGTGGACTAAAGAGACTTCACAGGGTTTCCAGGGTCACCTTTCTGATGGTAACCCATGATTTTGTGGATGCCCTCTCTCTTGCAAATCGGGCTGCCGTGATGAATGAAGGAAGAATAGCGCAGACAGGCAGCATTGAAGATATATTTCAAAGACCGATCTCTAAATTTGTGGCGGATTTTGTTGGAATGAAGAATCTTTTCCCCGCAAGGTTCAGCGGTTCGAGGGCTATCATAAATAATCTAAAAATCGAACTTGGCAGGATTCCCGCCGACAGCCACGGATACATAGCCATAAGACCTGAGGACATCGTACTCAGCAGGGAATCATTCACCTCAAGTATGCGAAATTCATTCAGAGGAGCTGTTTCCGGAATATTTGACAGGGGATTTTACTACGAAGTCCGCATCAGGGTGAGAGAAGCAACCTTCATATCATTGATTACTAAAAAATCCCTCTTCGAATTGGGTGTTCAGGAAGGGGTGGAGATATTAATTTCTTTTAAATCGACCGCTATTCACAGCTTTTAACCTTAATCCTATCTTCTATGCTTATATCATACATAACTCCGGCGATTTGATGCTTGACATCTCAACAGACAACGATCTTAAACAAACGATTCACGAGGGGGATACAGTGGCCGGGATAGCGTGAACCCCATGTTCTGAAGCCAATTCAGACATTGTTTTCTGACCCTTTATTGCATCAAGGGCAATAATTCTTGCCTTCAGTTCCCCGCTATGTTTTTTCCCGCCCATTCTATGTCTCCTTTTTCTTGGAAACATACCTTAACACACTGTCTCGTTTTTGGGGGCCACTATACATCTCCCTTATCTTTAACAACTCCTTTTTAATGTATATTAGACGGTTTCTGCAAATCTCCTCATCAACCCACCGGTTTTCAGTATTCAGCTTCGATAACCTCTTTTTGGCGCCGGCTATGGTAAACTGCTCGGAATAGAGGAGATGCCTGATTGTCGCCAGTTTCTCCACATCTTTCTTTCTGTACAGACGTTGACAGGAGCTTGTTCTGACAGGCTTTATCGTCTTAAACTCAGACTCCCAATACCTGACAACATACGGTTCCACGCCAAGTATCCTGCTAACCTCACCAATGCGGAAATACGACTTGTCGGGAATCTCCACATCCACAAAGAAACTTCCTTTCTCGTAACCGTTCACGGTTCAGGGTTCAGGCTGTAGCTCGCAGCCTTCAGCCGAGACAACCTGAGCAACTATTCATTCAATGCTTTTTTTAGAACCTGACTTGGTCTGAAAGTTAAAACTCTCCTGGCGGAGATCTCTATCTCCTCACCTGTTTGAGGGTTTCTGCCCTTTCTTGCCTTCTTTTCTCTGACAACAAAACTTCCGAATCCGGAGATCGTTATTTTCCCGTTAGATGCAAGACCTTCTTTCATAACATCAAATACCGCTTCCACTATCTTTGCTGAATCTTTCTTTGAAAACCCAAGCTTGTTATTGACATCCCGAATAATATCAATCTTTGTCATATCTTGCCTCCTCAATCCCTTGCGTTTCCCTCAGTTATCCCTTCCTCTGATCCGGGCATTACTCAAACCTACAATCTTTTCCACTATCCTGTCGTGCGCAACATTTACTTCATCATCCGTCAGCGTTCTATCAGGAGAACGATATGTAAACCTCAGCGCAAGACTCTTCATGCCATCGGGAATGCCCTGTCCCGTATATACATCAAAGATGGCCGCTTTTTCAAGCAACTCTTCACTCTTTGGGAAAATCATATCCAGGATATTCCCTCCCGCAATATCCTCATCGACTAAAAAAGCAACATCTCTCATGCTGGATGGGAATCGGGGAATTTCCCTGTAGAAAATCTTTCCGGTATAATGTGCCGCTAATAAGTCAAAGTCGATCTCAAAAACCGCGGCATTTCGATTCAAGTCCATTTTTTCAAGAACTTCCGGGTGAATCTCTCCCATAACCCCAATTTCCCTGTCACCTGCGAAAATCACACAGGATTGCCCCGGATGAAGGAAGGGCACATCGGTATTGGATTTGAATCTTACATCACGAATCATAAGCCCATCAAAAAGGTTTTCGACACACCCTTTTATGTCAAAAAAATCAGAAAACAAATCCTTGAAGTGCCAGAGATCATCATATCTTGAGCCGGTAATCAGCCCTGCGAGCATATCCCTCTCCAGAGGAAGTTCGCCCTTCTCCCGCGCCGCAAATACCCTTCCTCTCTCAAACATCTTGAGATCAAAGCAACCGGCATTTGCGTTTTTCCTCATGGTATCAAGAAGGCCATATACAAGACCTGTCCTCATAACCGACTGATCTTCCGTCAGCGGATTTCTGATCCTGACAAATCTTCCGCCCCTGTTATCCTCTTCAAGGCCGAGTATGCCGGCACTCTCCGGGGCGATAAAACTATAATTTATTACCTCGGAATATCCATGTCCGGTGAGAATGGTTCTTACCTTATCTTCAAGGACATCCTCTTTGCTTTTCACGTCTGTTTTCACTGAAATTGCGGGGAAAGACACGGGAATACCGTCATATCCATGAATCCTGACAATCTCTTCAATTAGATCAATTTCTCTCGAAATATCCGTCCTGAAGGCAGGGGGGGTAACATGATACTTCCCATCTTCTACCGTACTCACAGCCATCTCAAGACTATTTAGAATTTTCCCGACTTCGCCGACTTTGATCTCAGAGCCAATGACATCATTTACCTTCTTTAATCTCAGGGGAATATTCTTTACCTTCTCTATCCTGCGGGGGTATTGATCTATATAATTTCCACAGATCTCCCCGCCGGAAAGCTCTGCCATCAACCGGGCTGCCCTGGCCGATGCCCCGACCACGCCCTCGGGATCCACCCCCCGTTCAAATCGAAAAGACGAATCTGTGCTTATCCGAAGCCGCCTGGAGGTCTTGCGAATCGATGCGGGATTGAAATAAGCGCTCTCAAGAAGCACCATTTTGGTATCGTCCCTGACTTCTGAATTCAGTCCCCCCATTATGCCGGCTATGGCAATCGGCTTCACGCCGTCACATATCATAAGGGTATCGGCCTTCAGAGCCCTTGTCTTTTCATCGAGAGAGACAAATTCCTCTCCATCTCTTGAACTCCTGACCACAATTCTGCCCTCTTCTATGAAACGTAAATCAAAGGCATGCAGTGGCTGTCCAGACTCCATCATCACAAAATTTGTTATATCAACAATATTATTTATCGCGCGAATCCCCGCGGCCTCAAGCCGGAAGCGCATCCAGCGTGGAGAAGGCATGATCTTTACATTCTTGACTACCCTGACCGTATACCTCGGACAGAGATCGGGAGCAAGATTCTCCACAGATATGATATCTTCAATGTCCTCTTCCATTTCAGGAAACACTATTTTCGGAAGCTTTAGCTTTTTCCCCGTTATGGCCGCGACTTCTCTTGCGATCCCGATGACACTCAGGCAATCGGAACGGTTGGGAGTAACTCCGATATCAAAGACAGTATCTCTCAAGCCGAGAGCAGCCGTCATATCTTCACCCACAGGAAGCTCTTTGGGAAGTATCATTATTCCCGCGGTATCTTTCCCTATCCCAAGCTCATCCTCGGAACAGAGCATACCATTAGACAACTCCCCCCTGATCCTGGAACTCTTAATCGTATAACCGCCCGGTATCGCAGCGCCCGCCAGCACCAGGGGAACGATATCTCCAACAGTTATATTCTTGGCGCCGCACACAACGGGATAACTTTTATCTCCGGTTGCAACTTCACATAAGGTTAGTTTATCGGCATTGGGGTGAGGCCTTATGGAAAGAATCTTCGCCGCAACAACGCCGGAAAACTCAGGGGCTGTTTCATTTACAGATTCCACTTCAAGCCCGGCCATAGTCAATCTATCGGCAAGCTCTCCCGGCCCCGCTTCAATATCAACATAATCTTTAAGCCATCTGAGACTGATTAACATTGCGCCTCTTAAAACGTAACTGCCAACGCAGTCAGGCTGAGCAGTCACGTGATTTCCCTGTATTTAAACCTATCTGCGTGAATCTGCGGCTGGACAGTTACCTTAAAACTGCTCCAGAAACCTCTGATCATTCTCGTAAAACGGTCTAATGTCCGATATACCATATTTGAGCATGGCAATCCTCTCAACGCCGAGACCGAAGGCAAAGCCCGATACCTCTTCAGGGTCATAGTCCACCGCTTTGAAGACTTCAGGATCAACCATGCCAGCCCCGAGGATCTCAATCCAGCCGCTCCGGCCGCATACACGGCATCCGGCCCCGCCGCAGATAATACATTGAATATCAATCTCGGCGCTTGGTTCCGTGAATGGAAAGAAACTTGGACGAAATCTCAGAGCAGTTCCTTCGCCAAAGACCTGTCGCAGAAGGTATGTCAAAACGCCCTTAAGGTCGCTAAAGGTGATATTTTTATCAACAAGCAGGCCCTCAATCTGATGAAACATAGGGGTATGGGATATGTCTGAATCGGGTCGGTAGACCTTCCCCGGCGACACAATCCTGATGGGAGGCCGCTGCTTTTCCATAATCCTTATCTGAACGGGAGATGTGTGGGTGCGAAGAACAATATCGTCCTCCACATAAAATGTGTCCTGTATATCTCTGGCGGGATGACCTTCAGGGATATTAAGAGCTTCAAAATTATAGCGGGAAAGCTCCACTTCAGGACCCTTCACCACGGAAAAACCAAGCCCCGAAAAAACTTCACATATCTCGAAAGACATCTGAACTATTGGATGAATTCTCCCATGCCTCACACCCCTGCCGGGAAGAGTAACATCGATCCTTTCGCGCAGAAGCGTCTCACGCTCTTTCCGGCAAGCAATTTCCTCAAGGGCATTTTCAAGCTTTGCGGAAAGGACATCTTTTATCTCATTGGAAAGTTTCCCCACCAGCGGCCGCTGCTGGGGCGGCACACTTCCTATTTTGCGAAGAAGCGTTGTAAGAAGACCTTTCCTGCCCAGATATTTTGTTCGTATCGCAAGGAGTTCTTCTCTGCTCCCTGCGGAATTCAATTCAGCCTCTGCATTCTTCTGAAATTCCACAAGGCTTTCTTTCATGTTGCCTGTTCACCCATAGCAATACCGACAACCTTTGAAAATCCAGGGGGATCATTAACCGCGAGATCGGCAAGGATTTTTCTGTCTATTTCCACCCCCGCCTTCTTCATACCATTAATCAATCTGCTGTATGTAACATTATTTATCCGGGCAGCCGCATTTATCCTGATTATCCACAGCCTCCTGAAATCTCTTTTCCTCGTCCTCCTGTCCCTGTAGGCATACTTCATTGCCCTGTCGACAGCTTCCGTAGCAGTCCTGTACAATCTGCTCCTTGCCCCGAAATACCCCTTTGCCAGTTTAAGGATCTTCCTTCTCTTTTTTTTCGCGCTTATGCTTCTCTTCACTCTTGGCATCTCTATATATCTCCTAACCTTGACGATTATACATAAGGGATTAATTTCTTTATCACCTTCGCGTTCGTCATATCCATAACTGCAGATCTCCGCAATCCCCTTTTTTTCTTAGATGTTTTTTTAGTAAGAATATGGCTGGCAAAGGCCTTATTCCTCTTTATCTTTCCCGTTCCGGTCACGCCAAACCTCTTGGCCGCTCCTCTGTGTGTCTTCAACTTCGGCATAAAACCACCCTCTCTTTACCCTTTTTCAACAAATTGTGATCACTTGCATAGTCAGGCTGAAGGCTGCAGGAAAAACAACCCAACCCGGACAAGCCGGAAGAACTCCTGGCTCCTGTCTTATAGCCTTTTGTTGGGTTTTGTGCCTCAACTCATACCTGCAACTAAATTTTTTTGCCGTTAGACTGAGTTCACGCCTAAGCCATTTTCGCGCGAATTCGAAGAATCAGCGAAGCTAATTTCACGACTAAGGAACTGAAAATTAATAACCCTTACACTATATCAACTCTCGGTTTGATTTTATAGTTCCATTCACCGTGAAAATCTGATCGCTCTATACTGATA
>Ga0209121_10006320_pt1 | contig 10422 bp, 8 predicted proteins | sample Cruoilmetagenom3_FD_187292 | JGI IMG/M metagenome (GOLD analysis project Ga0209121, IMG submission 187292) | Oil polluted marine microbial communities from Coal Oil Point, Santa Barbara, California, USA - Sample 3 (SPAdes) (version 2) | ecosystem: Environmental > Aquatic > Marine > Oil seeps ...
CTAATGCCTGGCAAAATAAGTTCGAATTTTTGCACAAACGTCCACTCGTATTGCTTGGCTATTAGCAAGCTTCGTTTTGTTCTTCGAAATTGATAGAGCTCGTCCGGCAAAGATTTTAGGAAACACAATGCCTTCTTTTGTTCAATTTAAACTGAATTAACGATAAAAAGGAAAAAACCAAAGATAAGTTACTTGAGGGGTGGCAAAAAGAGGTGACAAAATATGACATTTGATATATAATAAAAAAGTATGGAGAAGTTATTCACTCTAAAAGAAGCAGCCAAAATATTGCGAGTTAGTGAACGTACAATGATGCGTTATCTTAAATCCGGGAAGCTAAAAGCTTCTAAGGTTGGTAAATGGAGAATTAAAGAAAGTGATTTAGAAAAGTTCTTGAAAGAGAATTTAAACATTAAGAAGATAAAAAAATAAACCTATGAATTCAGATTTAACTTTTATTACCAACGAGAAAAATAAGCTGGATAAAATATCAAGTATGATTGATGTTCCAAAACCAGACAGAATCTCCCACATGTACAAAATTCATAAATATTGGGCTCGTAAACCGTGGTACTTGGTTAATGCTTATATCAAGGAATTTTCTAAAAAGGGAGACACGGTGTTTGATCCGTTTGCGGGTAGTGGAGTTGCCGGAATAGAGGCTTTAGCTTTGGGCAGAAATTCAATATTAGTTGACCTGAATCCAATTGCAACCTTTGTAAGCGAAATGACTGCAGTTAATCACGGAATTGAAAACGAAATAAAGAGAATACTTATAAGTATTGAGTCCAAGTTAAAAGACCAACTTCTTGAACTTTATCAAGTCGAAAGTGAATGTCCTAGGTGTTCAACGAAATTAGTAGGTAAACATTTCGAACGCGGACCAAAATTTAAAAGAATTTCTGCTTATGTATATTGCCCCAAGTGTGGTGTACGCAAGACAGGTAAAGACTATTTACTAACGAAGAGAGATCTCGAACGGCTCAGAAAAATTGAAAATAGAAAAATTAGTTCTTGGTATCCGAAGAACTCTTTCCCTAAAAAATTTGATAAAGACAGAATTACCTATAAAGGCATGAAGACTGTTGATAAGCTTTTCACAAAAAGAAACATTTTTGCTCTCGCCAAATTGCTTTCTGAAATAGAGAAAATCGAAAATAAAAGGTTAAGGAACCTTTTTAAACTATCCTTTTCGGATACTGTCCTACATGCAAGCAAACTGAAGGGAGTTAATGTAAGGCCACTATCCGTCAATAATTATTGGGTTCCTGATGACTGGATAGAAGAAAATGTTTGGTATCGATTTCATCAAAGAATAAGCAATTTAATAAAAGGCAAGAGAATAGCCAGTGAAAGACTTAGCAAATCGAATAATTTATCATTTAAGGTTTTTAATCAATCCTCTACTGACCTCAGAAATATTCTAGATGGTCAATCCGTAGATTTTATTTTTACAGACCCTCCATACGGCGATAGCATTCAATATGATGAGCTAAGTATCGTTTGGAATTCTTGGTTAAAAAAAGATTTTGATTCTGAAAAAGAGGTTATTGTAAACAGGTCTAAAGGTAAGTCGGTTTCGGACTATGAAAGATTATTAAATACAGTTTTTCTAGAATGTTCCAGGGTCTTGAAAAAAAACAAATACATGCTTGTTACCTTTCACAATAAAGAGTTTCGAGTTTGGATAGCTATTTTGAGAAGCATAAAAGATGCTGGCTTTAAATTCATAGGTTTAAATTCTCATCTGCCTTTGGGTAATTCGTATAACAAAAATTGGGCAAAAAGGTCGCCTAAAACTGATTTTTACATGTTGTTTAAGAAAAATAGAGGAAATACACACAGTAAACAGTTGCTTTTAGAAATTAGTGAAATGGATATCAGAAAGCTAATAAAAGACTATGTAGTTAAACATAAAAAAAGTTCACTGCCAAAGGTATACGACTATGTTCTAGAAAACGCCATAGAGCATGTATTTTATACCGAGAACTTCGACGAGCTGAAAAACCTAGATGTATATTTAATTGATAAAATTTTAAGAGAATATGATAAATAAACAGTTTGTCCTAAATATTTTAAACAAAACTCTCGGTTTTCCAATCGTTGATCTTTCCCGCATTGGCAGAACAGCAAAACTTTCGGCCCGCGAAGCGTTTTTATATTCTACTTTAACTGCGCATGGATATTTAGACACCACTGAACCGGAAAAAAGATTCTTTTTGAAAAGAGACTATTATCGTGTGTTTAATCAAGCCGAGGAATTTGAGTTACAGGAAGGATTGATGTCTGTTTCGGACATTTCTTTTTCTTGTACACCAAATATTAATATTGTGGAGAAGCCTTATATTTGTGAAGGCCCAAAATACATACTCCCAATCGAGTATACAAAGTATGCAGTTTTTCTTAACAAACTTGAGGAGATTTCTGCTTACCTAAACGATAAATCAACTATTAGCCCTCACGACTTTATTATTGTTCCAATCAGAACGGGCCAGAGTAAAGTTTCTGAGTTTGAGGCTTTTTTCGAGTATGTTATCTCTTTTTATTTCTCAAAGCTTGGTTATTTTTCTGACACGCAAATACCATTTTATTATGCTGTCGGAACTCCTGACGCTGCGATCTATGATATTCCTCAATTAAGAGAAGCCCTTAAGAAAAATGGTCTTGGACAAAGAGGATATTCTTTAATAGAGCTTATGACTATTACAACCTTTGGACTTGATAAATTCGTTGCTACTGAAAGTTCTAATCGAGTTGACAGTGCCGTTTTTGAAGTAAAAACGATACAGAGAAGTGCTCCCCAGATTAAAAAATACATCAAAACCGGCATTTTCAACAAAGCCTTTGAGGTAATACCTTTCAAAAGTAATGGGGAGGAATACGCGGGGTTAATAAGCTTTAAACAAAATGGGTCAATGGTAATAATAGAGGAAAATTCGACACAAAAAGTAAATACGAAAAAACAGTCAAAATACTTAAAATGGTTGGATATTTATATTAAATTTTATCTCTTGGCTAATCTAAAAACAGAGGAACTAGAAAAAGTCTCTAAGCTTTACAAATTTAGTTTAAACAAAAAAGATTTAATCAATTTTCTTAAAGAAACAGATTACAATTCATTAATTAAAACAATAATAAAGTATGTCTAAGACTGACGATATTATTAAAAGAGAGCTTGGCAGAACCGGAGATAATCCTCCGCTATTTAGAAGAGTTTTCGTTGGAAGTAGCAAGCATGACCAGAAATTGTGGCACATGGGTGGTTTAAGTTTTGGCCGTGATGGTGTTGTATATGGCTCAAATGATTTTGCTTGGTATAAGAAAGAAAAATGGTATGACAGGTTCAGTAAAACAAAGATTGACAGTAAACCGGTTATCGTTATAGAAGGGTCCCACTGTCTTAACACTAAGTCGTGGGGGAATGCACAATTACAAAGATTCCATCATGCATACGGCGCACTATTAAACAATGTTTTGGCTATCTACTATCTCAAAAAGGGGAAATATCCAATCAGACCCGATTTAATGGCTGCGGCTCTTTCTGCCTCAGATGTCCATAGTGATAGACCTACTGTTTGTTATTTAATAACAGATGATATTTCTGATATAGAACAAGTGGTTAAAACAATGTCTAAATATGGTGAAGATTCCAAGGAATTAGAGAAAATAATTTACAGGATTAAGGCCAAAATGAACAAAGTTTTTCTCAGATTTTTCAACTCCAAGCGATTCGGCGGAGACTGGGTAAAATACTTAGAAAGTAGAGATGTTATAAAAAGCTCGTTTGGGTGGTTCAAAATTAGGGGTCCAAGATATAAAAATTTTACCGATTCATCCTTCCGCATGGGACATATAGTAGTTGGTGAAGCTTTAATCACAAAATATTTACTAATCAAAGCAGGGATAAATCTCAAGAAAGAGCCTTTTTATTATCTGTTCCCCTTTCTAGAAAAAAGTGAGTTAGAAAAAATTAGCGTCTCAAAATCCCATGATAAAGAATGGAAGATATTACGTAGCTCGAATGCTTGGAAAATTTTAACAGTTGATGATTTAGCTGGACTCGACAAAGATTTTGAAAATAAACTAAGGACAATTTTTAAAACGATTGATCTAAACAAAAATCGAAGAATGAGAAATGAAGCCGTTTCTACTATTAGGGAAGGGTTAATATCTGGAGAAATTACTATTAAAAAAAATGGCTAAAAAGAAAAACAAGGGGCAAGTTCACCCCAAAAATAAACTAAATAACCTCACTGGTACAGAGTGGGTTAAGTTTTTGAGTAGTTTTTTTATATTTAACGCTTTACCCTCTGACCTAAAAGAAGAGAACCTCGTGACAAAAGGCAAGTCTAAACTTCACCCCGCTACTTTTTCTCCTACTATGATTTCGAAATTTATAGAGTTCTTTACAAAAGAAGGACAAACAGTATTAGATCCTTTTTTGGGAATAGGTACTACTCTTGTTGCTTGCGATAGAACGAACAGGAAAGGAATAGGAATTGAGTTAAATTCAAAATATGTGGACATTGCAAAAATGAGAACTAAACAAAAGGTTATATCGGGAGACGCTACTAAAATAAAAGAATACAACCTTCCCCAAATAGATTATTGCATAACTTCTCCTCCCTACTGGAACGTCCTAAATAGAAGTACGAAAGATTTTGAGAAGAATAGAAATAGCAACTCTCTTGATGTTAAATATTCTGATTCAAAGAAAGATCTTGGAAATATCGATGATTATAATGAGTTTATCAACGCCGTTTTTGAAATCTTTGTTGATATTTACAACATTCTTAAACCTAAAGGATATATAACAGTAATAATAAAAAACGTAAAGAAAAAGGGTAAATTCTACCCATTGGCTTGGGATTTGGCTAAAAAGTTAGGCGAGCTATACGTCCTAAAAGATGAAAAGGTTTGGGCTCAAGACAAAGTTAATCTCGCCCCTTATGGTTATCCCTATGCTTGGGTAGGTAACATAATTCATCACTACTGTTTAATATTGAGAAAAGAGTAATAATTTCAATAAGTAAATAGACGGTTAGTTTATAAACTCTACGGCCTTACGTCAGAGGAGATTAAGATTGTGGAAGGGAGCCAATAAAACATGAGGGGAGAGCAAAAACCGTCAAAAAAGTTTACAATTCCGCACGAAAATGTTTGGCTTAGGCCAGATCGGGCATACTTTGAGTATCAAAAACAAGCCAAAGGGTTAGACCCAGACGAAATAGAGTGGAACGGTAAATATAAAAGGATTCGTGAATTGCGCGACATATCTGTATTTGGGCTTTCCTTTTACACCATGCAGCAACACCCGTGTTTTGTTCAAATGAATACTCTAAGTGATTCGCCAGATGCTTTTCTTACCCGTGTAACATCAGACGATACTTATGAGACAGCACCTATTGAGATTACTTTTTACGGAAGGAACAGATTAGGTGTGCCAGAAAAATCACTTGAGGAAAAACTTAGTCAGGTTAACGGAAAGTTTTTTAAGTTACCCGAAGGCTACTGGCTTCTTGTGCATATTGGTAAAAATTTAGAGGTTAATCATCAGACTATATCGCCAAAACTTTCTTCTACGAACGCAAAATTTAATATTTTTTCTATTCAGGAGGTTTCGGACCATCCAGATACCGTGGTGCGGTTTGTTGCCTACACTCCCAAGTTAGAAGCTTATGATGTAAATATCGGGGAGACTTGCCACAAACTATCACAAAGCAAGATACCAGGAACTCTTACTATCAAAAAAGGGAGACCGCCTAAAGTTGGTAAAGGAAAGTGAGTTTAAATATGAAATGGATTAACGCAGGAGATATTAAAACTTGGAGTACCAACAAGCAGAGGGATTGTGCATCGTTGCTGCCGAAATTGCTACGTCGACTTATATTAGCAACGGGAGATTCTATTAAAGAGATCGATTTTCCAAGTGGCGATAGTATTGCTTCAGGTGGTTGGGATGGTTTATTAAAAACAGATATAAAATCTCCATACTTTCCTTCGGGAACATCCGGATGGGAGTTGGGGGTTAAAACATCACCTGGGAAAAAGGCTGAGGACGACTATACTAAAAGAACAGATGACTCGTTAGGACTCTTACTCAATGAAACAACTTTTGTTTTTGTCACTCCTCGTTCTTGGCCAGACCGGCAAAAATGGGCAACCAAGAAACGTGCTACCAAAAAATGGAAAGATGTCAGGGTTATTGGAGCAGATGGACTGGAACAGTGGTTGGAAGTTACGCCGGCAGTATCGTTATGGCTTGCCAACCACTTAGGCAAAGCTTCGGGAAATCTTCAAGATATAGAGAATTTTTGGGAGGAATGGTCGGCAGGAACAAAGCCCAATATGACCCCAGAGTTGGTAATTGGAGGAAGAAAAAAACAAGTTGAAAAAATACATACATGGTTAGCTAGTCAACCAAGTATCCTTTCTGTTCAAGGAGATTCTCCTGATGAGCCCTTCGCATTTTTGTATAGTGCTTTTACTCGTTTGCCAGAAACAGAGAAAGTAAGAGCTTTTTCCAGGTGTGTTGTTGTTGATACATCAGACCAAATGAGACAATTGATTCAGACCTTTAAGAACCCCCTGATTATTGTTGCACCCGTAGAATGTAGTGATCTTGCTGGATTAGCGTTGAAAAAGAAACACCATGTTTTTTTTGGGGCTGGAGCAAACGTAGTAAACATAGGCAGTATAACCCGCTTAGATAGGCCCCGCCTCGATGTTATAAAGAAAGGTCTGTTAGCTCAGGGTTTTTCAGAGGTCAAGGCAAATAGGATTTCACGAGATTCGGGCAGAAGTATTCCTGTATTAAAACGCCGTATATCAGTTTCACCTTCTGTAGCAACTCCACCGTGGGGAAACCCACAATCAACGCAAGTTTTATTGCCTATCTTATTTATCGGCGCTTGGCAGGAGAGGAAAGAGGGAGATCGACAGGTTGTCGAAACGCTGTCTGGCAAAACCTATCAAACATATTTGAGTGAATTGCAGAGTTTGCTAGTAATAGACAACTCTCCCGTACGCAAGATTGGTGATGTTTGGATGTTAAAGTCCCCCTTAGATGCATGGTTTGTATTAGCTCCTTACCTGAATGATACTTTGCTTAGTCGATATCAACAGACTTTAAGTGATGTTCTTTTGAAAGCTGACCCAAAGTATGAACTACCACCAGATAAACGATGGGCCGCTGCCGTATATGGAAAATCAAGTTCTTATTCGGACTGGCTCCGTGATGGCTTAACGGAAAGTTTGGCGTTAATGTCTGTTCATGGCAATCGAGCTTCCAATATTTCTTCAGTGGAAGCGTTTGCTGGTCAAATTGTGAAAGATTTGCTTAATTCTGCAACAACTTGGGAAATTTGGGCTTCGTTAAACGATATTGCTCCTCGTCTTGCTGAAGCTGCTCCTGATACATTTCTTGAAGAATTGGGGAAAAAGCTTAAAAACAACCCAGATCTTTTCAAATCATTAATGCGAGATGATGGGGATGCTGTTTTTGGCGAATGTAATCATTCGGGATTGCTATGGGCACTTGAATCAACAGCTTGGAGTTCTACTTACTTCGCAAGATCAGTGAATCTTCTCGCAAGTATGGCAGAAATTGATCCAGGGGGTCGTTATAGCAATCGTCCCATCAACACGTTGACAGATATTTTTTTACCCAAATGGCCACAAACGTATGCATCTGTTGAGCAGAGAGTAACTGTGCTAGATAAACTAATATCTCAAAATCCCAAAATGGTTTGGAAATTTACCCAAAGTTACCATTCAGGATTGTCTTTCACTGAAGCGTATCGTTTTCGCTGGCGAGATTACGATAGTACACGAACAGGTTTTGATCCGGAAGAAAATCCTAACGAGTATATTCAACAATTATTGCCAAGGTTAAAAAAAATAGCGTGCATGCGTAATAATATCATTGACGCTTTTGACGAATTCACTCGGCTTCCCCACGACATTCAAAAATCCCTTATAACAGAACTCAGAAAAATGAATAAAGCAGACTTTGCTCAAGAAGAGCATGACGCAATTCTTCATCACATTCGTGAAGCGATGAATTGGATTAATAGTTACGGTAAAGGTTCGATTCGCGAACATATCTCTCCTTTGGATCGGTTATTAAATAAGTTTAATCCTAACGATGTCCTCGGACGCGTGGGGTGGCTATTAGATAATCCTTGGCCGAGACTCCCACAAGGGGACATTAAAGATCATGCACACAGGGAAAAATCTATTACCTCGGAGAGGAACAAGGCTGCTCGTGAAGTGTTAGATAAAGTTGCAATGAAGAAAATACTCAAGTATGCCTCTAAAATTCAATATGTTGGAGTATTAGGTAGAGCGCTTGGTACGGTTATTCGAGACGATGCGGAAGACGCAAAAGTATTTATCGCACTAATAGGGCAAGCCAAAGACAATCCGTTGTTGGTTTCTTCTTATTCTCAGGCAAGAATTGAAATCGAAGGCAAGAAATGGATTAGAAAACAAATCAAAAGGTTAAAATCAAAAAATAGCTATACGCCAGAGTTGTGTGCTCTTCTTTACTTGGGTCTACCCGAAGAAAAAGCAACATGGTTAGCGGTAGAGTCAGAAGGAGCGAAAGTAGATTTGGCCTACTGGAAACAAGCTCGCGGATATTCTCGTAGTAACAAAAACGAGGACGTCCAATTTGCAGTTGAGAAACTGCTTATGGCTAAACGCCCCAAAACTGCACTTGAAATGGCTGGAGACCATCGGGTTTCACTTCCTAGTAAACTATTGAAGCAAGTAATTCTCAATTTCCTTTCAGAACGCTTAAAAAATAAGCAATTAGTCGCCGACAGCATGACAGACTATTATTTGGCTAATATATTTAGACAATTATATGAGAGGAAGGAGTTGTCAGACGAAGAAATAGCCAAGTTGGAATGGCCATTTGCTGCTTTATTTAGAAACATTCATCATTACACAAAGAAGCCTTTTGCGATTCATAGAGTTATAGAAAAAGACCCCGCTTTTTTTGTTGATCTTGTTGGGATGATTTATAAACGCGATGATAAAAAACCTAGCCCGAAGCATAGAGGATTAAATTCTGCACAATCAGAGAGGCTTGCTAGAAATGCAAAAAACATTTTGGATATATGGCACAGCATTCCTGGAACCAAAGAAGACGGCTCGATAGATGAAGAAGTGCTTGAAAGCTGGGTTAAAAACGCTAGAGAAAAGTGTGCGGAGAGTAAACTCATTACAGGCGGAGATTTGCAACTTGCATTCATGTTGGCTCACTCCCCAGCCGACAGTGACGGTCTTTGGCCACACACAGCTGTCAGGAATGTTATCGACAACCTAGACAACGAGGTAATCAATAGACACATACCAATCGAAATTTACAATAGTCGGGGTGTAGTATCTCGCAGTCCAAATGAAGGTGGGAAGCAGGAAAGAACATTGGCTCAGAATTACAAGAAGATGAGCAAAAAGCTAAATGCGAAGTGGCCGGTTACAGCATCCGTTCTTCGGGCAACTTCTGAATCATATGAACGTGATGCTAGGCGAGAAGACATCGACTCAGATTTACATGATATTCGGTGGAGTTAATATCGAAATTATGATAAACATTCTCGAGAAACAATTTGACAGGTTGTCGAAAAGGATTAAAGACAACTCAAGCAACCTTTTGACAAGCTTATTGAACGAAACGCTAATTTCCTTGACGATAAACAAGGATAAACAAGAATGGCAAAAACAAGAATCTTAACTAACGCAACAAGAAAATTTTAAAAATATGAATAAAAAAATCATCAGGGAAAAATTAAGTTTGTTTAGAGGAACTATTATTTCGAATGCAACCGTAATAGAAAGTGCCCTTGGTTGGAGACTAAGAACATATTTTTTCCCCAAAACTAATCACCAAGCCTCAATTTTCTATTATTATATTATAAACACGCCTTATTTTAGTTTTGATAAAAAGATTTCACTCTACGAGCAAATACCATATTTAAAAAAATTAAAGCGATATCAAAGAGTAAAAAAATCTTTGAGGTTCGTTCAACGACTTAGAAATGCAGTAGCCCATTGGGAGTTAGATGAAAAGATGAGTAATGAGAATGAAATTGTTATTTACAGTCCAATCACCTCTAAGAAATTAAAACTAAATGATGAATTAATGGAGAAGTTTAAAGCTCACGAAAAATTCCTTTTAAAGACCTTTGATTGGACGCAAACCCTTAAAGAAAAATATGGCGTTAACTAAAATAAAAAGATGGATTCTTTGATAAAAAATATTTTAGATGTTAGGGCGACTGACCATCGGAAGATTCAAGAGGAAATTAAAATAATTGAAGAAGGCTATGCAAAAATCTAGCAGGTCAAGGAAAAATAGCGCCCAAAAGAAAGTGAATATTGAACTTTTGCCAAAAACTATTTTAGGCAAATGGT
>Ga0209121_10006321_pt1 | contig 10422 bp, 8 predicted proteins | sample Cruoilmetagenom3_FD_187292 | JGI IMG/M metagenome (GOLD analysis project Ga0209121, IMG submission 187292) | Oil polluted marine microbial communities from Coal Oil Point, Santa Barbara, California, USA - Sample 3 (SPAdes) (version 2) | ecosystem: Environmental > Aquatic > Marine > Oil seeps ...
CCTTTAGACGTTTTGCAGGCTGAGCTTGCTGCGGCTTCATCACGGATTACACGCTGAGTTTGATTAAAAAAGCCGGCAAAACCGTAGCCCGCAAAACCGTTAAGGATCTCAGGAAACGCTTGGGCAAAGGCGTGATTACCTATAAGTACCTGCGGAAATTCGCTTTCGACACCATGACAAACGAGCAGCTCAACATCACTGAGAGCGTAGCCGACTTCATTCAGAGAAGAACTCCGAAGAAGATTGGAGCTCGACACTACGCGAAGCTGAAACGCAAAGCCGTACAGTTCTATCCAAGATACGCGGAGTACATCACGGAGTTAAGAGAGAAAGCAGGCATCTTAGCAGCCTAACCCCCCCTTTTTCATTATTGATGGCAGAGCCCTACTAAGGGTTGGATGCAAAATTAAATGACATTAGCAAGGTAGATTCGAACTAAAAATAAATTTAGATCATGCCTATATAAAATGTTGTTGTAGTCGTATCTATGATGAAGAGGGATGAATATGAAAGTATCATTTCTTGATGGGCCTTCACTCGCTAAGAAATTGCCCAAATTAATGGCGTCATGTACGCGATTAGATATCGCAATGGCCTACATCAAGATTAGCGGGTTGAGAACATTGCTGAAAAATGCTGATGCACTGCTTAAGCAGAAATCACCGCTCAGAATAGTGTTTGGGCTTTCCTCAAGGCGAGGAATAACAGATAAACAATCCGCAGAACGCCTGCTGGAGCTTTCGAAGCATAAGAATGTTGTCGTGAAGAAGTGGAATCATTGCGGTTTTCATCCTAAGCTCTTTATTTTTCATGGGATCCACCCGTGTATAGTTGTCGGCTCAGCCAATCTCACAGGGGCGGCTCAGAGCAAGAATGCGGAGGCAAATATACTCGTGAAAGACGCGGATCCTCATCTCTTGCGAGATGCATTAAAGTTCTTTGAACACTACTTTAATTCAGCGCCTATTCTGAAGCGAAGGCATGTGGATGCATATGAACCTCGGGCACCTGGAGGACTCAGAGTTTCCCGTGGAGGACTGAAGGAAGATAGCCTTCCACCTCCTTTGCAGAGAAAATACGAATTGGAGTACATGCGACCGAATAAGATTTGGAAGATTTCTCCTGGTAGAGATGCTCGCTGTTGGGACGAATGGCTGAACGCAATTGATGATGATGGTGAAGGAATCGTTGCAATGGGCTGGAATGAGGTCGGGGACCTGAACAAATTCAAGTCATGGGGTTCTCTCAAAAAAATGGTAACTAAAAGAGCGAGAGATATTTGGGATAGGAACCGGGATAGAAAGACTAATGTCAAATATGCTACTGATCAGCTTTGGACGTTTAAAATGGTTATTTCGCGGGGGGACGTGTTCGTAGTGTATTCAGAAACCAGAGTTCTGGGCGTAGCTGAGGTAACGGCTAAATCTAAATATCAATATTGGAGAGTCAAGACCGTCTCTTTCGGGCATCAAATAAATGTCAAATACAGGTGGTATGAAGAGTGGCCGGAAAGGGCTGACAATAAAATAGTAAAGACATTAGGAAAACAGGGAACGCTGCGACTTGTGGAAGAGAATTGGCTCTGGGATTATCTTCTTAAGAAATTACAATAATATGCTAAGCACATCACAAGGTTGAGGCAGAAAACCCTCAACTAACCTTTTATTTTTTGAAAAATTGGACTCAAGTGTGCTTAGTGTGTTTTGGGAGTGTACCAAACTTAGCTCTGTGCCTCTCGTGTAGTTCCTCTTCCACGGCGGCCGGTCTGTTAGTAACAGCCCATCTCACAACTATCCTTGAGACATCCTCATGAGCACGTATCCTTTCACCGGTCGAATGCGGCACTTTACCTTTCACCAAGCCTTGCTTGATCCGCATTCGCAAGTCTGATGCCTTTCCTATTGTTAATCGCTTTTCATCATCTCTGTACTTTGCTTCGTAGACGCCTGGTGCTGTTGGTACTCTCACCCCACATCCGTATCTCATATCGATTTTGAGGTTATCCCAAGGAATCCATTCGCTCCACTCAAGCACAATAGGCGGAATGTTGATTTCTTCCTTTTCCATTCTACTTACCTCCATTCAGCTATTTAGCGTGCGTAAGCTTGTTGTGCAGTTCTTCCCAGTTTGGCATGTAAGCTGATAGTAGGGCTTTGAATGTTTTTCCGTGGTTTGGCACTATGAGGTGTAGTAGTTCGTGGAGTATGGCGTATTCGGCGAGTTCTTTTGGTAGTTTTGTTAGGTCGCTGTTTAGGGTTATGTTGCCTTTTGTTGAGCAGGAGCTCCATTTGTTTTTCATTTTCATTATCTGGATTCTGTTGAGTTTAACCTTTAGTTTTTCCTGCCACTTACGGCTGATTTCTAACAAATCCTTTTTGCTTAATACGCTTGAGGGGCTTCTCTCCATTATCTTCCCTCCATGAAAACTCTATGCATTTTGAGTAGGTTGTTGACCAAGTCCACCAGCTGGCTTTTTGGAGCTGAGTTAAGCAAGAGTTTGTATAGTCCTCTTCTGAGTTCTCTCTCAATTTTTACGTTGTAAAGCCATTCTCGGTGTTCATCCATCTCTTTGTAAATTTTCCCTGCTATCGCTTCCGGCTTGCTCACTCTGAAGCTTCTGAGAACCCAGAATGTGCTGAACTCTTCTTTGCTTAGTCCAGACGTGGCTTGTTCTTCTTCTGAGGTTGCGACTTGTTCTGCAAGTTTCGTTAAATCGCGTAGTGTTGCTTCAACGCTTTTCTGTCTTTCCCTTAGTTGGCTTATTATCTTCTCGACTTCTTCAGAGATTGATAGGAGGTAGGGTTGTTTCTCTATGCTTCGCTCGATGTGGTCAACCAAGCTTCTATGTAGGTTTACGATTTTCACTCTTTCCGATACCTTGTCTGCTTTTACAAGCTTGGCTATGTCTTTGTTGATCTCGTAGACGGGCAGCGAATCGGTTATGGTCCTTAGTTCTACCTCTTCTCTTATCAGACTCTCCGTTTTCTTGAGTATTTCCCGTTGCAGCTTTTTTCTTTCTGCTTCAGGGTTATATGCATTGTAAACTATTTTGTAGATTTGCACGAGCAGTTTGTAGTCCTTCATATAGTCTCTTAGGAATTCGTCGGGTGAGAGGACGTCGTAGATTCTTTCTGTTTCTTTGTAGAGTTTTATGAGCTCGTTTCTTTTTTCTTGTTCAAAGAAGTAGTCTATGATGTTAGTTACTCTGTTTTGTTCGTCTTGGATGTTTATGTTGGTGAAAATTTTGTTTGCTTGCTCTATTAGTTCTCTGAACCTTTGTTTCAGTATGTCAATATTGCGGAGGCCTTTACCTATGTCTTTTGCGTCGAATGTTAGGGCTCTCTGTAAGTTGTCGAAGACGCCGATGTAATCGACGATTAACCCGCAGGTTTTTCCTTCGTATGGTCTGTTTACTCTTGCAATGGCTTGGAGTAAGGTGTGGTCTTTAAGCGGTTTGTCTAAGTACATGGCGTAAAGGATTGGGGCGTCGTAGCCAGTTAGCATTTTTTCCGTTACGATTAGGATTTTTGGCATCTCGTCAGGCGACTTAAACGTTCTCCTCACGATTTTCTCTTCGTCCTCGTAGATCCAGTATTTTCTTAAGAGGTCGGGGTCTTTGTGGTTTCTTGTGTAGACTACTCTTGTGTATTCTTCTGGGAGGTATTTGTTTACTGCATCTTTGTATAGGGCGCAGGCTTCTCTGTCCACTGCTACAATGAAGGCTTTGAAACCTAAGGGTTCGACGAACTTTCTGTAATGGTCGGCGATGTTCTGGGCTATTGCGTCTATTCTTTCGTTGGATTTCAGAACGGTTTTTAGCTTCTCGGCTCTTTCTATGATCTTGTTTACGCCTTCTATGCTTGCGATTCCTTCTTCTTCTACAACTTTGAAGAATTCTTTTTCGAGGGTGTCTTTGTCTACATGCAGTTTGGTCGGTGTTAGAGTGTAATAAAGGGGTACTGTTGTTTTGTCTTCTATGGATTCATCCATTGAATATAAGTCAAGGTAGGGCTCTTCTGGCGGGTAGCCGAATGTGACGAACGTTCCTCTTCCGATTTTGCCTCTGTCTATGGGTGTGCCGGTGAATCCAAAATAGTAAGCATTGGGTAGGGCGCTGTGCATGTAGATGCCTAAGTCTCCTTCTTGGCTTCTGTGAGCTTCGTCTATTAAGATGATTATGTTTTTTCTCTTGTTTATGTGCTTTGGCATGCCGTGGAATTTGTGGATTATAGTAACTATCAGTCCCCTATGGTCGGAGGCGAGTAGTTCTCTTAGGTGCTGTTTGCTTTGTGCAACCGTAACGTTTGGGTAGCCGAAGGCTTCGAGGTTCTTGCGCATTTGGCCCTCAAGTCCTATCCTGTCGACTACAACCAGTATTGTTGGGTTTTCAAGTTCTTCGGCTTCTCTCAGCTCTTGGGCTACAACCATCATTGTTAAGGTTTTGTAGGCACCTTGAAAGTGCCAAATTAATGCTCTATTCTTCTCTTTTTCGAACAGAACTCGTTTGACGAGTTTCTTTATCGCTCTTCTTTGATGGGGCACCAGAATGTATTTGTGCACTTCATCGTCGATTGTCAGAAACACTACGTACTTTTCTAAGGTTTTTAGGATTTCCTTTTTGTCGAAGAATGTTTTTGTTAGTTTTTCAAAGTTGAATTTGTTTTCTGTTTTCCATCTGTAGAAAGTTTTTGTTTCGTAGTTCCATGCTGGTCCGTAGTGGAGTCTTATGCCGTCACATGTCACATAAAATTGTGTGTATTTTATGAGTTCTGGAATTCTATCCGTGTAGAGTTTTATTTGTCCAAAGGCTTCCTCTTCTGGTTCTTCTATGGTGGGGCTCTTGTTTTCTACTATCCCTATCGGAAAGCCGTTGATGAAGAGGATGCCGTCGGCTTGTCTTCGGTCTCTGTCTTCAAACCAGAAGTATTCAACGATACAAAAGTGATTGTTTTCAGGATTTTCGTAATCTATGAGTCTAATGTTTCTCTCTCGTTTTTCTTTCTCGACGTAAACCGTCTTTTGACTTCTAAGGTATCTTAGAAATTCCTCGTTTCCGCGAAGGTTGGCTGGAAGAAGTTTAATCCTTCTTATGACATCGTCAACATTTCTGTCTGTTATGATTCCTCTGTTTAGTTCTTTGAATTTTTCTTTAACAATGGGAGTTAAGAATGCTTCTTTAATGTCGTGGCTCCTAAGTTTGAAAGCGTCATCAGCTGGTAAAAGCTCCCAGCCTATAGACCGAAGGTAATTAATTACACGATTTTGAACGTCCCTTTTCTCGGAGATGAGACTCATTTCTAAACCTCGTAGTTTATCTCTGCATCTATCTTTGCTTTCACATCGCCCAAAATTTTTCTAAATTCGTGCTCGGGTAGTTCTCCGAGTCCATAACCATCTATGTAATTCTCCAATTTTATGAAATGTGAAGTAAACGGAGCGTCTGAAAAGAGTATGTTTGAAAATGAGACTCTCCAAGGGTACAATACTCGTTTTTGTCGCATTTCATTCGGCCAAACGGGTGTTTGATCATCGTGGTACGTGTCTTTGATTATAGCGATGGCGTGGATTTCGCCTGTTCTTGCGATTTGAATGATGGCAATGTCGAATGATTTAATTTTATTGTATAATCTTATGAATTGTCTCCAGTTTTCTCTTTGCTTCTTTCCAGCTTCTCTATCCCAGAAACCCCACATTAATCTCTCTTTTGCAATTTGAATATTTTCAACAGTATTTGACGAAAAAATCCACAAAGCCATCTATTTATACCTCTATATCTTTGAGCCTAATCTCCGCGGTCATCAATTTATGAAGCATAGTTTTGAAAAGTTCGTTAAGCGTGGCTTTTTTTCTTTCCTCAGCTTCTATCTTCTTATCTACTGTGCTTAAAATCCGAGCGATTTCTCGTTGCTCTGGGATTTGGGGAAGCGGAATTAAGGTATTTTTAACAACATCTTTTGGAACCCTTCGCCTACCCGTTGTTCCTTGCATTTTACCAGCTATTGTTCTTCGGACATCAGGCTTGGCCAAGAAATAGAACAGAAACATTTTATCTAATTGATTATTTTTTGGCTTAATTGGATAGACCTCTGTTGTAGCAAAAGCAAAATCAAGAGGTATGTTTTCTATTATTCCTTGCTTACCATTTTCAAAGCATGGTGTTATTTTCGGTAAAAGAATATCTCCTTTCTCACAGTAAACTCCACTTGCAATTCTATCTGGTTCCTTTAACAGATACTTATCAATGTTGGTTTTTTTAATAGATATCATCTCCATTGTTATGAAGGGTATTCTTTCAAACGAATTTAGATTTAGATCTCGTGGTTTTCTTGAGAAATCTACAAGATCTACCAACTTCACTACTTCCCAGCTTATTGGAATGGGTCCGATTTCTGTTTCTTTAAACTCTGTGTGTCCCAGCCCTTCTGTGAAGAGTTTTTGCATTAGCGATTTTTTGAGGTTCTTCGCCGCCTGTATGATTTTGTCCTGCTGCTCAATGGCTCTCTGAATAGTGCCCAAAACCTGAGCGATTTTTGCCTGCCCAGAAAGCGGGGGAAGGGGAACGGAAGTGGCAACAAATTCCTTTTTCACTATATGTTTCATTGTAGTACCGCGGATTTTTCTTGTGATTAAAGAAAGGTAATGTTGAAGCACATAGTAGAAAAACATCTTAGAAACGCCGCTCGATAAATCAGTAACCTTAAAAATATGTTGGTTTAACCAGGCATTCCCGCCTTTCCAAAGGAATACACCAAGACTTGCAGACCAAGAGATCAATAAATCTCCATGGTGAACCAAATATCGGCCATCGATTTCACCATCAAAATAGTTATACTTATCGACATTTCCGGTCAGGTTTTGAATTCTTATAATCGGCAGTCCTTTATCTTTCCATTGTGTGGGTTTGAATGCAAAACCATTAACGAACTCGGCTATCTCCCCCAGCCGCACGACTTTCCAGTCCTTAGGGATTAAGCCGAACTCTGTCTCTTGGAAAGCGTCTTCCCCTTCGGTCTTCTGCATACTGTCCCCATACTTAGTAATTTTCGCTTGCATCATCCCCGCCAGCGAAGTATCTTTCAAATCCTAACTTTTTCACAATAGCGTTAAGTTCTGCCTCTATCTCCTTTCGTTCTTCTTCAACCTGCGCAAGCTCTACCAAGGCTTCGTCTATCGGCAAATATTCCTCTTTCCCGCCAACTGTCACATAACGAGATGGACCCATGTTATAATCGTTCTTTGCCGCTTCCTCGATGGGTATTATCTTGCTGAAACCGTCGACTTCCCGCCAGTTCTTATAGACCTCTTCAACTTTTCCTATGTTCTCTTCAGTCAAATAGTTTTTGGGCCTTCCTTTGGCAAACTGTTTTGAGGCATTTATTAACAGAATTTCTCCTTTGTGTTCCTTTTCTTTGTTAATCACTATAATATTGCCGGGCGCAGTAGTGTTATAAAACATGTTCTCAGGCAAAAGTATGACAGCCTCGACGTAGTCCCCGTTTATAAACTTCTTCCTTATGTCCTTCTCCTTATTACTTCCCACATTACCGCTACCCCTCGACACAACTCCCGTATCTATTACCACAACAAGTTTTCCCTTCTCTTTCAAAGATGCAAACATGTGCTGAATCCAGCCCCAGTCAGCAGTCGAATTTGAAGGCGGAATTCCAAACAGAAATCGGTTGTAAGGGTCGGTTTCGAAAACTTCTGGAGGAAACTTCTGGTTCCACATGGGATTCGCAGTGACCTTATGGAACTGCTTTAATCTACCACCATCAGCAAAGCGTGGATTCCTTATAGTGTCTCCAACTTTTATATCTGCGTCCATATCGTAAATGAAGGCATTCATCTTTGCCATAGCGTAAGTAAACGAGTTTATCTCTTGCCCATGAAGCCTAAGTGGCCTTTTAACGTCCCCTTGCGTTTTTTCTCTAAGATGAAGCTGTGCCTTGACAAGTAACCCACCGGAACCACAAGCAGGGTCATAAACCTCTTCACCTTCTTCAGCATCAAGAAGGCGAGCCATCAAAATACCAACTTCCCTCGGCGTATAGAACTCTCCAGCACTCTGCCCAGAACCCTCAGCAAATTTTCTCAAGAGGTATTCGTAAGCGCTTCCTAAAATATCAGACTTCACATCCCTAAGCCCTAACCTGTGCTTACTAAGAATTTGTACAAGTCTGGCAAGAGTCCCATCATCAAGTATTCTCTGCCCCGCAGCAGTAGCGTTAAAATCCATAATGTCAATTACTCCTTGAAGCTTAGGATTCTCCTTCGCAATCTCTCTCAAAGCCAGAGTAAGCCTTTCACCAAGGTTTGTCGTTACTTTTCTTATCTCTCTCCAAGTGTATTCGTCAGGAATGTAAAACCTAATCAGTTTGCGATCAGATTTCACAAGAGCTTTGGCAGTCTCTACATCCCCAAACTCTTCTGCAAGCCTTCTTACCTCATCCGCATAAACATCGCAAAGCCTCTTGTAAAACAAAAGAGGAAGAATATAATCCTTAAACTTAGGAGCATCTATCTGACCCCTTATGCTACAAGCCGCATCCCAAAGCCAGTTCTCAAGCGTGGACATGTCCATTTTTCTACTCATATAATTTATCCCCAACCTCATGCTTCTAATACGTGAGCAAAGAATTTATAAATATCTCAAGCCGCTTAATAGCAAACCGGGATCATCATGGCTGAATGCCCCAACTGCAAAAGAAAACTAACCAAACCCAAGAAGTCATGGACCTACGGAATATTCAAAGTGTACGCATATTCATGCGATTGTGGCACAGACTTCAGAGAATACACCAAAGCTGGAAAACACAGCTTTACACTAGCACTCAAAAAAGGCAGATGGATCAAAACCTGACGTTGCTGACTGTTTTTCTTTGTGTAGTTTAATCAGAAATGTTTAGCCTCCTTTCTTTTGAACTGTTAACTTGCCGAATGAACATGTAAGCTGTTGATGAACACCGTTTGAAACACTTAAACTTTCACTCATCTCTCTCCACTATGCCATCAATATTTATGAGAAGCAGTTAAGGAAGGCGAATGGAAGGATTATGTAGAGAATTTTGAGCAGATAAAACTCCAGCTAGAAAAATAGCAACCAAAATTCATATACACCCATCCTATTTACCTTTGAACCTTTTTGTTGTAAGGTTTTTTAACCTAGCACGCGCTAAAAACATAAAGTAGTCTCGCACTTTTACCGCTACTAGGGTATAGATATGTTGATGTAGTTTTAACCAACCAAACAAAGGAAGGGTAGCGCGCGCTGGTATTTAATGGTCTCTAAGGGAAACGCTGAGGTAGTCGTAGTACTTCAAGAGCCGCACGAGCATAATTTATTTAGGCCTTGAGTATTTAATTGTCGGTTGTTTGGTGATTAGATGGCCAAAATACCAACAAGAGCACTTGCTTTGGTTGCAGATTTCATAAACAAAAAGAGATATAATACTAACTGGGTTCTTATGGCAGGCTTAGTTGATTATGATCTAGATCAGAATCCAAGACTTGTTAGAAGTCAAAGCTTCGGGGATGATGATTATCCATCTTGTGTCTTGAAATTTTTGAAAGATGTATACAAGCGGAATCCAGAAGATACGAAATTTGTGATAAGCCGGATAGTACGAGATGGAGATGAACAAGATGCACTAGACCCGCCATATAGACCCGCATTTGAGGTGCTTGGAATAATTCCTGAATCAGGAGCTACAGCACCTGTTTTGTCGCCGATTATGATAACAAAATATTTGGATATTGAGAGTTTTCCCCATGACTTCTATAAAGAATTGTCAGAGCAAATCAACGCATGTTATCAATATGGACTTTATCCCGCTTCACAAATTTTGATTCGTAAAATGCTTGAAAATTGCCTAATTGACATTCTTAGAAAGAGATACGGTATGACTAATGTTGAATTATTTTATGATACTCGTACGGGACGTTTTCATGATTTTTCGAGATTACTCGAAACCGCGCGTAATAATATTCAAGACTTTGTACATGTAAAAGACTCCTTTAATGAAAATCTGATAAGACAAATCAATGATTTTAGAGAGCAAGGAAATTCAAGTGCTCACAATATTAATTTGGACATTAAAACGGTTGGGTTGGAGCTGGATACAAGTAGAAACAAGTTAAATTTTATTGCGAAGTCACTTTTCAGAACCATTGGTAACCTATAGCTCTCTTATAGCACACGCGCGCGATACACTACATGAGAATGCTCTTAGAATACATAGAGGCATACCAATGCTCTTATTAATTCTGAAAAGATTTATTTTAGACGGGTATCCTTGACATGGGAAAGTTGCCCCGCGGATGGGTTGTGCTGGTTTGGGCTGCCTTGGGGTTCATTGGGCTGTTAGATGGGGCTATTTCAGGAAACATTGTTGGAATGGCCTTCGGAGCGTCTATGATGTTTGG
>Ga0209121_10006322_pt1 | contig 10421 bp, 8 predicted proteins | sample Cruoilmetagenom3_FD_187292 | JGI IMG/M metagenome (GOLD analysis project Ga0209121, IMG submission 187292) | Oil polluted marine microbial communities from Coal Oil Point, Santa Barbara, California, USA - Sample 3 (SPAdes) (version 2) | ecosystem: Environmental > Aquatic > Marine > Oil seeps ...
AGTCGAGCGAGGTGTACCTCTGCCCACTGGGCCGCGTCTGTTTCTGTGAGGTGTACCATGTCTAACACCATGTCAGCGCAATCCAGTGAAACCAAGCCGTCCCTTGAGCGTTCGGGGATAAGGCGCAGCGTGCAGGTTCTCGTGTCTGTTCTGATCATCGGCGCGCTGCTGTTTCGTCAGCCGATGTAGCCGATGGAGCGGATCGGCTTTATCGGCTCGATCGGCTGATTCGTGATCCGCACCGCGCTGGAGGACAAGACCCTGCGGGCGGAACTGCCTGGCTATGCCGAGTATGCCCAGCGCGTGCGCTACCGGTTGCTGCCTGGCCTGTGGTGAGGTTGGTACATTGGTACATTGGTAGATTGGTAAATTGGTAGATTGGGAGGGGGCTGACCAATCTACCAATCAACCGAGAAGAGAGCTGACCGATGATCTTCAAAAACCTGCTTCGCCGCAAAACTCGTACCCTGTTGACGACACTGAGCATCGCCATGGGCGTGGCCGCCTTGGTGGCGCTGGGAGCCATGGCCGAGGGGTTCGTCCTCAACTACGGCAGCCTGGTCTCCAGCAGCGATGCAGACCTGCTGGTGATGCAGGCCGACGCCATGGACGTGGCCTTCAGTTCTGTGGACGTGACGGTAGCGGAGCGGATCAGTGGTATGCCGGACGTGACCGAGGTGGAAGGGGTTGTCCTCGGCTGGCTGACGGCAGGGGATATGTCCTTTTTCATTGTCTTCGGTCACGAGCCTCACTCGCGATCCATTACCCACTTCCGCGTGATTGAGGGAGCGCCGCTTGGCGGCGGGCGGCAGATCCTGCTGGGCAAAGCGGCTGCCGAAGCGCTGGAGAAAGCGGTGGGAGATACGATGCGCATCTACGGCGCACCCTACCAGGTGGTGGGCATCTTCGAGACCGGCCAGGGAGTGGAGGAGAGCAGCGGCGTCGTTTCGCTGGAAGAAGCACAGAAGCTGTTCAACAAACCCCGCCAGGTGAGCCTCTTCCAGGTCTACCTGAGGGACATCGAGCGGTCGGAAGCGGTGCGGGAGCGGATCGAGAAGCTCTTCCCCAAGCTCTCCGCTTCCCTCTCCAAGGACTATGGCCTGAATCAGGATTGGATGACGTACATCAAGGGGATGGCCTGGGGAATTGCTCTCATCGCCGTGGTCGTTGGTGGGCTGGGGATGATGAACACCATGATCATGACCGTCTTCGAGCGCACGCGGGAGATCGGCACGCTGCGGGCGCTGGGCTGGCGGCGACGTCAGGTGCTGAGGATGATCCTGGGCGAGGCGCTGGCGCTGAGCACTGTGGGCGCAGCACTAGGGATCGGGATGGGGATCGGGCTGACCCGCCTGGTGGCCCGCTCGCCAGGTCTGGGAGCGATGATGGCCGGACGCTACACACCGACTCTCTTTGCCCAGGCGCTGGCCACGGCGCTGGCGCTGGGCACAGTGGGTGGCTTCTATCCGGCCTGGCGGGGAGCGAACCTGCAGCCCATAGAAGCGTTGCGATACGAGGGTGGGGCGGGAGGAGGGAAGAGGGAAAGTGGAAGGGGGAAGATGGAAAGGGGAAGATGGACATCCGTTTTCCATTCTCTATCTTCCATTCTCCATTTTCCATCTTCCGTTCTCAGGGATCTGTGGCGGCGGCGCACGCGCACGCTGCTGACCATAGCCGGCATCGGCGTGGGGGTGGCGACCGTGGTAGCATTGAACGGCATAGGCGCCGGTTTCATGGTTGGATTCAATCACTTCAGCAGCTCTGGCGGCGGCGATCTGACGCTGCGCCAGGCGGACGTGGCCGACACCTCCCTCTCCAGCATTGATGAGCGCATCGGGCGGGCCATCGCCGGCATGCCACAGGTGGAAGCGGTGACGGGGATGGTGATGGGCATTGCCACTAGCGAGGAGTTCCCCTTCTTCCTCGCCTGGGGATTGGAGCCAGGCGAGCGAGGCGTGCAACGGTTTCCCCTCGTCGAGGGGCGGTACATTCAGCGTCCCAACGAGATGATGCTGGGCCGCACGGCGACGAAGATGTTCAAGAAGGAAATCGGCGACACCCTGATGGTGTACAACAACCGCTACCGCATTGTGGGCATCTTCGAGAGCGGATCAGCTTTCGAAGGCGGGGCTGGGGTATTGAATCTACGGGAGGCGCAGCGGCTGTTCGGCAAGCCGCGCCAGGTGAGCTACTACCAGATAAAGGTGCGGGATCGGGACGACGTGGAGTTCGTGCGTAGCGCCATTGAGCAGCGCTTCCCTGAGGTGTTGGTTTCCCTTTCCACGGAATTCGCCGAGAATACCCAGGACATGCAGCAGTTCCAGAGCTTCGTCGGCGCTCTTTCCTTCATCGCTGTGCTGCTGGGCGGCATTGTGGTTGCCAACACCATGATCATGAACGTCTACGAGCGCACGCGGGAGATCGGCACGCTGCGGGCGTTGGGCTGGCGGCGGCGCATGATCCTGGGCATGATGCTGCGGGAAGCGCTGCTCTTGAGCCTGCTGAGCGGCGTGGCCGGCGTGTTGATGGGAGTAGGATTGTGCGCGCTGGCGGGGAGTGCACCAATGGTGGGATCTCTTCTGCAGCCCTCTTTCAGCCCGCAGATGTTCGGGGAGGCGATAGGTTTGGCGCTGTTGCTGGGTGGATTGGGGGGGATCTATCCCGCCTGGCGGGCCTCGCGGCTCAGCCCGGCGGAGGCGCTGAGGTACGAGTAGGGTGGTAGATTGGTACACTGGTAGATTGGTAGATTGGTAGCTTGGGGGTCTGAGGGGGCTGATGGGATAGTGGCTGGTGATCGCTATTTCCTCCGACTGCCTCGCTCTCGCCATCGCCAATACTCATCAAGGTTGCGGTAAGGGACTTCGGAATCAATGGCCTGCGCCATATCCCGAGTGAGGTAGTTCATCCAATAGTCGTCGAATGCCTTTTCGTCGTAAGGAGCAAACGGGCCGGTGCCTTCCACCAGGGCGCGGATGTTCTTGATGGAACCGATGTTCTTGGTATTGCCACTTCCTGGCCGGTCACTGGCAATCTGCCATTTCTCGTAGAGCAGGAAGGTGAAGTCCTTGACGACAGACACTATGTCTTGCAGTTCGTCCAGGGTATGAACACGACGCTCATCAATGGTTTCATCGCTTCGGCTGTAGATGACTCCCAGAATGAGGTGCTTGGCGTACTGTTCATAGGGGAAGGTGATGTTCTTGGTTGAGCGCCTGCGACGAAAGTAGCCGGTGAAGGCGCCAAGGGTGAAGCCACTGACCGTTTCCGCACTCCTACGGTAGGTGCTCTTCAGGTCGAGAGCGATCTTCGTTTCGTCGGGAGCGATGAGGCTAATGTCAGGGTAATGATTCTGGTATTCACTTAGCACCAACTTGTAGCCATGTTCCGTGGCAAAACGTGAGATGACGGGGAACAACATTAACTCGATGATCTTGGACACGACTTTGGTATCTACTGAGATGGTGTAGATGTTCCGGTAGACGTCAATGAAGCCCTTCACTACCCGGTCGCCTGTGTCGGTGGCAAGAAGCCGCTCAAAGTCCTTGAAGCAGGATAGGAGGTTTTCTCTGAAGTCGTCAACGCTCATGGTTATGCATCCCGCGCTATGTCCCGATCAGCAGGATCTCCTGGGATTGGGAATTCGTGGATAGGACATACTTGTATCGTCCGAAGCGCTCCACGCGGACTCGGTGTTTGTGTCTCTTGAGCAAAGATGCCAGTTCAGATTCGGAAGGAACACCGTCGCTGCGATAGGACACGACGAGCACACTCTCTGCGAACTTCTGAAATAGTCGGTCGAACGCAGCGTAGATCTGCCGTTTGTCTGTCCACACACACGGTCGAGTTCTCAGTCGGCGGTGCTTTGATTTGTAATCCACGTGCTTGCACCACTCATCATACATCGTCAGGCCTTCCAGGAAGTGGTAAAAGCCATGGTAGTCAACTCCTGTGCCGCTTCTTGAAATATAGGGTGTGTCCACGTAGACCAAATCGTACTTACCGACTACGTCAAAGGCGTCGAAGTTAAGGGCCTGATTCGTCTGTCCGTTATCAAAGACGGCCTGGTTTGCCTCTTCAATAAAGGTGCGAAAGCACTCGTCGAAAGGCCTATCCCAGGTGGCCTTGTTTCCAAAAGATCGCTCAACTTCCGCAAGGCGAATGTACAGGTTCTTGCGGTGAAACAGATTATAGGGGCGCTTGATGATGCAGGCTTGACATAGGGCAAAGAATGCTAAGGCGAACTTGTATGGATCAGTGAGATGGCGAATGTTGGTGATGGTCTGATCAATCCAGGCGTTTTCATCGTCGGTGAAGTAGATATCAGCGAAGGTATCTTGAACGAAATGAGGATAGGTGATCTCCACGTGGCTGGCCAGAAGCCACTCCACATCTTCTGAGCTCAAACGCGTCTGGTCGTTTTCAATGAGCGCCAAGCCGATGTAATAGTTGAATCGCAACAGGTCATTGTACGTGATTGCCTTGCCAGCCTGCTTCAAACGGTAAGCAACCGCGCCTGTACCGCCGAAGGCATCAAGGCAAGTCGTGAAGTCCATATCGGCAATCTGCTCCCAGATCCAATTCGCCAGTTTGGCCTTGCTGCCCTGGTAGCGGGTAGAAGGAAATCTGGTCGTGAGAGCAGGGAAAAGAGCCAATTGGAGAGCTGTGTCTGTTCTCATTGTCGTTTGGTCGTTTGCACTTGTCTTTGCCATGGTCGTTCTGCCACTTCATACGGGTGTATCCAGTATAGTCCATCTTGGGCTAAAAGTCAAACGACGGCGATTCGCAGTGGTTATCCTTGAACACTGTGGAGGTGAAGCATGAAACGTTTCGGCATCATTATCGGCGCTCTGGTGCTGTTGGTGGCAGGTTACTACGGCTACACGGCATACATGGCCGGGCAGGCGGAGCCGACGCCGGAAGCGGCGGCGGTGGTGGAGGTCGGCCCGGAGATGATCTGGGCCTCGGGCACGCTATTGCCGGCCCGCTGGGCTTCCCTGGGCTTCGAAGCGGGCGGCAGGCTGGGCGAGCTCAGGGTCGAGGAGGGACAGGAGGTGGCGGCCGGCGAGTTGCTGGCCCTGGTGGATGCGCCTGATCTGGAGCACGGTGTGGCGCAGGCGCGGGCGGCGCTGGCGCTGGCCCAGGCGCAGCTCGCTCAGGTGAAGGCAGGTGCGCGGCCTGGCGAGATCGCCGCAGCCGAGGCGCAGGTACAGTCGGCTGAAGCGGCGCTGGCCGGCGCGCAGGCCGCCGTCTCCACGGCGCAAGCGAATCTGGAAGCAGCCCAGGCGGCGGCGCCGAGCGCGGAAGCAGCCCAGGCCGCGCTGGCGGCGGCGGAAGCGGAACTGGCCCGCTTGCTCGCCGGGCCGCGCCAGGAGGCCATCGCTGTTGCCGAAGCGCAGGTACAGCAGGCGGCTACCGAGTTGGCCTTCGCCCAGAGCCAGTTCGATCGTCTCAGTTGGGTGGGGGGCGAGGCGGCGGAACAGGTGCGGCATCAGCGAGACGCGGCGGCTGCGGCGCACAACACAGCACAAGCGCAACTCAACCTGGCCCAGGCCCAGGCCACCAAAGAGGAAATCGCCATCGCCGAAGCGGCGGTGGCCACCGCACGGGCCCAGTTGGCCCAGGCCAAAGGGGGCGATGAGGCGACAGAAGCACAGGTGACCAGCGCCGAAGCGGGGGTAGAGGCCGCGCAAGCGCAGGTGGCCAACGCCGAAGCGGGGGTGGCTCAGGCCAAAGCGCAACTCGATCTGCTGCGTGCTGGTGCCACGCCGGAAGAGATCGCCGTGGCCCAGGCGCAGGTGGATCAGGCGCAGGCGGCGCTGGCTCAGGCGGAAGGGGCGCTGGACAAAGCGCGGCTGCACGCCCCTTTCGCTGGCACAGTGGGGCAGGTTTGGGTGCGAGAAGGGGAACTGGTGGCTCCGGGCCGGCCGGTCATCATCCTGGGCGACCTCAGCCACCTGCGGGTGGAGACCACCGACCTGCGGGAGACTGACGTGGCCAAGGTGGCGGTGGGGCAGACGGTGGAGGTGACCTTCGATGCCCTGCCGGGCGAGGTGTGGCAAGGCACCGTCACCCGCATCGCCCCCATGTCCACCGTGGAGCAGGGTAGCACCAACTACACGGCGATCGTTGAACTGGAGCGGGTGGACCCGCGGCTGCGCTGGGGGATGACGGCGTTCGTGAACATCGAGGTGGGGCGGTGAGTCGGTAGATTGGTAAGCTGGTAGATTGGTAGACTGGTAAACTGGTAGATTGGGCCGTGGCGGAGTGGTGAAGCAGTTCCCAATTTCCCAATGTACCAATGTACCAGTGTACCAAGTGGGAAGGACTCCTTGGGAGGGAGAGATGAACGACACCGTGTCTGCAGAACAGCGAAATACGAAAGCCGATACATCTCGCGGGATTATCAGGTGGCTGATCAGGGAAGTGATGGGCATCGTGTTGGTCGTGCTGACCTTGTTTCTTCCCGCGGGCCGCTGGGACTGGGCCATGGGCTGGGCCTTGGTTGGCATATACGTGGTCTGGTCTGCTGCCAACGCATTGATTCTGATCCCCAGAAGCCCCGAATTGCTGGTTGAACGCGCCACGCGCAAGAAAGGCCTGAAAACCTGGGATACAGTCATTCTCAGCATCATCGGCCTGATCACCATAGCCAAGCACATCACGGCCGGGCTGGATGTACGCTTCGGGTGGACGTCGCCGATGCCGCTGGCACTGCAGATCACCGCGCTGGTGATCGCCGTGCTGGGATACGCCCTGGGGACCTGGGCAATGGCCGTCAACGCCTTTTTCTCGCTGGTTGTTCGCATCCAGGAAGACCGAGGCCACGCCGTTATCACCGGTGGCCCTTACCGGGCAGTGCGTCATCCGGGTTATGCCGGGACGATGGTCTTCGAGCTGGTGACGCCGATCATGCTCGGCTCGCTGTGGGCGCTCATCCCGGGCGTGCTGGCGGCGCTGCTTACCCTCATCCGCACGGCGCTTGAGGATGGGACGCTGCACGAGGAACTGCCAGGTTACGCCGAGTATGCTCAGCAGACGCGCTACCGGCTGCTGCCCGGCGTGTGGTAGTCGCCAAGAGAGGCGACAGGATGCTGTTCAGGAGGAACAGAATGAACATCAATGCGTCTGCCAAGCAAACAGAAAGGGCATCCAATGCCCTCAGCGGGATCGGTTGGAAGGTATGGCTCAGGTTCGTCGCCTTCACCTTGCTGCTGCCGGCGGTTCTGTTCATCGCCGCCGGCCGCCTGAATTGGGTGATGGGGTGGGTCTACATCGGGTTTACCCTCTTCAGCACATTTCTGAGCCGGATTATCGTGATGCGTACCAACCCTGATTTGATAGCCGAACGCGCCCAATCCCTGGAAAGGGAGGACGGCAAAGGCTGGGACCGAATGCTCTTGTTTTTCCTGTTCCTGCTCGGCCTGCTGTGGATGATCGTGGCCGGGCTGGATGAGCGCTTCGGATGGTCGCCCCAGATTCCGCTGGCGCTCCAGCTTGTGGCGTTGGTCATCATGGTGCTAGGATACGTCGTAAGCACCTGGGCTATGGCGGTGAACAGGTACTTCTCAGCCGTGGTGCGCATCCAGAAGGACCGGGGCCAAACTGCCGTCGCCGACGGGCCATACCGCTTTGTGCGCCATCCGGCTTACGCTACGAGCATCGTAAGTTGCCTCGCCACGCCGATCCTGCTGGGCTCGCTGTGGGCGCTCATTCCATGCGGTCTGGTGGCCTTGGTCACAGTCGTCCGCACGGCGCTGGAAGACCGCACGCTGCAGGAAGAGCTGGAGGGCTACGCGGAATATGCGCAGCAGGTGCGCTATCGCCTGCTGCCGGGTGTCTGGTAATGCCAACGAGGTGAAATGATAAGGAAATGAGAGCATTTTCCACCTGTGGTGGGTAGCAGGCCAACCGCGTTGGCCGTGGCCGGGAAAGCGCCCAACGCGGTTGGGCTACCTACCCAAAACCACCAGATGTGGAAAATACCCGGAAATGGAGGGCAAAATGCAACTACCGCAAGGAAGGATTTCGGAACCGGATCTTTCCTACTTTGGATTGCAGGCCTATGTTGGCACCACGAAACACATGGGAGGGCTCGAGACGACAAAAGAGCTTATCGAGCTGTGCCACGTAGACGAGGATTCGTACGTTCTGGGCGTGGGATGCGGCGTCGGCGCAACCGCTTGTTACCTGGCCAAAAAGCATGGCTGCAAAGTGCTGGGTGTAGACATCCACGAAGCGATGATCGCCAGGGCGAACGAACGGGCGGAAGGCGAGGGTGTAGAGGGTCACGTCGAATTCAGGGTAGCAGATGCGCAAGACCTCCCATTCGAGGATGCGCATTTTGACGTCGTTATCGGCGAGTCGGTAGCCACGTTTATCGAAGACAAGCAGAAAGTGGCCAGCGAGTGTGCGCGCGTGACCAGGCCCGGCGGATACGTGGGGCTGAACGAGGAACTCTGGCTCGAGACACCACCGGCACAGATGGTCGAACACGTAAGACATATCTGGGACATCAAGCCGGACATTCCAACTCTTGAGGGCTGGATGGGATTGCTAGAGGGCGCCGGACTGCGCGACATCGTCGTGCGAACCTACGAATTTGATACGCGACGGGAGTCCACTCAGGTTCAGCGCTATCGTTTTCAGGATATGTGGAGAATGTTTTATCGAACACTGTTCCTGTACATCAAGAATCCGGCTTTCAGAAAGTATATGGCAGAAAGGCGGTATCTCCCGAAGAATATCTTCGAATACCTGGGATACGCGATATTCGTGGGAAGGAGAATGAAGCCATGAACGTAGACGCCACACACAAGGCCCGACAACAGGCCCCGGACCTCAACGCGGGGATCGTCAGACGAGCGGTGCAGGTGTTCGTGACCCTTGCCATTCAGGCGGCGATACTGTTTCTTGCAGCAGGCCGGTTGGACTGGGTGTGGGCCTGGGTGTTCATCGGACTGTACCTGGCTGGCGTGGCTGTCAACGCCAGCTTCATGCTGCGCTACAGCCCGGAGACGGTCGCGGTACGCTCTAAGGCCAAAGGCATCAAAGTTTGGGACATGATTTTCGGCGGCCTGTTCGCCATCATGTACTTCGTGGCCGTGCCGCTCATCGCCGGGCTGGACGTGCGCTTCGGGTGGACGGGGCCGATCGCGCTGGCAGTGCATCTTGCGGGTGCCGTGGCCTTCGCGCTGGGATTCGCGCTGCTCATCTGGGCCATGGCCTCAAATGCCTACTTCGCCACGATTGTGCGCATCCAGGAGGACCGCGGGCACACGGTATGCGACACCGGGCCATACCGATTCGTGCGCCATCCGGGTTACGTCAGTGCGATCATCCACGCCCTCGCCGTGCCGCTGCTGCTGGGCTCGCCGTGGGCGCTGATACCGGGCGTGGTGGGGGCGCTGGCATTGGTCGTCCGCACAGCGTTGGAAGACCGCACCCTGCACGACGAACTTGACGGCTACGGGGAGTATGCCCAGCGGGTGCGCTACCGCCTGCTGCCGGGCGTGTGGTAAGGGGGCCAGGTGACCGGCACCTCTGTACCAATTTACCAGTGTACCAATTTACCACTTTACCGACCTGCAGGAGCAAAGCCCATGCACAACGACATCATCGTGGAGACCCACGACCTGACCAAAGTCTACGGTGACGGGGCCGAGGTGCGGGCGCTAGACGGCGTCGATCTGGCCATACGCCGCGGCGAGATGGTCGCCGTGATGGGGCCTTCGGGCAGCGGCAAATCCACGCTGCTCAACATGCTGGGCGCGTTGGACCGCCCCACCAGCGGCCGCGTACTGGTCAACGGCCAGGACCTGGTGACCATAAAGGACATGGATCGCTTCCGCGCCCAGACCGTGAGCTTCGTCTTCCAGTTGTACAACCTGTTGCCCACCCTCACGGCGCGGGAAAACATCGAGATCCCCATGCAGGGCCAGCCCATCGGCAGGGGCAAGCGACGGCAGCGAGCCGAGGAGTTGCTGCACCTGGTCGGGCTGGGCGATCGTTTGCACCACCAGCCAGCGCAGCTTTCCGGCGGCGAGCGGCAACGGGTGGCCATCGCCCGGGCGCTGGCCAACGAGCCCGCCATCCTGCTGGCCGACGAGCCTACGGGCAACCTCGACTCCCAGAGCGGCATGGAGGTCATGGAGCTGCTGCAGAAGATTAACCGCGAGCGGGCGATGACCATGTTGCTCGTCACCCACGACCCGCGGGTGGCCCGCACCGCGCAGCGCATCCTGTCCATGCAGGATGGCCGCATCGTGGACGATCACGCCGTCGGCGATCCGTTGAGCGAGGACCTGCGGCAGATGGCCCGCTCTCTGCTGGGTCAGCTTCTGCGGGAGGGGAAAGCCGAGCCTCTGGCCGCGGTGGGGCTCAGCGACCATGGCCGGTTGACCTCCGAAGCGCGGACGCTGGCG
>Ga0209121_10006323_pt1 | contig 10421 bp, 6 predicted proteins | sample Cruoilmetagenom3_FD_187292 | JGI IMG/M metagenome (GOLD analysis project Ga0209121, IMG submission 187292) | Oil polluted marine microbial communities from Coal Oil Point, Santa Barbara, California, USA - Sample 3 (SPAdes) (version 2) | ecosystem: Environmental > Aquatic > Marine > Oil seeps ...
AGTTCACCATGCAGAAACGATACACCCTCTACCCGGCGGAAGCGCAGGACTGGGTGCGGTCGCAGAACATTCCGCAACCGCCAGAGGTGTACTCCCCTCTGTGCTCCGGTCAGGAAGCCGGAAGCAGGAAGCAGGAAGCAAGAAGCGAGACACCGTCTCCTGGCCCTCGACCCCTGGTCCCTGGCCCCTGGCCCCTAATCTTGACCAGTCCTGACCAGGGGAGCCGCTACCGCTTATCGTCCGAGATGCCGCAGCCGGCGCAGCAGATCATCGTGGCCGCCCGCCCCGTTGACGGCGTCACGTTGCGCCAGGTGACGCTGCTGGCTGACGGTCGCCCGCTAGCGACGCTGACCAGCCCACCCTACCAGGCGCTGTGGCCGATGACGATTGGGACGCACGTCTTTATGGCGGTGGGGGTGGACGCAGGGGGGAACGAAGTCGAAGGGAACCGTGTGACCATTGAGGTGGTGGAGTGAAATATCTTGTCGAAGCAGAGTTATTGTTTGTGTGAACACCACATGTTGAGTATAATTGAGGTACGCTACACTCCCCTAATCTCCAGTCTTCGATCTCCATTTGCGGGAGGCTTGTAATGAAACTCAGCAAGCGACGTTTCACAACTTTCGTTTCTATCCTGGCTATCCTCAGCATACTATTGGCGGCATGCCATGTGGGACCCTCACCGGCACCGCCGACGCCGACCCCGCTCGCGCCACTGCCGCCGCAGGTCATCCAGGTGACGCCGGCCCGGGGCGAGGAACAGCCACTCGACGCGCCGGTGCAACTGGTCTTCGACCAGCCGATGGACCCGGTGTCGGTGCAGGCCGCCTTCACCATTGAGCCGGCCATCACCGGCGACATTGAGTGGCCCACCCCGCGCATGATGCAATTTAAGCCTGCCAGGGCGGGCTTTAAGCGGGCCACCCGTTACAGCGTCACCATCAAGGAAGATGCCCGCGGCCAGGCTGGCCTGGCGTTGGAAGCCCCGGTGCAGTTCCGTTTCACCACCGTTGGCTTTCTGGAGGTGACCGGAGTGCAGCCGGCAAAGGACACCACCGGGGTCGCCACCGACGCCACCGTCACCGTTCTCTTCAACCGCCCCGTGGTGCCGCTGGTCGCTATTGAGGACCAGAGCAACCTGCCGCAACCACTCACTTTCGTGCCGCCGGTGCGCGGCGAAGGGGAATGGCTCAACACCTCGATATACATGTTCACCCCCGATGAGGACGGGGGCTTTGAGCCCGCCACCACCTACAAAGCCCGCATCGCCGCCGGGCTGAGCGACACCACCGGCGGTGTGCTGGCCGACGACTTCACCTGGGAGTTCACCACGGTCATGCCAGCCGTCGTCGCCACCCACCCCGATGCAGACACCATCTACGTCAGCACCGAGCCGGCCATCCACGTCGCTTTCAACCAGCCGATGGATCATGCGTCTGCTGAGGCCGCCTTTGAGCTGAAGAACCTGGTCACGGGCGAGGCCGTCGCCGGCACCTTCGAGTGGCACGACGGGGGATTGGTCCAGCCGCGCGGGTACGCCTACGAACCCTACGGGTGGTCATGGGATCGTGGCGAGGGGCCTGCCCTGAGCGAAGCCGAAGGGCCGGAGCGGGTTGGCGTGGAGACGATGAGTTTCACCCCTAGCCAGCCGCTCGATTTCGCCGCCGCGTACAGAGCGACAGTCGCCCGTGGCGCAAAGGGGGCCAGCGGACAAGCTGGCACCCAAAAGCCCTACGTGTGGACCTTCGACACCATCGCGTATCCGCGCATCGTCAGCACCGACCCGGCCGACGGCGAGGAGCGCGCCGACCCGTGGGGTGGGCTGGAGATTGCCTTCTCCAGCCCGATGGATCCTGAGTCCATCAACGGCAACTTCACCATCAGCCCTCCCCCGGCCCCCCCCAACTCTGGGAGGGAAGCCCGCCCCACCGTCGCGGCGACGGAAGTCTTCACCTACTGGTGGGATAGCAACACCAGACTCGAAATCTCCTTCCCCATTGAGCCCAACACCGGCTACGAAGTGACCCTCAGCGGCAACGTCCGGGGGCGCTATGGTCAAGAACTGGGCCAGGACACCATCATCCGCTGGCGCACCCGTGCCCGGGACCCGCTGGTCTACCTGCACGCCCCCGACCGCGTCGGCACCTACGACGGTTACACGCAGACGATGGCCTACGTGACCGCCCGCAACGTGAGTCGGGTCAGCTTCGCCCTCTACCGCATGCCGTTAGGGGACTTCCTGCACGCCAACGGTGACAACTGGTGGCGCTACTGGGAGGGCTACAGCGGTGACGAGGACGACCTCATCCGCCAGTGGTCGCTGGACGTGGAGCCACCGCTGAATCAGAGCCTCATCTACGGCACCAATCTTGGTGTAGGGGCGATGCATTCCACGAATGATGCCTCGATTACAACGGGCGGTTCGGCAGATGTAGAGCCAGACGCAGCGAGACGTGCCACTGGGAATGCGTCGCCCCTACTACCGCCAGGCCTCTACTACCTGGAGGTGTGGGCCGACCCCGAGGACGTCTACCCCGAAACGCAGCCGTCCGCGCCGGTCGAGGTCGAGAGGGGAATGCTGGTCGTCTCCCGGCACAACCTGAGCCTGAAGACGACTGCCACCGAGGCGCTGGTCTGGGCCACCGACCTGCGCTCCGGCGACGTGCTGCCCAACCTGCCCATCGTGGTGATGGACGAGCATGCCAACGTCCTGGCCGAGGGGAGAACGGGGCAGGATGGCGTGTTCGCAGGCAAAGAACACCGGCGGATAGACCCCTGGGATCCCGTCTTCGCTTTCGCCGGCGACCCGGACAACCCGGGTGAGGACTTCGCCGCGGTCACCAGCCGGTGGGCTGAGGGCATCACGCCCTGGAAATTCGGCCTGCCGGTGGAGGATTACCAGGATGACTTCACCGCCTACTTCTTCACCGACCGGGCCATCTACCGCCCAGGCCAGAAGGTTTACTTCAAAGGCATCCTGCGGCAGGACGACGACGCTCACTATTCCCTGCCGACGGGGGAGGTTGGAGTCAACGTCGTTATCTGGGATGCGCAGGGCACAAAGGTCTTTGAGGACGATATGCCCCTCAGCGACATGGGCACGCTGGACGGCGAGCTCACGCTGGACGAAGAGGCGGCCCTTGGTTACTACTCCATCGAGGCTACCTACGAGGATGAATACTTTAGCGCTGGCTTTCAGGTCGCCGAGTACCGCAAGCCGGAGTTCCAGGTGATGGTCGAGACAGACCGGCCGGAGTACGCCCAGGGCGACGAGATCAACGTCACCGCCCAGGCGACCTACTACTTCGGCGGCCCTGTTGCCGGCGCCGAGGTGCGCTACTCCGTCCTCTCCGCCGACCACTTCTTCGACTACCAGGGCGAAGGTTGGTGGGATTTCACCGACTACGACTTCAGCCGCTACCAGCGCGAAGATTACTACGGCTCTTATGGCGAACTCATCGCCGAGGGAACCGGCACCACCGACGCGGAGGGGCGCTTCACCTTCAGCCTCGAAGCCGGCATCGCTGAGTACATTGCCAGCCAACGATTCACGCTGGAGGTGACCGTCACCGACGTCAACAACCAGGAGGTGAGCAACCGGACTGAGGCCATTGTCCACAAGGGGCTGTATTACATCGGCCTGCGCCCCGAGCGGTACATCGGGCGGGTGGACCGGGAGAACAGCGTGGACATCATTACCGTGGATTGGGCCAGCGACCCGTCGCCGGGCCGGGAGTTGACCGTCGTCTTCGCCGAGCACAACTGGTACAGCGTCCGCAAGCAGGCGGAAGACGGCCACTACTACTGGGAGAGCACCGTCGAGGACGTGCCGGTCTTCACCACCACGGTGACGACGGGCGACGATGGCGAAGCGGTAGTGAACTTCACCCCCGAAAAAGGCGGCGTCTACAAAATAACTGCCAGCGGCCTCCCCCCCATTGGGGGGGAAAGAGGGGGGGAGGTACGCAGTTCCACCTACATGTGGGTCAGTGGGCTCCGTTACGTCAGTTGGCGGCAGGAGAACAACGACCGTATTGATCTGGTGGCTGACCGGCGGCAGTACCGGGTCGGAGACACGGCGACTATCCTCATCCCGCACCCCTATCAGGGCCCGGTCAAAGCGCTCATCACCGTCGAGCGGGGGCACATCTACCGCCATTGGGTGCAAACGCTGGAGACCAACTCCGAGCAGATCGAGATCCCCATCACCGAGGACCTCATCCCCAACGTCTTCGTGTCGGTGATCGTCGTGAAGGCCCCCTCTTCATCCCCCCCAAAGTTGGGGGGGACAGAGGGGGTTGCTAACGGCACGGTCTACGGTGTATGGCACAGCCAACCTTCATCCCCCCCAAAGTTGGGGGGGACAGAGGGGGGGCTGTCCAGTTTCAAAATCGGCTACGTCCAACTGCCCATTGAGACCACCGAGAAAGAGCTGGACATCACACTGACACCCGACAGGCCACCCGACGAGCACTACCGGCCGGGCGAGACGGTGACCTACGACGTGAGCGTCAGCGACAATAGAGGGCATCCGGTCGAGGCCGAACTGGCCCTCAACCTGGTGGACCTGGCGGTCATCTCGCTGGCCGATCAGCCGGGGCGAGACATCGTGAGCCACTTCTGGCGCGAGCGGGGGCTGGCCGTGCGCACGGCCAGCGGGCTGACGCTTTCGGCAGAGCGCGTCAACCTGGCGCTGGCCCCTGGGGCCAAGGGGGGTGGTGGCGGCGCCCTCGATGAAGAGTTTGGCGTCGTGCGGCGCCGCTTCCGCGATACCGCCTACTGGAACCCGACCGTCCGCACCGGCGCAGACGGCCATGCGGAGGTACGCGTAGAACTGCCGGACAACCTGACCACCTGGCGTATGGGTGCCCGGGGCGTCACTGCCGGCACGCTGGTCGGACAGGCCGACGAGGACGTCGTGAGTACTAAGGACCTGCTGGTGCGCCCGGTGGCGCCGCGCTTCTTCGTCGTTGGCGACCGGGCGGAACTGGCGGCCGTGATTCACAACAACACCGGCGGACCGCTGGAGGTGGAGGTGATCTTCGAGGCGGAAGGACTACAAGTTGGCAAGTCTGCAAGTGTGCAAGTGAGCATCCCCGCCAACGACAAGGTCAAGGTGACGTGGCCGGTGACGGTGGAGGACACGCCGGAGCCCAGCACCGGTTCTTCAGGCCGGTGCACACTGCGCTTCGGCGCGAGGGCGGTGGGGCAGTTGGTGAGTGTGCGCTCCCCCTCGGTCCCCCCCAACTTTGGGAGGGAAGGTGAGGGAGGGGGCTCTGACGCCGTCGAAATCAGCCTGCCGGTCTACCGCTACAGCACGCCGGAGGTGGTCGCCACCGCCGGCCTGTTCGACGTTGACGGGCAACGACTTGAAGCAGTTGTCCTGCCCCCCAGTTACGATCCCACCCAGGGCGAACTGTCGGTACACGTGGACCCGTCGCTGGCGGCGGGTATGGCGGATGGTCTCGACTACCTGGAGCACTATCCCTACGAATGTACCGAGCAGACAGTGAGTCGCTTCCTGCCCAACGTCGTCACCTACCGCGCTTTCAAGGAGCTGGGGCTCGACCGGCCCGACCTGGAAGGGGCGCTTCCAGGGCTGGTCGGCACCGGCCTGCAGCGGCTCTACAACCGGCAGCACTACGACGGCGGCTGGGGCTGGTGGGTGCTTGACGAGTCCGACTCATACCTGACCGCCTATGTCTTGCTCGGCATGATTGAGGCGGAGCGATCCGGCTTCGTGGTAGACGAGGACGTGATGGAGCGGGCGGTGGACTTCCTGCAAGACAGCCTGCACAAGCCCAGGGACCTGGAGCATCATTGGCAGGCCAACCGGCAGGCCTTCATTCTGTACGTGCTGGCCGGGGCCGGCCAGGGCGACCTGGGGCGCACGGTCGCTCTCTTCGACCGGCGCCACGTGATGGACACCTTTGGCAAGGCCTACCTGGCGCTGGCGCTGGGCCTGCTGGAGCCGGACAAGCCAACTCGCGTGAATACCCTGCTCTCCGATATCACCAACGCCGCCATCGTCAGCGCTACTGGTGCGCACTGGGAGGAGAGCCGTGTGGACTACTACGCGATGAACACCGACACCCGCTCCACTGCTATCGTGCTGGCAGCCCTGGCGCGGCTGGACCCGGACAATGCGCTGGCCCCCAACGCCGTCCGCTGGCTGATGGCCGCCCGCAAGGATGGCTACTGGGAGACGACGCAGGAGACTGCCTGGGCGATTCTAGCGCTCACCGACTGGATGGTGACCACCGGCGAACTGGAGGGGGCGTACAACTGGCAGGTGGTCGTCAACGGCGCGTCGCTGGGCGAAGGGAGCGTGGCCCGCGAAAACGTTGATGAGACGGTCGAACTGCAGATCGAGGTCGTCGAACTCCTGGCCGGCGAGGCCAACCGCGTCGTCATCGAGCGCTGGGCGCCCGAGGGTCAGGACGAGGGTACCGGCCGGCTGTACTACAGCCTGTATCTGCGCTACTTCAAGCCGGTGGAAGAGGTGACCGCGCTCAACCGGGGCATCATCGTGAGCCGCAAGTACACGCTGGCCGATTGCGGGTCAGAGGAGGGAGGGGAGCAGTGCCGGGCGATAACGCAGGCGCAGGTGGGCGACGTGATGAGAGTGAAACTGACCATCATCGCGCCCAACGACCTGCACTACGTGGTGGTCGAAGACCCCTTCCCGGCCGGCGCCGAGGGAGTGGACCAGAGCCTCAAGACGACGAGCGTCGTCGGCGAGCCGCCCGGGCTGACCTGCACCGATAGGGGCAGTCCCTGGGGAGACGGCTACGGCTGGTGGTGGTTCAGCCACACCGAACTACGCGACGAGAAGGCGGTGCTCTTCGCCACCTACCTGCCGCGCGGTACGTACGAGTACACCTACCTCATCCGCGCCAGCCTGCCCGGCGAGTACGGCGTGATCCCCACCCACGCCTACGAGATGTACTTCCCCGAGGTATTCGGGCGGAGCGATGGGGGGATATTCACCATTGAGGACACAGACACGGATTAGCAGGCTGGCATTACCCTCCCGCAGGTTACGATTGACAGCACTTGCGGGCTTAAATCTCCGGTTGAGACGCAGTTTTACACCCAAACAGCGTCCCAACCTGCGGGAGGGTGACCTGCCAGCCGTACCGCTGGTAGGCCATTTCGTCGTAACTGATGCCCACCTTGCCCAGTCCGATATGGATGTACCAGTGATAGGACCAGTCAAAGTTGTGGCGGAACCACCCGCGCCTGTCCAACAGCACGATCTCAGGGCTGTCTTTGACGTGGATTTCCACAGTCCACGCCCAGATGCCCGGATCGTACACCCACACCTGGAAGCGCCAGATACATAGAGCCCGAGTAACGCGGGTCTCCTCTTGCTGTGTTTTCGGATTCCAAAACTTGTGTCTGTAGGCTGCGAGTTTCAAATTCTTCTCGAAGATGGAACGATTAAAGGCTTCAAAACCGCCTCTTGACATTCCCTGCCCCGTGTCGTATAATGAATTGCGGATATTCCACATTCTGGAGGCGTAACAAATGGCTGGTTTACCTTTAACTCGGACTGTGCGCCCGCTGCGACGTGGGCAACTCACCATCCCGGCTGAGTTCCGGCGACGACTGGGTATCGGCGACGATACGCTGTTGCAACTGACCCTGCATGAGGACAAGATCGAAGTTGTGCCTGTGGTTGCTACACCGGCTGTGGGCAAGGCCTGGGCGCGGGAACTCTACGCGATGTTCGCCCCTATCCGCGAGGAGGCCCAGACGATGAACGAGGCCGAGATTGACACCCTGATAAATGAGGCGATAGACGAGGTGCGGTCACAACACAATGATTAGGGCTGTCCTCAATACCAACGTTTTCCTGCGCGCTCTCATCAATTCCCACTCACGCTGCGGCCGGTTGTTGGACGAATTCGCAGACGACTACGAACTGGTTCTCTCACCAGCCATTGTGCGCGAGGTACTGGAGGTGCTGCACCGGCCTCGATTGCGGGCCAAATTCTCCCAGATCACCCAACTCGACATCGCGCGTATCATCGCTCTCTTTGAGCAGGCCCAGGTGGTAGATCCACAGGACGTGCTGCCTGTCTGCCGTGACCCTGATGATGACAAATTCCTGGCCTGTGCCAGGTCTGCCGGGGCCAAATATCTGGTGACCGAAGACAAGGACCTGCTGGTATTGGAAGAGTACGAAGGTGCCCGGATTTGCCAGCCCGCTGAATTCATCGCGCTGTTGGAGGCTGGAGGAGCGCGGGCAGAATAGGGGGAGAGGGCAGGATCATGGCTGATGCGCGCGCCGTTCCTCGTCCTGCCAGTTCAGTCTGGGGCAGCGCCTATCGGCAGAGCGCCGAACACCGCCCGGCGCAATCCCCAGGTGTCGCCGAAGCGCAGGTGATTGACCCAGCCCTGCACCGAGGCAGTCACTTGCTCTAGGGGGATCTCGCCGGCGGCGTAAGCCGCCAACAGTTGCTTGAGCCTGCGTCGGTAGGCGATGCCCTTCCGTCGTTTCAGCCGCCGGTGGGTGGGGAAGACGATGAACCCCAGAAAGGGGGTGCCTTCCGTGACGGGCCGGGGGTGGGCGGCGGGGTGGATCGTCAGCCGCAGGCAGGCCAGTCGCTGTATGACCGCCTCCCGCCATGCCCACAGTGTGGCTTTGTCGCCCCCGAAGAGCAGGAAGTCATCCACGTAGCGCAGGTAACCCTGGCAGCGCAACTCCCGCTTCACGAAGTGGTCAAACGGATTCAGGTAACAGTTGGCCCAGAACTGGCTGGTGAGGTTCCCGATGGGCAGGCCCCGGGGTCGAAAGAGGGCGAAGAGGTCATCGCCGGGGAACCAGACCATCTCGTACTCCTCGCTCAGCACCCCCACGCCGCTCTCCAGAATGCGATCCGCCAGCCACATCACGTCCGGGTCGGTCAGTTTGCGGGCCAGGATGCTTCGCAGGATGGTGTGGTCAACGCTGGGAAAGAACTGGCGCACATCGCACTGGAGCACGTAGCGGTAGCGGCGGGCGAACTGCTGGCAGCGGTCCAGCGCCCGGTGGGTGCCCTTGCCCACCCGGTTGGCGTAGGAGTCGGTGATGAAGGAGCGCTCGAAGATGGGCTCAATGACGTTACAGAGGGCGTGGTGGACGACCCGGTCGCGGAAGGGGGCAGCGGAGATGAGGCGGCGCTTGGGGTCGTGGATGTAGAATGAGGTGTAGGGGCCGGGGCAGTAGGTTTTGTCCTGAAGTTCTCGCTGGAGTTGCAGTATGTTGTCTTCCAGCCGGAACTCAAAGGCGGCCACGGAGGGGTGGCCGCGCTTGCCCTTGCTGGCGCGGCGGTAGGCCAGTAGGAGGTTGTCCCACGAGTGGAGTCGGGTGTGCATCGCCTGGTGGTTGCAGGAAATTCGAACTGTTGTAAGTCCTTGCTGCCCGGGGAAGCCCGAGGCTAAAGCCATCGGGCTGAAAGGGCAAAGCCCTTCGGGCTGATCATTCGCAGCCCCGTAGGAGCTTTGCTCTCTTAGCGCGGGGGTTCAGCCCCGCGCTTTTCCGGCCGCGCCCCGCCCCAGGGACTGACCCAAGGGGCGGGGCAATTCTGTATTCGCCCGGCGGCTCTACTCGGGGGGGTAGGGCAAGATGCCATCTTGCCCTACTTCCAAGTGGAACCGCCGGCCAGGAACGGGCCGCGCCGTTTTTTTTAGCCTCGGCCCGGAAGGGCAATGCCCCGCCGGGCAGTTCCGGCAGCCTGGAAAAGCGTGGGCCGCCACCGGACGGAACCCCTGATTCCTGTTGAGGTTGTCGGGGTCATTCCTATTGCGGTAGGCGCAGCGGACATTCCTGCGATTGTTGTTGAAGGAGCCGCCGCGCACCACCCGGCGGTGGTTACCGGCCCGTCCCCGCAACAGCGGCCCGGCGCGCGGGCCGCGAGTTGCCTTGTTCGTGCAAGCCGCGCCGCCGTAGAACAGGCGGCGCTGGGTCAGGAAGCAGACCAGCACCGGCTCTTTCAGGCCGGTGCGTGGGTGACCTTGTGCCAGCCACCCAGCAGGCGGCCGATCTCGGCCACCATTCCTGCCGCGTGACGGTACTGGCCGGCAGAGAGCCATTCCCAGCGGGCGGCCATCCGTAGATAAAGCCGCACCTTATCCAGAGCCACGTCCGCCTCCTTCAACAACGCCAACCGCTGGGCGCCCTGGCGGTGGTTGGCCTCCTCTAGCCGTTCCCGCAGGTCGAAGGCGGCATCCAGCAGGCGACGGGTGAAGGTGAAGCGGTGGGCCCGGGGAAAGCTATTGGTCACCGGCAGAAGCCAGGTGAGGAAATCGAAGGTGCGGGTGAAAATGGGCATCTCCTGGCGTGCCATTATAGTTCTCCATCAGGTGCCCGGCGCTTTGGAAGTGCCGGGCACCTCTAAAAACGCGCTGCGCGCGACCAGAGGGGGGCACGCCCC
>Ga0209121_10006324_pt1 | contig 10420 bp, 11 predicted proteins | sample Cruoilmetagenom3_FD_187292 | JGI IMG/M metagenome (GOLD analysis project Ga0209121, IMG submission 187292) | Oil polluted marine microbial communities from Coal Oil Point, Santa Barbara, California, USA - Sample 3 (SPAdes) (version 2) | ecosystem: Environmental > Aquatic > Marine > Oil seeps ...
GAGTTTACACGTGTAAATGAGCACTTTGAGCTTGGTTTTACCGAAAGTAGGCGCCTTAAGCGACGCGGTAGATGACCAAGTCAGTAGAATTTCAACAGCCTGTTAAGGGGCCAATCGCCAGCATTTATCATGAGGTGGCAGACCCCAGTTGTCGCAGTAAGCCTTCAAGAGCAAAATCAATGGCCTGCTCTCGCACTTCACCACGATCACCTTCAAAAAGCTGGCAGACAGATTCCATGCCCCCTTTTTTTACGGCCCATGCAAACCAGACTGTCCCCACTGGTTTTTCTGCACTGCCACCACCAGGGCCGGCTATGCCACTGATAGCAACAGCTAATTCCACCCCACTCTGAAGCAAAGCGCCACGCGCCATTTCTTCTACGGTTTGCTGGCTGACTGCACCATAAGCGCTGAGGGTTTCAGCCTGCACCAGCAGGAGCTTTTGTTTCATCTCGTTGGAATAGGTAACCAGGCCACACTCAAACCATGACGAAGAACCCTCTAAATCTGTCAGCGCCTGAGCAACACCACCGCCCGTACAAGATTCAGCTGTCACGATTCGCCAAGCCCTGAGCAAGGCCTGGTCACTTATTTTTTTCAGAAGATCTAAACGGTCTTTCGGCAAGCTCTTATACGCCACTAGCACTTCTAGGTGTACAAAGCCCAAACAAACGATACACCTTCATTACAAGGCCTCCCCCTTCGCCAACTTCGGTACATCCCCTTCCAGCCCCATGGCGTAACTCATGATGCGATTTTTTGCCGGTGGCAATCGATTCATCCACGACATGCCGGTATTACGCGCCCATCGAAGTGGCAAATAATCTGAGCCAAACAGGGTTTTAAAACCCAACATTCCCTCCATCATCAAAGTATTGGCACCACGGCGACGGCGGGCATAACGACGCAGCACAGAAAAGCTGGCGATATCCAGCCCTTTGGCAGCAGCGCGATGTAGCTCTTCCGCCAAGGCAGCCGCGTCCATTAATCCAAGATTGACGCCCTGACCTGCCAGCGGATGAATCGTGTGGGCTGCATCGCCACACAGTGCAACACCTTGATCCACATAGGATTCGACATGACGCTCATAAAAAGGAAAACAAATGCGCTGATCAACTAACTCGAGCTTACCGAGTACATTTTCTGAGGCTTCGGTCAAAGCCTTAGAGAAGTCCTTATCATCCAGCGCCATTTTCTCTTCAGCCAGCGCGCTATCCAGTGACCAAACGATAGAGCAATAATGCCGGTCACCTGCCCCAGTGCACAGTGGCAACAAAGCGAGTGGCCCACTATTGAGAAATCGCTGTCTCGCGACGGCCCCATTGGGCTTTTCTGTACGAATGGTGGCAACGACTCCACTTTGATCGTAGGCCTGCGCTTTCAGTTTAAAACCTGCCAATTCACGCACTTTGGAAAGCGCGCCGTCTGCACCGATTAATAAGCGGGTACGAATGGTTTTCCCGCTACTTAATTGAACCTGCCAGATTTCGCCATGCTTTTCGCAATTAAGTAATTTCTCCGGGCAGAGCCAACCTTTAAAATTCAGTGTTTCGAGACGATCATAAAGTGCTTGCTGGGTAACACGGTTTTCAACAATATGACCCAACAGAGGCTCACCCATTTCCCGTGCGTGAAACTGGATATTGCCAGTGCCATCGGCATCCCAAACATCCATGGTTTCGAAAGGGCTAACACGCTGGGCCTGCATCAGAGACCACACTCCGAGCGTTTCAAACAAACTCTGACTGGCTCGGGTAATAGCGCTAACCCTGGGTTCCCAATCCTCATTTTGTTTTTTCTCGAAAGTTTGCCCTTCAATAATACCAATACGCAGCTTCGCGGTGCGGGGTGACTGAATTAGAGCGCAGGCCAGTGTGGCACCAACCATGCCGCCGCCGTTAATGAGAATATCGTAATCAGTGTTCACAATGCGTTTCCTGGTGGGTGGTTTCCACTTTCATCAAGCCAAAAATTAAAACGTCGATACGCCTGCCATCAAGCCCATGGCTTGCCTTGCCAAAGCGCGCTTTCCCGTTGGCCAAAAATCAAATACCGTGAGCCCGGCAGAACGGGCGATGCCCAAACCAGGCACTTTGGCAGTAAATAACTTTTGCAGCTTATCGGAAAACTGAATGGTGGCATGCTGATCTAAATCTCGGCGTTCTATATAACGCTGCAATACAGAAAAAGTGCCCAGAGGTATCGTTTGCTCGATCGCACCCATTACTTCTTCCGTTAGAATCGCCACGTCACGCAGCGACAGATTAAAACCTTGGCCGGCAATGGGGTGCAAGCTGTGGGCAGCATTTCCCACCACAACGCAGCCCGGTAATATTTGTTGCTCGGCACGAATTAATCGTAGGGGGTAACTAACTCGCTGCCCTACTTTGGAAAAGCCACCACAGCGCCCGCCGATGGCTTGATCCACCGCCCCCATAAAATCCGCATCGGACATCGCCTGATAATGTTCCAGCTCGTCACTGGGCAGGGTTAATACCAATGCAAGACGCTCATCACGCAGAGGCAAAAGCGCCATCGGGCCAACTCGGGTAAAACGTTCGTAGGCGATATTCTGATGAGGCTGCTTCGGTGTAAGGTTAGTAACCAGGGCGACTTGGTCGTAATCTTCCTGAGTTTGGGAAATGGACAACATCTTACAGCAGGTGGAATTTGCACCATCAGCCACCACCAGTAAGCCGCAGTGAAGCTCTTCACTCTTGCCATTTTCTTCAACACAAACGCGATACCCCTCACCACTTGCTTGTAATGATTGAACCTGCGCTGGGCTATGTAAGTGAATACCGGACTGCGCTGCCATGGCGGCACCCAAAACGACACCCAGCCAAGCGTTTTCCACCACAGCACCAAGAAACTCCACCCCTTCTTCTTCCCGGTCGAGACAGGTAACACCAAATTTGCCCTGCTCAGAAACATGAATGTGATGGATTTTCTCCACATGCTGCTGAAGTGATTGCCACACCCCGATGCTTTCAAGGTAGCGACAAGTGCCAAGAGAAAGTGCTGTGCTACGCTCGTCGTAGGAGGGGTTAAAGTGCTGGCTTAAATCACCTTGACTGGTCTGCTGCGGTAATTTTTTCGCTTCAATAACACCAATACTGAGGGATGTTTTGGCCGCCAGTGAGCAGGCAAGACTGGCTCCCACCATGCCACCTCCCACAATAAGCACATCATATTTTTTCATGTTTTTATTCTTCGTCATATATGCAAACTACCCAGTGGAAACGCGCCGTAACTAGTGACGAGATGTCGCTTTCGCCATCAGGGTTTCGATGTCTTTAATGGTTTTAGGTACTTGTGCGGTGAGCACCTCGTAACCTTCTTCCGTGACCAGTACGTCGTCTTCTATGCGTATACCGATGCCTCGCCACTTTTCATCTACATCCATATTGTCCTTGGCGATGTAGATTCCAGGCTCAATAGTAAGCACCATGCCGGGTTCAAAATTACGCCACTGGCCATCAATTTTATAGTTACCCACATCATGTACATCCATGCCTAACCAGTGCCCAGCGCGATGCATGTAAAAAGGTGCGTGGGCATCGGCGTCTACCAGCTCACTTAAATCGCCACTGAGAATACCCAGCTCGTGCAGACCTTTGATCACCACCTCGATCACCGCTTCGTGGGGTTCATTCCAATGATTGCTTGTACTGACTTTGGATAAGGCGGCCAGTTGGGCATCCAGAACCAGTTGATAAATAGCATTTTGCTCAGAACTAAAACGGCCATTCACCGGAAAGGTGCGAGTAATATCCGCAGCGTAGTGGTCTAGCTCGCAACCGGCATCAATCAGCACCAGGTCGCCGTCTTTTAAAACATCGTTATTTTCGACATAGTGCAGAATGCAGCCATTTTCACCGCCGCCAACAATGGTGGTATAGGCAGGATGGCGTGACCCTTGGCGCATAAAGTCATGAAGAAATTCCGCCTCCAGCTGATACTCCATCATACCTGGGTGGCACTTTTCCATAGCCCGAACATGGGCCAGGGCGGAGATTTCGCTGGCGCGCCTCATGATGTCAATTTCAGCGGGTGATTTAAATAAACGCATTTCGTGCAGCAGGTGATCGCAATCTACAATTTCGCTGGGTGGTGTTGCACCGGTGCGCGCTTTGGCACGCAGGCTTTTGATGGAAGCCATAATACGCTGATCAAAATTTTCATTGTGGCCGAGGGTGAAATAAAGACGCTCTCGACCATCCATTAGCTTAGGTAGAAGCTCATCAAGTTTATCGATGCTGAAGGCTTCATCCGCACCAAATTCAGAACAAGCACCTTCTGGGCCAGCACGGTAGCCATCCCATACTTCTTTTGCAGGATCACGGTCGCGACAAAACAAAATATATTCGCCGCCTTCCCGCCCTGGCATTAAGACCACCACCGATTCTGGTTCGGCAAAACCGGAAAGATAATAAAAGTCGCTATCCTGGCGATAAGCGTAGTCCGCATCTCGGTTGCGAATTTTAGGCAAGGCGGCGGGTAATACTGCAATGCTGTTTTCCGTCATCTGCGCGATAAAGCTTGACCGGCGCTGGACGTATTCTTCACGCTTGAGTTTCATTATTTTTTCCTTGCTCTATCTGTGCGGGTATTTAATGCAGTTGGTCCGAAGGAGGCATACGTTTTTCAGCTGACACGCTCTTTTCTGCCTGCTGGGCGGCTTCTTCCGCTTGGCGCCTTGGCACCAACACCAGTTCGGTATAAAGAGTTAGCACTGCCACTTTGACATATTCAACAAGCTCTATAAAAGATTCTTCATCCTGCTCACTAAGGTCCACCTCCTCTCGCATGCGAGAAAAAGTCATCAGGTCATCCAGCACGCCTTCAACATCCTCACTAAGCTGCTCTTCTTCTGGGCAGGTAGCACTAAAGCCGTTGATAAAACTTTCACACCAGCGACTGAAGAGGCTCACCTGCTCTTCAAAATCCTCCTCCTCAGGCAACATGGGCATAAAGGTGAAGTCATCTTGCTGCAACGACGCTTCGATACCCGCACTTAGCTGAGACAACAAAGAAGGCAGCTCCGGCGCCATGTAAACATCCACACCAAAAAAGTCCTGCATGGTGCTAGCCAAAGCATCATCAAACAAAGAGGCGCCTCCGCATTGAAAACCAACCAAAACGGCATGTATCTCAACGGGGCTGGCTTCATCGCCATACTGGGCCAGGGCTTGATCCAGCTCATCGAAGGTAGGAACGCGCAATTCTTCACTCATTTTGACTTTGCTCTCTGCTTAGATCTGAAAAAATTCTGTTCTTGCTGCGCCATAGTGTAATCTTTTTTAGCCCTTATCAAAAACCAAGCCCATAACTAGCCAGCAAGCCCCGCAACTATTTCAGATTGCGCCTAAATTTGCGAAGAACAAAGTGAAAAATACGAGTGTATACGTATAAGTGATTATTTTTTAACGCAGCTATACGCAAATTTGAACCTGATCTGGGCCTGACCAGGGATAGTTAAGCAGCGTCATACATTGACCACTGCATAGCGCCTCTCTATAGTTAACGCTGATCATGTCATGCGGGATAAGGATAATGCTGGAACAACATTTTCAAGCGCTTGAAGACAAGGTTGACCTCGTTCTGGCTAAGCTTCGCCAAGAAAACCAGGCGTTTAAACAGAAATCCCTAGAATTGGAGAAGAAAAACCAATTGGCGTGTTCTAAACTCGACAAGGTAATCAGCCAACTTAAAGAACTAGATCAGCAGCCTTAATCAGAAACCATCCAGTAGGAATAACCCCGCCTTATGCCTAGCCACGACAACAAAGCCGTCACCATTCAGATTCTAGGTAAAGATTACCACGTTAGTTGCCCGCCCGAAGAAGAGCTTGAACTACGCAGGGCAGCGTTGAATCTGGATGAAAAAATGTCAGATATCAAAGCAGGTGGCAAAATCATTGGGCTAGAACGCATCGCTGTTATGGCGGCACTGAATATCAGCCACGCACTTCTTCAAAAAGAAAATGAACTGCAGAAAACCCGCAAAGAAACGGAAGAGCGTATCGAGAAACTCATGGATAAACTCGATGGCTTACTGACCGACTAGCAAGTCGTTGAAATTTCGCTGACTTGGCCATCTTCGGCGTCGCTTAAGGCGCCTCCTCTCGGCACCCCCCCTATACAAACTCCCAAGCGCCCCATAAGCAACTAAACTATAGTTTGCAACCCCATTGAGGCGAATATGAAAAAGCCAACATTCCGTTTATATGCTCTAGTGTTCAGCGTCTTATTATCAGGCTGCATGCGAGACCAACCAGAAGCCATGCAAGAGATTGCCATTCAAGGCATCTATAGTGCAGCCTTATCAGAAAGTGGCGCTTACGCCGTGATTGGTTCCATCAACCATGGTGGCAGCCTCTGGCAAACAAGCGACATGGAGAGACGCTACAACTGGAATTTAAAGGCCGGCAGTTATTCCAATATCAGCGCCACTGCTCTTTCCGGAAATGGCAATATCGCTCTCACCGCCGACACACGGCAAGCTGTTTTCTGGAATACCCGTAATGGGGAATCCATCAGTTACTGGAGCACCCCTGCCGATGTAAAAACAGCTGCATTATCTGGCAATGGCAGCCTGGCAATGTTTGGTTTGCGTGATTACAGCGCAATTGTGGTGGATGTTAGCACCGGCAACACCCTTTTTCGTCTTAGCCACCAAGGCATGGTGGGTTCTGTATCCATTTCTGAAGACGGACGCATTGGCCTCACGGGGTCAGATGACAGCAGTGCAAAGCTATGGGATTTAAGCGCCGGCAAGATGCTTCACGAGTGGCCCCATAGCAATACCGTCAACCTGGTCAAACTCAGTGCTGACGGCAGCTTGGCTATTACCTCCAGCCAGCATACGGGCTTTTATTTATGGGACGTAAAATCTGGAAAACAGAATCACTTTGTAGCGAATCGATCACACACCATCACTTCTGCAGCTTTTTCCGAAGACAATAAACAAGTACTGCTGGGAAGCTCCTTGCAAGAAATCGGGCTCTGGGAAACAGGCAGCGCAAAACGAATAAAGCACTGGAATATTGCGGGGAAAAATGTGTGGCAGCCGTCCAATACAAAGGTGTATGCCTTGGCATTCTCGTCACAGAACAAGCACTTTTATTCTGTCACCTCCAACGGCGTATTGCAGAAATGGGCCTTATAAGAACTCAAAAAAAACCCCGGTAACTCCGGGGCTTTTTTTATGCACTTAGCTTAACCTAAAAGCCGCAGTTGGAGTGCGAAATTCCAGGTTAACTACCCGCCTTCACTTCAATCAACTCAACTTCAAAAATCAGCAATTCATTAGGGCCAATAGAGCCCGCACCCGCTTCACCATAGGCCAACGCAGGTGGAATAAAAAGCTGCCATTTGGCGCCCTCTTTCATTAGTTGCAGCGCCTCTGTCCAACCCGCTATAACCCCCGAAACAGGAAACGTCGCTGGTTGCTTGCGTCGATAAGAGCTATCAAACTCTTCTCCACTAATTAAGGTGCCACGATAATGAACTGTCACCGTATCAGCTGCCGTGGGTTGTTTGCCGGTGCCATCTGCCAGCACGGTGTATTGCATGCCACTCTCAAGTGTCACAACACCCTTTTGTTTCTTGTTGGCAGCTAGAAACTCCTCACTGGCCTTTTTATTACCCCCACTCTTTTCAGCGCGCTCGGCTTGCTGCTTCACCATCATTTTTTGCCGATAGGCTTGCATGGAAGCCATCATTTCATCCTTCGTCATTTTGGGCTCGCTGCCCTGAAACGCATCTTCAAAACCTTTAGTAAAGGTTTTTAGCTCAATGTCCGTAAGCCGAGTCGAAACATTCTTTCCAAAATCGAACCCAATGCTATAGCTCTCTTTAGACAGCTCTGTAGTGAGCTTATTATCGGCAGCAAAAGCAACCTGAGTGGCTGCAAACAGCAGCGGAAGAACCACTAACTTTTTCATACATACTCCATTCGTATTCTCAAATTAATAAAGATAGCCGTGCGCGCATTCCGAATTACAAAAAATAGCAATTTATTCAAAATGATCCAGCCAGATTAAACCGGCTTATTCTAACAAGCTATTTCCCGTCTTACCTCACATTTATTAAACACAGCATGCCAGGGCTTATCTGGATAATTCTCAAGAGCCTTGGAATCACGCGAAAACCATACGGAAAGGTACTAGCTATTAAGACCTAGTTTCGTATAATCAGCTCACTAAGCCCAGTCAGCACCAGAAGGAGTCACCACATGGTTGCCAGAAAAGTTGCCCCTAGCACAAAAGCCAAACCCGCTATCAAAAGCCCAGCTAGCGCTGTACAAGAGTTTGAAAACGAAATATTAAAACTTGAAGAAAAGCTGGAAAAAGCGCGGGAAAAAGAACACATTGCAGGCAACAAACTACTCGAAAGACAAAAGGGGCAACTGGCCAAAGCCAACACAAAACTTGCGACTCTGCGAGAAAGAAAACGAGCGATAGCCTTAAAAGTCAAAACAAAGAAAACTGCCGCCAACCAAAATCAACTCGTCAAAGTAAATGAAGCCATTATTGCTGCAAAAGAGAACACTATTCAGCTTAAGGAATTACTTGCTGAAACACGAGAGCTATTGGTACTTCAAAAAAAATCTGCTGGCAAAGCAAAGGCCATCAAAAAAGCCATAGCATCTATTGAGAAGGACTGGGCTAAAAAAGAAACGCCCAATAAAAAGTCCGCCCCGTCAAAACCCGTCACTACGAGAAAAGCTCCCAGCCGAACACCGACAAGCACACCTGCATCAAAGGTTTCGCCTACTGCAAGCACTGTCGTAAAAAGACGGGGCCGCCCAAAGAAGTCCGAATCGAGCACCCCAGCCTCGTCAGCGGAAAATACCAACACACCTAAAACCGCAAAGACTCCCGTAAAAAAAACACCTGCTAAAAAGAGCCCCAGCCAAGCAAGCGCCACCAAAAGCACAAGAAAAAGCCCAGCCAAAACGCTCGCAAAAACTAAAACAGCCAAACCCAAACCTGCTGAAGAAAATATTCAAGCAGGGCCCATTACTTCTGGCAACGTGGTCGCTACAGAAACAAAAGCACCCGCTCAAACGAGCATGCAACTGGAAAATACCCCTGAAAAAACGGAAACGAAAGCTGCAGAGAAAACACTTGAGCCCAAAAAAGAAAACCCGGCAGATGCAATGAAACCTGAGCCAGGCCGAAGTATTTTTGATCCTGCTACGGACATGTAACTCAGAACAAAAAAGCCCAGGCAAATGCCTGGGCTTTTTATTGGTGAATATATAAAAAGACTTTATTCTTCCAACAAACCCACCAAGGTCATAAGATTCTTCTTCATCACGATAGATTGCGCTTTAGTGAAAATAGAAACATAACAATCCAGATTATACGTCGCAATTTCTGAAAACCTCGCATTACGCATCGCCATCTCTTCCGCTTCTTTGTTATTTAGATCTCGCTTACTGGAGATTGATGCCAGCACAAGCGCTTTTTTCTCGGTAAGCTGATCCGGTGAGCTCGGCATCACCTCTGGCAGTTTATTCAGCTTGCTATAGGAGCTATAAATTTCATCTTGAAAAACTTCTTCTGCTTCCAGTTCGCACCCTTGCACCCGCTCCTTAAGCACTTGCGCATCTTCTGCCCTTAACTTCGAAAGCGCCCGACGCGCATGCCTCAATGGTAGCACCACCTCATGATCCCAATAACGCAACTCTTTCACCTGCTGCAACAGCTCAGCATCCGAAGTTTTGATTGACTGCGTTGCCAACCAACAGCAATAGAGTAAAAAGTTCACGTTCAAGTTAAACTCATCCTGCAACGCTAGACAGGTAGTTTCTACACCGGCCCTTTTATAAGAACTAAGAGAATACTCCCATAAGGGGTTCGCTTGTTTATTCTCGTTTAGCTCCACTGCATCTTCCATAACATCTCCACATTTACATCGATCACCTTTCACCCCTCCACTATGAGAGGCCATTTAAAGGCAAAAAAATACCAACCAGCTTGCTGGTTACACCTCTATTTACCCACACTTCTCGTCAAACAAAGTACGTACACTTAACTAAAGCACCATTTTTGAAAAAAGCCAAAATCTATGCCTATGAAAAAGCGCGCGCTGAATCAAGCAGCCCTCTGCTTATGATAGAATGGCGCATCGATTACATCTCCACCCATCTATAATGCCCCTCATTTTATGATTCAACTTCAATCAGCTTCTCTGCAAAGAGGAAATAAAATACTCTTTGAAAACGCCAACATTGCCTTACACCACGGCTGGCATGTCGGCATTATCGGTCACAATGGTGCTGGCAAATCCAGCTTGTTTGGGCTATTCAGGGGACAGTTTAGTGTAGAAAGCGGCCAGTGCAAGCTACCCAAAGACTGGCGCATCGCCCACATGTCACAAGAACTCTCAGCCCAAGAAACTCCGGCGCT
>Ga0209121_10006325_pt1 | contig 10420 bp, 13 predicted proteins | sample Cruoilmetagenom3_FD_187292 | JGI IMG/M metagenome (GOLD analysis project Ga0209121, IMG submission 187292) | Oil polluted marine microbial communities from Coal Oil Point, Santa Barbara, California, USA - Sample 3 (SPAdes) (version 2) | ecosystem: Environmental > Aquatic > Marine > Oil seeps ...
AATACACAGCTAAAGAATTTAATCTAATAATTCAGGCCTTACATTATTTATTTGAAAATTTAGGTTCTGGAGGAGGGAATACTACAGGAATCTATAAGATTGAAAAGGATTCATTTCAGGTAGGTCCAGGTTTAAGTACGTTTTTATTGGGTGAAGAAGATCATCCAGATCGGGTTGATTTTTACGAAGGTGAAAATTATAGGTTAGAAGGTGCTACTGAATATTATGTTTACACTAAAGGTATTGGCACTACCAGAAGTGAGATAGTGACCTCTGGCGTTACTGAAGTTCCTACAACAATTACAATTATAAAATACTACTATCCAGATGTTAAACAAACCATACAGGTAGTTAATGGAACAAGGGATTATTTAATTGCAGGAACACCAAATTACATAAACGTCCGTGAGGTCGAAAATTTTAGAATAGAGGGAGAGTTTTACTCTTACAATAATATTACTGGGATTATGAGTATTGACAATAGCATAGATGAAGCCACGATAGACAAATTATACATAACAAAATACTATTAAAATGAAAAAAACACTTTTATTACTTACTTTTTTAATTACTAGCCTTTCGTTTGCTCAAAACCTTGTAAGAAAACCAGATAAATATACGATTGGAGATAGAGTTACAACTGCTGACACTTTAATGGTAATGGGTGCAGATAACACCTATAGCGGTGATTATATTTTTACCACAGATTTAGCGACTCAGTTAAGTGCACTTATAGGTGGAGGTAGTTTATCACAATTAAGCGATTTAACAGATGTAAACTTCACTTCTTTACAGGCTGGAGAGCATTTATATTATAATGGCTCTAATTGGGTAAATAGACAGAATAGCTATATAAATGGGGTTTCTTTAGTGGGTAACTTGTTAACCTTTTCAAGAGCTGGATTAGATGCTTTTTCTGGGTCAGTAGATTTATCATCCTTAGCAGGAGGCGGTGGTTTAGTCGATAGCGTTAACGGAGAAGTTGGAACGGTTGTTTTAACTACAGATGATATTTCAGATACCTTGCTACACAGATATACAAATGACTCTGATATACAAAGATTAGCTACTACGAGTGGAACAAATACAGGAGACCAAACCCTATCATTAGGAGGAGTTGGCAATTCAGAATTAACAATTTCAGGCGGAAATACAGTTACATTGCCTAGTGGTGGTGAAGGCAGTTCAACGGCGCAATTAACAACATTTGATAACCAAGGCTCAGAACTAGATGCTGAAAATGTTGCAGATGGTTTAAAAGAATTAGACATTAATTCGGTTAATGATGCAACTACTGTAGCGCAATTAAAAGAAGAACTAGAAGAATTAAGAGCAAGTTTTCAACAGCTTAAAGATGAAAACTTTAACTCTAATGAAGGTGAAATATACCGTAATGAATTTGAAGATTTAACAGGATTAATAACTGATACACCAACAGGCACTATTACAATTGAAAATCCAATAGGTACAGCGGTATTGCCACAACAAGCTTTAACCATTCGTTATACTACAACAGGTAAAAATTATGCGTCATATAATTTACCTCAAAGTTATGACAGATATTTAATCCAATGCTATTTCTCTACTATTAAAAGCAGTGATAATCTTGGCTACAAAGACCTTATGCAATTTGGTCAAAATGCAGATGGAGGTTCTGAATTGGCTCAAATAACTGTAAACCACCATGCTACCAATGGTCCAAGAATCTACGGAATTAACTTGGATAATGTAGCGTCAACGCAATATTCATATTTCGGTAAATATGTAGCAGATGGGGAGTGGTCTTTAATAGGAGCAGATATAGATAGAATTGCAGGAACTATAAAGTATTACTACAACGGAACTTTTGTAAAACAGCAGACAATTGGAACTAGAACTTTAGACTATGTTACTCTTGGAGGTGCTAACAATGCGGGAACGGTTTTGCAATTTTCATCATTGACAATTAACACACAGCAATTTTCTGAAACTGTTGAAAATGATTTTAGTATAGGTGAAAAAGTAACTACTTATATCGATTATACCGTTAAGGATGATACTAATGTAGCTGACTATACAGGAATGCACGCATATAGATTTGACCCAGACGGAGGTAGTAACTATGTAGATGGTCCATTACCATTTGCTGAAGATATATATAGCTCTTACACAACTGCTAACGGTGAGGTTAGATTCAATAGAGGGGTTAAACACAAGTTGAGAGATTTAACGGAAAGTCATTCAATTAGTTTAGGAGTAGGCACAACTGATGCTGATAATAATTACATAGTATCATCCTATGGAATAGGTGATAAAGCAAAACTAGACACTAGTATTGTTGCAGATAGCGGGTTATGGATTTTGGATGACCCTGTAAATAATATCTATAAGCAAGCCATTGCTAATAGTACTTACATAGCTAAAGTGTGGTACAATGAGTCAATGGGTCTTAGAAAAGCTACAACATTATTAGATATCGAAACTTATATAGGTACTTATTATGTTGATGCAGGTGATTTATACGTGCGTTTATGGGATGGGTCAGACCCATCTTTAGCCGTTGTTGATATTGGTTCTAATACTGGATTTACAACAAATGACTATTGTGCAGTTGATGGTGTACATTTTAGATTTAGTGGAATATCAACAGCACCATATTCATTATATAAAAATAACGACTTCTCGCAAGGTTCTTCTGCGTCAGTATCAGACTACTCATTTTTATTATATAATAAATTTTATCAAAATTGGGACGGATCCAGATACGACGAACAAGCTGTTGCGGGTAATTCAAGCGCAAGCATAAACTTAAACAGCAATGGTACGGCTGCATATAATACTGTTGAAGATTCTTACATCGGGATTCGATTTACCGCGGGTAAATTCAATTCTTTAGCAGCATTTAATGTTGTTAAAAATATTATAGTAAATCATATAACTTTTGATGGTTCTGTTGTTGGTGGAGGTACAATTGATACGCCAATGAGATGTATTAATAACTTAATTTATGTGTCGCCTAGACACGCAGACAATGACAATTACCACATGACTAAATCACAACCAGGTCATGGTATTGTGATACAGTCTGGTTTTGAAAATCAATATGTAGAAATAATTAATAATATATCAATGATACATTACAACCATGATGCTTTACCTTGGACTGGTGGTGCTAACTGTGTACATCTAACGGCTTCTAGTTTAACGGCTAATTCTATTATAGATTATAATATGTATTATAGGTCTGATGATTGTGATACATGGGGTGCATATTTTTCGGCAGGAATAAATAATGATTTTGATGCATATAAGGCAAACCTACTGAATAACACAGTTACGTTTGGTTTAAATGGAGGTGATCCTGAATCACATTCAATTATAGCAACGGAATTACCAACACTTAGAGCAGATAAAACACCTGTAAGTGGCAAGTGGTTGTCTACAAATCCTAAACCAACATCTACAGGGAATGGATATAATTATGATTTCACGCAATGGAGAAAGTACATAACGAAAGATGCTAGTGGGAGAAACTTAGGACTAATCAGAAATATAGGTGCTTATTAATGAAAAAAATAATTTTAATAATAGCATTACTTTTTTCAACTTTTGGTTTTTCTCAAGAGCCAAAAGATGATATATATCATTATGCAGGAAGTGCAGGCTTAACAGCTTTAACTTATAGCATTCCTAGAAACAATTTAAAGTTACCTATTTTGGTTTCAACTATAATTTCCTTTGGGCTTAATGAAGTTGTTGCTCAACTAGTAGAGCATAGTCAGAGCAATCACTATTCTAAAAAAGATTTAAGGATTAATCGCTATGGGACACTTACAGGTGTTTTAACTTTCGAGTTTTTTAATCAAAAAAACAAAGCTGACGACCTCGAAAATAAATTAATAGAAGTTAATAAAGAGCTATCTAATTTAAAGCAATCCAAAAAACAAAGAAAATTAATCAGTCTAGAGTTAAAAAATAAATTATGAAAGTAACAGAAACACACGTTGTTAAAGAAACCTACAAGCATCCTAAAAATGGAAGTGAAATGACTGTGACAGCAGTTTTAGAAATCGACCTTATAAAATGGGGGGTTTTCTCGATTAAAACGACAACAGAAAATAAGGAAGCTACTTTAAAAGGAGAAAAAGAAGCTACTCAAAAAGCTTGGAATAAAGCATATGTTTTAGCACAAAAAATAATAACACTATGAAAAATTTAAAAATATTTTTACTCGTTTACGCTATTACTTTTTTGGGTTTAATTGGTTTAAATGCTCAAACCGATATTGTTAATAATGGTTATATTCATATTACAGTTGATGGTGATACTTTAGCTAAAAAATTCACGTTAAAAAGTAAAGCAGATTTATACGGAGATTATATTTATTCACAAGACCCTACTAAGCTAGTGCAAGTACACTCTCCTATAGGTAGGTTTACAGGAAAACCTACTGTAATAAATACTGTAAGCGATTCGTTAATCAACTCTTTAATTGAACGATTAGAAGTAGCTGAAAGAGCAATAGAGTTTCAAGGGCAAGCAATTTCAGATTTCTATACAGTTGACATTCCTAATATGCAAGGAGCTATTCATAAGAATGACAGTTTGAATGCTAAAAAAATTCAAGTTCTACAAAACAGGATAGACACGTTGCAGACGTTCATTAAAGATTCTATTTCATTTGTGCATGAGCATAACGAAATCATCACAGAAACTATACTTGGTAGCTTAGATGAGAAATGGGATGCTTGGGTATATAATGAAGATGGCTCATATTATTTCGACGATTCAATGCAATACGCTTATTTGATTTTTAATTTAAACGATCCTTTGAAAGTTGGTGAAACATACGACATTCGATTTGATATTGAAACAGACGAACAAGCATTGCTCAATATTTGGCTTTATCCAGACGCTGGTGTTAGTTATAACGGAAGCATTACAAGTAACACAATTTATGAAAGCGGTAGTTTTGTCAAGACATACACAATAGACGATCACGACAGAATCAAGATCGGATTTAGAGCTGGAAATTTTAGTGGTGGAGGAGAATTTATAATCAAAAATATTAAAATCGAAAAATTATAATTATGACAAACTTAAAAGAACAAAGCGCACATACTGCTAATATATGGGGAGGGCAAAATCCTAGAATTTATACAGCAGGGAATATTTCTTCTGATGGTAGATTAAATGATCCTTTACAAGACAATAGCATTTTATGGTGGAAGTGGAAAGCAACAGACTCTAATGTTTATGATTATAGGTCTGATTTATTGCCGTCTGAATATTTTGTAAATACACCTTACCAACAAGTAGGCGAACCAATGCCAATTAAGACCGCAGTAGAAACTAAAACTTATGTTGTGGCTAATGTTGGTGCTAATGCATCATTAAATGCCGATGGAACAGTTACTAGATATACAGATATGCAAGATACAAGGTATTTATCTGTGGTTGGTGGTACATGGGATCATCCATTTTATCCTTATACTATGTATGACAGAGTAAGAACTTGGTGGGAATGGGACACGGAAGAGATAAGATTTGAATTAAACAGAAAATACAGTGCTTACATGGTTGCTAATGGAATTAGTGATGTTTCAGAAATGATGGATGAAACTTTAATGTATGATGATTTTGTTGCTTATGTTAATTCTCAAGGTGCGACACCAATTAACACAAGGCCAGATAATTTTTATATTTCTAATCCGCATATACCAGAAATTTGGTTAGTAGCAAATGATTACGTCGGTAAAAGTCACAATTATAAACCAGCTGGAGATGATAGCTATACGATTTTAGAGATGTATTTGAACGGTGTTGATGTAGCCACCAAAAAAGATTAGTGTAACCTATAAAAAAAATTAATGCCAGACTTTGTTCATGTAAATATACGGCCTCATTTAGTTTCTTTTTTGTACCAAGAGCTCGAAGGAGAAACACAAGCTGTCTACGGCAAAAAAAAAGTGAAATTAGCTAAAGTGAGTAGGTCATCTCCGCTTGGTCAACTTATAGATGCTTTTAAATCGATGTCAAATCAAAAAAGTGTAGGTAGGCTTAAGAGCTTCAGCATATATCTTACAGTCAATGAAAATGGTGAGGACTCAGCGACGTTTCATGAAAGATATGATAGTAATCATCAAGTTTTAGAGCTACAACCAGTGCATGCTTTTTTAATCAATGAATACCTGGAAAGTATTTATAGAATTTCTGCAGTAGAATTTATAAAAGGCTATTCAAAAACTTCAGATTCACATAAATTTATAGACGATGCTATCGACCAGTTTATGATAATGCACAATCTTTATGAAACAGAAATAGATCCCGTAAGTATTAAGCGGTTTTATTATAACTCCTTAAAAAAAAACCACAGTTTATCTAGGCTTCAAAACCAAATAGGTAATAGAAGTTTGTATTTCCATTCTGCATAACACTAAAATATAAAGCGTTGTGTAGAGCAACAGCAGAATGATTTATATAGACTGTTATCGAACGTTTTAATGTTTCGACATATTATTTCGTTTTCACATCTCAAACCATGTCACAGCAAAAAAATATAATATATATAAGTTTGCTTAAGCTAAAGTTTGCGACATGACAAAATTATTAAAAAATCAAGAAAGTAGAGGTCAGTGGGTATGGATACTGTTAATTAGAATTATAGGATTTATAATTTTAATAGCTCCATTGTATTTACCAATTCTAGCCTATTTCTCAGCAGATATTGAAAATATTACTTTAACCAATAGAGATGTTATTATGGCATGCGTGGGTTTATTTCTGTCTGCAGGAGGAAAGCAAATCGGGATATTGTTAAACAATATAGGAATGTTAATCTCTACGTTTCTATCTAAACTAACAAAATGATGCCAGAAAGAATCATACCTTTTATAGATGTCCTTATTACAGGATTAATGACTTTATTTTCTTATCTCACAGGTTTTTTTTCCATACTCTTAATTAGTTCCTGGACTTCTTTTTTCGGATTGGTGCCAACACTTTTAGCAACGCTATATTGGTTACCGAAGCTAAAAAAACAAATAAAAACAAATCATAACGGTAAGATTTTAGATTGGCTAAAATCGTTTATCAAAAAGAAATAATTATGAAAATACAAGACAAATTTTTTACAGCATTAAAATCATCGCAAATTGTATTATTAGCAGTAATGCTTTTTGCATTAAATCTTTTAATGGCTTTCTATCCTCATGCCAGTTGGTTGCATATGCTTATCGGTTCAATTTTCATAATTCTGATTTTAGCAATTGTAATTGCTTCAGGATTTAAAAACGAAACCGAAATTTTAAAGGATAAGGAATGAAACACATGATGATCGCTTTGAAAGAAGCAAGGCAATTAGAGATTAAAGGCAGTCAAGATAATCCGGAAATACTAAAGTATTTTGAGGATTTAGAACATAATTCTAAAAGGCTCAAAGACGAAACAAGTTGGTGTTCTGCTTTTGTTAATTGGGTTTGCAAACAAGCTGGTTTAGCCTACACAGATGAATTAAATGCTCGAAGTCATTTAGATTATGGAACTGAGGTTTTTTTACCAGAATTAGGTGATAAAGTTATTTTCTGGAGAGGAAAGCATAAGGATGAAAAAATAAAAGGATCTAATTTAAAAAAAGGCCATGTAGCTTTCTATATTAGAGAAGATTCTAAATTTATTTATTGTTATGGTGGAAATCAAAGCAATACTGTTAAAGTATCTGCTTATTTCAAAAACAGAGTTTTAGGTTATAGACGAATGACATGAAAACCTTTCTCAAAAAACATTCAGTCTTAGTTTGTTGGTATCTATTTTTACTAACCTTGTTATTAATGACAAGTTGTGGTACACTTAAAAAAAAGCAAATTAAGACAAGTGATACAAAAACTACTGAAGTTGTACAAACCACTTCAGACAGCTCTAATGTGGTAAAAGAAGAAACCAAAGTGGTTACTGAAGTGTCTCAACCTATAGAAAAGGAAAATTATATTTCTTTAATGACTGCAGATAGTCTCACAAATATTAAAATAAATGAGGCTCTCAGAAATTTTAGATATTATGATCGCTCTGGTGGTAACAGCGTTAAGGCATCTTATGATCCAAAATCCATGCAGCTGTTAATTCAAGCGTTTATAGCGCAAACAGAAAATAAAGCTTCAGAAAAGAATTTGGATACTAAAATCAACACCAATAAGGAATCATCTTCAGAAAAAACATTTGAACAAAATGTAGATGAATACCTAGAGAAGATTAAAATTCCGTGGTGGATTTATGCCGGATTAGCATTTCTATTTAAAAATCAAATCATTTCTACTATTGGCTTTTTTATTCCTGGTATTCATCGTGTAAAAACAGCTAGAGATTTATTTAATAGTAAAAATATTCCTGGCGTTTAGAAAATCATTTCTTTTTATACTTATTATCGGCTTTAGATAGAATCCATAAGCCAATAAACCAGCAAGCGACCAAAACTAGGATTTTAAAAAACATTTCCAAAAATAACGAAAAACCATGTCACAGCAAAAAGCGCTAAGTCTGCGTTACTTTGTGATATGAATAAGTTTCCTATACAATTAATAGATAATAGAACGGTATTAAACGAGATACTTACAGGTCATTGGCTTATAAGTTATTCTGGTTTATTACAACTAGGTCATTTATTTACAAACCTTGGAGAAATCCAAGAAAAAGGTAATGATGCAAATAATCGTTCTGAAAATTTACTATCGTTTTACAATGCTGATTATGTAAAAATAAATCCACGAACAGCAGATGAAATACCAGAAGGTACCATTGCGGTCGTAAACATTATTGGTCCTATGACTAAGTATGCAAGTTGGTGAATGCTTGGAGCAAATGAAGTTATTTATCAATTAGATTTTTTAAATAATCATAGTAATGTAGCTGCTATTGTTGGACGTGTTGATGGACCAGGTGGATCTGTATCTGCTTTACCTCTATTTCAAGATTTTGCAACACGCAAAAAAAAGCCAATAGTTACTTTGGCAGACAACTCTTTGAGTTTGCACAAATTTATTCCAGATGTTATTGCAGATTATCAAATGGCAGAAAACAACCTTGTGTCTAGATTTGGATCTTATGGTGTTGTAAGCTCTTGGCAAGATGCTACTGCATACTATGAAAAAATGGGAGTGAAATTTCACGAAGAATATCCGGATGAGTCTAAGCACAAAAATGAAATTTGGAGAGCGTTTAAAGAAGATGAGGAAAAAGGAAGAAAAATGCTTAAGGAAATGCACTTGTCTCCAATGGCTAAAGATTTACAAGCTATCGCAAGAGCTGCACACCCAAATTTAATTGAAGAGGAAGGTGTCCTTACCGGAAGAACATTTAGAACTGATGATGCTATAAAGTATAACATGATCAATAAACAAGGCAATATGATGGAAGCAATGCAGATGGCAAAAGCATTAGCGGAAGCTTATAGTATAAACAATAATTATTAATTAAAACTCAAAAAAATGAAAAATCCATTTTCATCAAAGTTTAAACAGCTATATGCGACAATGCTTGCCTTTTTAGGGCTTAAGTCATTGATTAAGGATGGTAAGTTTGAGCTTTCAGACGAACAAAAAACCAAACTACAAGATGCGTTTGGTGAAAAAATTAATCTTGAAAAAGTAACAAAAGCATTTAATGAAGAATTAGCAGCAGCTGTTGATGCATTAGATGAGGGTGACGGCGATCAGGATGATGACAAAAAAGAAAAGTTATTAGAACAATTAATTGCTCAAGGTTTAGCTCAAGAAGAAGGTGCAGCAGCCTCAGAAGAAGAACCTGTAAAAACTGTAGAAGAATTAGCTACAGAATTAATTGCTCAAAATCAAGCACAAGCTAAAGAGAATAAGAAAAAAGACGAGCTTATTGAAAAGCTTTTAGGGGAACCCGAAGGAGACAATCCATTAGCTCAAGGCAAAGGAAATAATTTAAAGAATATGCATAGTTCAACACACTTTTTAGGCACTGGTAAAGCTTATGATGCTTTTGAAGGCAGACCATGGAACCAAGCAGCTGCAGGTTTAGTGAAAAACTTTAACATGGGCGCATTAAGCACTGTAGAAGTGCAGAAGCTTAATGACGATGCAGATTTATATGTTAGAGAAGTTAATTCTGAATTAAACACTTTAGAGCGCGATCTTTCTGGTTTACCATCATTTTGGAATGTCCGTACTAATGTAGATGATAAAGTAGCAGATGGCAACATTGTTTCTGGGGAAGTGTCTCAACCACGCAAGAAAAATTGGTTACCAAAAGGTAAGCAAATGATTCAACCAGAAGAATCTCAAATTTATCCAGTACAAATAGATTTAGAATTTTTAGGATACACGTTACAAGATTTATTAAAGTCTTGGATTAGCACTTATAATAAAGAAGGTTCTCAGGCTTACAAAATGAGCTTTGTACGTTTCCTTATTACAGAGTT
>Ga0209121_10006326_pt1 | contig 10420 bp, 8 predicted proteins | sample Cruoilmetagenom3_FD_187292 | JGI IMG/M metagenome (GOLD analysis project Ga0209121, IMG submission 187292) | Oil polluted marine microbial communities from Coal Oil Point, Santa Barbara, California, USA - Sample 3 (SPAdes) (version 2) | ecosystem: Environmental > Aquatic > Marine > Oil seeps ...
CAACTGGATCATTTTCGACGATCACGTGGTCGGGAACATCGCCCGCTACGCCAAAACCATCGAAAACCTGCGCCCGACGGTGATGCATTGCGGGCTTAGCACACTGCGGTCGCTGACGGGCGATCCGGATCAGACCCGCATCGGCGATTGCCATCATGTCATCGTCAGCGGTGCCGAGCTGGGACCAGAGGCGCGGCTGGACTTCCGCGAACGGCTGGGACTTGAGGTCACGACGATCTCGGGGCACGGTTCGGATTTCAACCTGTTCGCGGTGGAATGCGACCAGCATGACGGCGACCACTGGATCGGCGAGGAAAACGTTTTTGTCGAGATCGTCGATCCCGACACCGGCGAACCGGTGCCCGAAGGCGGGATCGGCGAGATGGTGATTACCGATTTCTATCGCCGGGCCACGCCGCATCTGCGCTGGCGCACCGAAGACCTGTTCGTCGAGAAAACCGGCGCTTGTGCCTGTGGACGAACCGGGCGGCGCTTTACCTGTCTGGGGCGGGCATCGAACCGGGTCACGGCCGGGGGCAGCCACGTTCACCCCTGGCAGGTCGAGGCCAGCCTGGCGCGGGTCGCGACGGGGCGGAACAAGGAATTCGCCCTGGTGCGGCACAAGGTCGACCCTGGGTTTCTTGACCTGCGGATCGTCGATGCAGGCCGGGCAGAAACCGGCGGCACGGGCGCGCAAGCAATCGAAACGCATCTGGCACAGGAACTGGGAACCCGCGTTCGGGTTCGGTTCGTGGGCGAATTGCCGATGGTCGGCTACAAGACCCTGCGCGTCATCGGGCCGGAAATGGACCCGGCTCCAAACTGATCGGCCAACACCTGCCAGCGGATACTGGCATCAAGTCACATAACCTGGAGTGAACAATGGACTTCAACCTTTCCTTCGAACATCAGACCCTGCGCGACACCGCAAAGCGGTTTGTTGAAACCGAACTGCCACGCAACAAGGTTCTCAAATGGGTCGCCGACAAGGAGGAACCGCCAAGGGAGCTGTTTACCAAGATGGCGGAACTTGGCGTCTACAACTTTCTGATGCCGCCCGAATACAGCGGGTTGGATCAGGCCGATCCGATCGGGCTGGTGGTGTTCGTGCAGGAACTGGCGCGTGCCTCGTCGGCGATCTGTACGATCTACGGGCGCTCTGCGGTGATCCTCGGGCCGTCGATTGCCGCGTTTGGAACGAGGGCGCAGAAAGACGCCGTTATTCCGGGCATCGTCGGGGGCAAATATGTCATGGCGCTGGGCCTGACGGAACCTGATGCCGGCTCTGATGCCGCGTCGATCAAGACCAAGGCGGTCGAACAGCCCGACGGCAGCTTTGTGATCAACGGCAACAAGCAATACACCACCCAGCTTGCCTCTGCCGACTGGATGGTTCTGATTGCCCGCAGCGATCCAGACAAGGAAAAACACGAGGGCCTGACCGCGTTTCTGATCGAGAAACCGGGCCAGCACCCCAACATTGAATACCACCGCCTGGACACGATGGGTCTGAGCGTCGCCCCCACCTATACGGTGTCGATCAAGGACCTGAAGGTAACGCCCGACCAGATCCTGGGCGAGCGCGGCAAAGGCTGGCAGGTGGTGTTGCGCAGTCTGGACATGGAGCGGCTGTATCACGGGGCGATCGGTGTCGGGGCCTCGCAGATGATCGTCGACGAGGTGGTGGCCTATCTGAACCAGCGGATTGCGTTCGGGCGGCCTCTGGCGCGGCAACAGGCGGTCCGCCACAAGGTGGTGGATATGCAGATGGGCATCGACGCGGCCCGGCTGATGACCTATCGCGCCGCTTCCAAACTGGCCGCGGGGCAGGAATGTCACCGCGAGGCGTCGATGGCCAAACTGTCGGGGGCCGAGACCTATATGCGGGTTGCCAACCACGGTCTGCAACTGATGGGCGGGTACGGCTATTGCGTCGATTCCGGGATGCCGATGCATTTCACCGATGCCAAGCTGTTCGAAATCGGCGGCGGTGCGATGGAGATCCAGCGCAACATCATCGCCAAGGAAATGGGGATGTAATCCGGCGTGGGTGATGCGCAAAACAAACTGATCGCGCCGGATGAGGCCCTGAGCCTGATCGCGCCCGCGCAACAGATCGCCCTGGGTGGGTGGAGCATGTCGCGCAAACCCTGCGGCATGATCCGCCATATCATCGCCGCCGGGCTGCGCATCCCCGAGGTGGTGATCCTGACCGCCGGCGTGGAAACCGATATGCTGCTTGCCGCCGGTGCGGTGGACCGGGTCCGGACCTTTTATTTCGGGCTTGAGGCCTTTGGCATGGGGCCGGGGCAGCGGCGCGGGGCCGATGTGATCGAGGAAACCGAATCCTCGCTGGTTTTCGGGTTGCAGGCAGCGGCTCAGGGCCAGCCGTTTCATGCCGTGGCGCGCCACCATTGCCGCGCGTTGCTGGCGGTGCGCGCGGATCTTCAAACCATCATCTGCCCCTATGGCGGCGATGAATTTGTTGCCCTGCCGCCGATAGCGCCCGATCTGGCGATCATCCACGCCTGGCGCTGTGACCGGCGCGGCAACGCCGAATTTGGCGGTACTCTGGCGGCGGACCGGCTGTTGGCGGCAGCGGCGCGCGAAACCATTGTCACCTGCGAAGAACTGGTCGATGACCTGGCGGCGGCAGGCGGGCGCGCCGATCTTATTGCCCCCCAGACCAGCGCCGTTGTGCATCTGCCCAACGGGGCCTGGCCAGCCGGCTGCGAACCCCGGTACCGCCCCGACTGGAAAGGTCTGCGCGACTATGCGCAACTTGACCCCGACGCGGTTCCCGCCTGGCTTGACCGCCACCCGATGCCGACAAAGGGATGAACATGGACGAACACGCCACAATCGCCGAACAGATGGTGATAAGCATGAGCCATCTGCTTGAGCAGGCCGAACTGGTGCAACTCGGGCTGATGTCGCCGCTGGCCCAGGTCGCCGCCCTGCTAAGCGCGCATCGGCGCGGCGATGCCGGGCCGGCCGTCGAAGACCCCAGCGCCTTTACCGTAAGCTGGGCCCCCCGGTCGGCGGCGCTGACCTGTTCGGACATTGCCGCGCAACAGGGATCGGTGCGCCGGTTCGAGGCGGACGATTGGGTGGCACGGATCATGGGCAACCTGACCGGGCGGATGCGCCAGTTCATCCGCGCGGCCCAGATCGACATCACCGGTGGCATCAACACCCTGTACCTGCCGGGCCGCGACGGCAAGCGTCGGCGGATTGCCGGGCTTGCCGGTCTGGCGGAACTGGCCGACATTGCCCGCCCATTTTTGGTTTACCTGCCGCGACAGGACGAACGCACCTTTGTGCAGCGCGTCGAATTCGAGGTCTGCAATCCGCTGGGCAGTCATGATGGCTCTGAGCGCCAGATCATTCTGGTCAGCGATCTGGCGGTGTTCCGGATAACCGGGCAGGGGCCTGAGATCCTGTCGCTTCACCCATCAACCGACCCCGGCGAGTTTGCCGCCAGAACGCCGTTTGCCGTTGACCCGCAAACGGCCCCGCAAACGCCGCTTCCGGAACCGGCGGATCTGGAATTGCTGCGCAAGGTGGTCGATCCGCTGAACATCCGCGACATTGAATTTGCCTCGGGCGCGGCGCGATCAGCCCTGCTGGACCGTCTTATCGAACAGGAACCGGGGTTTGTTGGGATGGCGGGCGGATTATAGCAGATCAGAGATCTTCCCGGTCCAATGACGCCAAAATTTCCTTGCCGTGCTCTCCGGGGGCGGGCACTTTTTCCGCCACGCCGTCTATCCCGTCCATGGGTACCGGATAGGCAATCACATTCGCCTCGCCTGCCTGGCGGATCATGCCGCGCGCTGCCAGTTGCGGATCGACGGCCAGTTCGGCCAGCGAATTGACCCGGGAAAACGGCACGTCCTCGCGCTCGAACGCCTCGGCCCAGAAGGCATAGTCTTTTTGGATGATGCAGGCGGCAAGGGCGCTGGTAATCTCGTCGGTTGCCCGTTTGCGGGCCGGGTATTCGTCATAGGCGGCATCGTCAAACTGGCTCAGCCCGGTCACCCGGATCAGCGACCGGAAGAAAGGCGTCTCGATGGCCCCCAAGGTCAGGTATTGCCCGTCGGCGGTTGCGAAAACCCCATAGCCGGGGCGTTGCAGGATATCCGCCTTTCCTGACTCGGTGCCCTGTCGGCGTGCCAGATCCCAGACACCATAGCGCGGCATGATCCAGCTTGTCAGGCTATCGGCAATCGCGACATCCAGATACTGCCCCTTGCCCGTCACGTCCCGGGCCCGCAAAGCGGCCAGGATCGAGATAAGCGCAAATGAAGCGGCGGCAATATCACCGATGGGAACACCGGTGGTATGCTCGGGCGGTCCGTCCGGGCGGCCCGAAATGGCCACCGCACCGGCCATCGCCGCATAGTTCATGTCATGCCCCGGCCAGTTGCGGCTGGGGCCGGTCTGGCCATAGCCGCTTATCGAACAATAGATCAGTCGCGGATTGATGGCCGAAAGTGCTGCATAATCAACCCCAAGCCGGGTGGTGACGCCGGGCCGGTTGCTTTCGATCAACACATCTGCCGTCTTGACCAGCTTTTTCAGCACCGCCCGGTCGGCGTCACTTTTCAGATCAAGCGTGATGCTTTCCTTGCCGCGGTTGATTGCCTGAAACAACCCCGGAAACATCTTGCGCGCCCCGTCACCGCCGGGGCGTTCCACCTTGATGACCCTGGCACCCAGTTCGACCAGATGCTGGGTCGTATAGGGACCGGGCAACAACTCGCTCAGATCCAGGATTGTGATCCCGGCAAGGGGGGGCTGATTGCCCATGTCCGCTCTCCTTCTGGTCTGGCCGGTTCAGTTCACTCGACCTGTGAAAAGGCCGCCAGAACCTGCCCGATGTCGCCATTGGGCAGGCTGTCGACAAACCCCTCAAGGGCATCATATGCGGCGGCCGGCACATCACTTTCGGCCCCGACCCGGCGGATCAGGCGGGATACTTCGGCGCGTTCATAGCTGAAATCGGCGAATGTCATCACCTGTTCGCGCCGCACCGTTTTGCCGTCCTCAAGGTCGATCTCGATGGTGCAGCACAGGGTTGGCACGCTATCATCGCTGATCAGGTCGATGGTCGGGATCATGGCGTTGACGGCAGGGTCGGCGTAGGTCGTCATCGCCTGCATGGACGGCGCGCCGTGCAGCAACGTGTTGGCAATGCAGAACGGGATGCTCATCAAGGTGCCCGAGATCGAGTGAAACGGCCCCTTGGAATCCATCCCCGCATAGCCGGTTTCGTAGGGGTTCATCCGCACCCGAACCGCCCTGATTGGCGCGCCGGCCAGTTCCTCGCGCAGGGCAAGGGCGGCGATCACCGGGGTCTGGTTAAAGGCGCAGACCGGATAGGGCTTGAAGGTGACTCGCAAGGTCGCCCAGTCGTGGCCCAGTTGCGCCGCCAGCGCGTCGGCGTCGCCGTCTTCGCGGGCAAAGGATTTGATCAGCCCGGATGGTCCCTCAAGCGCATGGGGGGCCGAGACAGACCCGGCGCGCGCCAGTTCCGCCGCCACCAACCCGGTGCGCCCGACCATGCCGACCTGATAGCGCCACTCATCGGTGCCATCGGCGAACGACTGTAACAATCCGCCCGAAAACGAGGCCGCATTGGCAATCGCCGCCGCTGTCTGATCCGCGTCAGATCCCAGCAATTTGGACACCGCCGCCGCCGCCGCAATCGCCCCATACAAGGTAGAGGCGCGAAAACCGCCGGGTGTGGTCTTGCCGGAAAAGTTCTTTTCCAGCAATCCGCCGGTCTCATATCCGGCCACAATTGCGGGCAAAAGCCGCGCGCACGGCAAACCGCGCGCTTCGATCAGCGCGGTCAACAGCGGGATCATTACCGCACCCAGATGCGCCGCGCCGCAGGTGTCTTCCTGTGCGCGCCCATGAAACAGTGCCGAATTGGCCAGCGCCGCACCCGTGACCGAGGTCTTGCGCCCATCGCCCAGCAGGGTCGAGCCATCCGCCCGTTCGCCATCCATGGCCAGTGCCGCCGCCCGCGCAACCGTCGCATAAGGCGTATTGTGGCAACCAATGCCAATACCGTAACCGTTCAGAACACAGACCCTGGCCTTTTCAACAACTTCGGGCGGCATTGTGTCGATACTCAGACCAACGGTGAATTCGGCAATCCTGGCGGTCAAACTCATGTTATTTCCTTCGATACGGGGTGGGTGTGTTCAGGAATATTCGTCCCGCAATATCCGTTTCAGAACCTTCCCCGAGGGGTTGCGGGGCAATTCATCGCTTACAATCAGACGTTTGGGCACCTTGAAACCGGCCAGATGTTCGCGGCAATGCCGGGTCAATTGGTCAAATTCCAGCGTCTCGCCATCATTGACCACGACAACCGCCACCGGAACCTCGCCCCAGCGATCATCGGGCAGGCCGATGACGGCGACCTCGCGGACCTGGGGCAGCATGTAAAGCACCCTTTCCACCTCGGACGAGGCGATATTTTCGCCGCCCGAAATGATCATGTCCTTCTTGCGGTCGGTCAGGAACAGAAAACCGTCATCGTCCAGATATCCGACATCGCCGGTGCGAAACCAGTCGCCGTGCAGGGACGCTGCGGTCTTTTCGGGGTTGTTCCAATAGGCTTTGGTGACCTTGGGACCGCGCAGGCAAATCTCGCCCTCGGTTCCAGGGGGCAGAACGGTGCCATCATCATTCATGATCTGAATCCGTACATGCGCCAGCGCGCGCCCGGTCGATCCGATCTTGGTGATCTCCATGCCCGGCTCCATCAGCGTGTCGCCACTGACGGATTCGGTCAGCCCATAACCATCAATATAGCGACCAGTGCGGAAGTAATCCGAAAATTCGCGAATGCGCGATTCCGGCGTCTTTTCACCGCCACCGATGCACCATTCGAGTGAGCTGACATCGTAATTGCCGCGCTCTGGGTGGGCCAGAATCTGCCCCAGCATCACCGGGGCCAGCCAGGCGCAATTCAGCTTTTCATCCTGAATGGATGCAAGCGTGCCCAGCGCGTCAAAATCGCGGTGGATCGCCATCATCCCGCCCAGCCACAGCACCGCGACCCCCGGCAGATCGAACGCCCCCACATGATAAAGTGGCCCGGTGGTCAACAACCGAGACTGACGGCTAAGCCCCAGGGAAATAACATGATCCATGTTTTTCCAATAGAAATTCTGATAGCTGTGCATCACCCCTTTGGGTCGATCCGTGGTGCCGGATGTATACATCAGGCGGAACAGATCTTCGGGGGTGCGCAGAACCTCATCGGGGATGGGGTGCCCGGTTCCGGTCAGGGTGCGCATATCGCCCTGCGCTGCCGCGTCAACAAGGTGGACGGCGCTCAGACCGTCAACGATATCGCTGAATTCTTTATCGGCAAAAACCATCCGCGCGTTGGCGTCGCCGACGATATAGTCGACCTCTTCGGCGGCCAGCCGATAGTTGATGGGCAGGAACACCGCCCCGAGGTAAGAGGTGGCAAAAGCGATCTCCATGAAGGCGGCGCTGTTTTTCATGAATACCGCAACCACGTCGCCCGCGCCAATCCCCTGTGCGGACAGGAACGCCGCAACGGCCTGCGTCCTGTCCCACAGCTGGGCATAGGTGATCCGGTCGGATTGATAGACGATTGCCACGTCACCGGGGGCGCGGATCGCGTGAAACCGGATAAAGCTGCTCAGATTAACCATTCTTACCTCTTTGGTGGGTTAGTAAGATCGCGGCATGCCCAGATCATGCACAGCGATGAAATTCAGGATCATTTCCTCGGACACCGGCGCAAAGCGGAACAGACGCGCATCGCGCCATAATCGCTCGACGTGGGATTCGGTGGCATAACCCATGCCGCCCATGGTCTGCATTGACCGTTCAGTGGCGGTGGCGGTGGCCTGTGCGGCGATCAGTTTGGCGGCGTTTGCCTCGCTGCCAAAGGGCTGGCCTGCGTCGAACTGGGCGGCGGCCTTGTAGTTCATCAGCCGCGCACATTCAATTTCGGCATGCGCCTGCGCCAGCGGAAACTGAAGCCCCTGATAGGCCGATACCGGCGTATCCCCGAACACTTTGCGTTCGTTGGCATAGGAAACGGCCAGCTTGATCGCCAGTTCCCCGGCCCCGACCAGACCGGCGGTGGTGACGATCCGTTCGGTGTTCAGCGTGTCCAGCAGTTCCTTCCAGCCGCCATGCAGGGTGCCGACCAACTCGTCGGGTTCTATGCGCACGTCTTCAAAGAAAATGGTTTCCGATGACAGCGTTCTGGTGCCCAGTTTGTCGATCGGGTGATGCACCAGCCCTTTGCGGTCTACATCAATCATGAACATCGACAACCCATCAGTGCGCCGCGTCACCTCGTCTATCTTTTTGGTCCGGGCAACAACCAGCATCTTTTGTGCGTCGCTCACGGCGGTGATCCAGATCTTTTCGCCGTTCAGCACCCAGCCATCGCCATCGGCGGCGGCAAAGGTCTTTATTTCCAGGGTGTTACTGCCGACATTTGGTTCGGTCAACGCCATACAGGTGTTGATCTCTCCGGAAATCAGCTTGGGCAGCATGTCCCGCTTCATCGCGTCGGTGCCGTATTTGGAAATGGTCACGCCGCCGAAAATCGGGTTGATCATGAACAACTGACCCAGCGTCGAACCGCCGCCGCTGGCCGCCAGGTTTTCCACGATCAGCGCCATTTCGAACATGCCCAGACCGGACCCGCCGTATTCCTCGGGCAGGGCGGCACCGGACAATCCGGCATCGCAGATCGCCTGCCACAGCTCTTTCGGGAATGCCTTTTTGGCATCCATTTCGCGCCAATACTCCAGACCAAACCCTTCGCCGAGCTTGCGGGCCGTTTCGGCAATCATCTTGTGTTCGTCAGTTAGTTGGAAATCCATCGGTTTTCCCTTTCGTTCTTAGGCCAAAAGCCGAAATGGCGTTTCGAGATATGTTTTGATACTGTTGAGAAAGGCCAGACCGCCAACGCCGTCAAAAATCCGGTGGTCGCATGACAGCACCAGCCCCATTTCCTGACGCAGCCCCGGGCGGCCATCATCGTCGGGGCGGAACACCTTGCGGATACTGCCGACCCCCAGAATTGACGACTGGCCGGGGTTGATGATCGACCCCATGTAGGTCACGTCGAACATGCCGGCATTGGACACGGTCGTGGCCCCACCGGCCATATCCTGCGACCCCAGTGCCCCGTCACGCGCCCGCGTCACGATTTCACGCGCGCCCGATGCGATGGTGCCAAGCCCCTTGCCCGCAACATCGCGCAGGATCGGCACGAAAAGACCGGCGTCGGTGGTCACGGCGACACCCACATCAGCAGTGCCGAACTGGATGATTTCACCATCAGACCAGATCCGGTTTGCGGCGGGCATATCGGCAAGTGCGCGCCCGACGGCTGCAAGGATCAGGTGGTTGATGCTGATGCGCAGATCGCCATTGGCGGCGTTCAGGTTCTGGCGAATGTCCAGCAAAGCGCCAACATCGGCCTCGGTTGACAGATAGAAATGCGGCGTGTCGCGTTTGGCTTCGGTCAGGCGTCGGGCGACCGCCGCCTGATAGGCCGTGGGTGCCACGCGCGTTCCGGCCATTGCCTGATCGTCTGGCGCGGGCTGTTGGGACATGGCGGGGGCGGCCTGTTTTGCCTTGCGCACATCATCCGCCTTGATCCGACCTTTGGGGCCGGTTCCCGACACCGCGTGCAGATCGACCCCTTCCTGACCGGCAATCCGGCGTGCCAAAGGGGTCGCCACAACCCGCGCACCATCGGGGGATGCCGCCGCCGCAGGCGCGGGCGGTGCCACCTCGGGTACCGCATCAATGGGTGCAGGTGCCGGGGCTGGCGTTGGCACCCCGCCCACATCACCGCCCACATCCCAGCGCGCCAGAACCGCGCCCACCGGCACGGTTTCGCCGACCTGCACAATGACCTCGTGCAGGGTTCCGTCGGCGGGGGCTTCGACTTCGTTGGCGATCTTGTCGGTCTCGACGATCAGAACAAGATCACCGCTGGAAAAGCTGTCGCCCGGGGCAACCACCCATTCGGACACGGTGCCTTCGGTCATGGTAAGCCCCAGCTTGGGCATGACGAGATCGGACATTTCCGGCATCAACCTATTTCCCTTCAAAGCGCGCGGGTCGCTTTTCCAGAAACGCCGAGCAGCCTTCGTGCGCGTCGTCGGTATCCAGCACCAGACCGATCATGCTTTGTTCATACGGAAGTGCCGCCGACAGCGGCATGTCCGCGCCATGCAGCAGCCCCCGCTTGAGGAATTTAAGCACCAGCGGCGATTTGTCGGCGATCTTGCGCGCCATTTCCATCACGTGGGTCATCAGTTCATCCGCCGGGACAACCTTGTTGGCCAGCCCCAGATCGACCGCCTCTTGCGGGTCGATCATGTCGCCGGTG
>Ga0209121_10006328_pt1 | contig 10418 bp, 10 predicted proteins | sample Cruoilmetagenom3_FD_187292 | JGI IMG/M metagenome (GOLD analysis project Ga0209121, IMG submission 187292) | Oil polluted marine microbial communities from Coal Oil Point, Santa Barbara, California, USA - Sample 3 (SPAdes) (version 2) | ecosystem: Environmental > Aquatic > Marine > Oil seeps ...
TAATTCTTCTGCTTCCCTGGTCTGTTCTATCCAATATTCTGGTTTTAACATAAACCATTCGACCTTAGGAGCACATATAGGTGGTTGCATTAGATTCATTTTACTTCTCCTCTCTATTTTGAAAATTGAATAATTTTAGTTTTCAGAAAAGCTTACTATCATATGCCTAATGTCTTTTAAAATATTTTACACTTCATTTTTATAATAATTCATCACTTCATTAATTTATTAATCTGTCTACTTAATCCCGCTAGTTAATCCAAGCATTACTCTAAACACTTTAAAAACTTCCATATATTCTTTGCCGGTATAAGTTACAGTCCGTCCATCTTTTTTAGTTACTCCTGGAATAAGAAGACATATTTCTGCCATATTAGATATACTAAAAGATACTTCCAGTTTCACAGGACCTTCTTCTACGGTAGGCTTGAATAATTTTATGTTCTTCATTGCTTCAGAAACACCAGCAGTTAAACGTTCTTTTACTACAGGGAAAGGGTAAATTTTAGCTGCAGTCCGACTGATCGATTCCTTTACAACAACACCAACAGGATTATTTAATTCTTCTTTAGCACACATTATTGCCTTTTGGTCTCCTGATACAAATGCCACAGGAACACCAAAACAACCTGCTAATCTCCCATTGATCCCTGCTTCTCCCATTAGCTTACCATTAATTTTAACGTTAATTACTCTAAAGACATATGTATGATCAATCACTGCTTCTTGAGTGCCTGCTCTAGCATGATATCCTACAAAAAATACGGCATCAACACTATTATCAATACCTTGCATCATGCTTAATGGTTGGTAACTGCCACTAATTAAAGTTGCACGCGGAAACAATTCTTCAATCAAAATATTATCATTATTATGATGAGAATCACTTACCACAACTTCATCAGCCGCATATTCAAAAGCAGCTTCAATTACTGCGTTTACTTCCTTAGTCATAAGCCTACGAGCTCTTTCATAATTTCTGGCTTCAGGAAATATTTGTTCCATATCGACTATTCCAGAAATTCCTTCTATATCTGCAGATATAAGTATCTTCACAATACAATCCTCCTTTATTTATTTAATTACAAAAGGTTATATTACTTAAAATAACAAGATATTTACTTTTCTAATAATGAAAATACATTTTCTACTTGAAGCAATACTCCAATCCTTTAGGTTTTTTTACTTCAACACTTTGCCATTTACATTACCAGTAAATTTTCCTCCCTCTATAGAAATGCAACCATTTACTATTACATAATTAATTCCACTTGGCTTTTTAAATGGTTCGGCATAAGTTGCACCATCTATAACCTTATGTGGATCAAAGATAACAATATCCGCAAACATCCCTTGTTTTATTAGCCCTCTGTTGGATATATTGAATTTCGAAGCAGGAAAACCAGTCATTTTAAAAATAGCTTCTTCAAAGCTAATTATTCCTTTTTCTCTTACATATCTTCCTAATACCCTTGGGAAAGTACCATTATTTCTTGGATGAGTACCTCCTCCAATCTTTGAAGGCCCTGAATCAGCTCCAATCATAGTAAAAGGACTCTTAAGTATTGTTTCAATACAATCCTCAGTAATTCCGAAATAAGCAGCAGAAGAATTCATATTGCTTCCAATAAGTATTTCAAAGGCGGCATCTAAAGGTGATTTATTTAGAATCTGACTAATTTCAAACAGTGTTTTCCCTACAAAATGTTCATAGTTTTTAGCTTCAACGATTAATATATTTTTGCTGCCTTCTAATTCTTCCTGTGAATTTTTCCAATTATAATCTATACAAATATCTTCTTTAATTTTAGAAGCTGTTTTTTTATCTTTTAATCTTTCTAATGTTTTAGTGTTGCCATTTTCGAAAGTCCAGGCGGGTAATATAGCAGAAAGACCTGTCCAACTAGCTTCATATGGATATTGTTCAAAAGTAATGTCAACGCCTCTTTGTCTTGCTTTATAAACCATTTCAAGACATTTATTAACAAGTTCTTTATGTCTTTTATGCTTCACCTTTAAGTGATGTACTATTCCAGGAATATTGTTTTTTTCTGCAATTTCTATAACCTCATTTACAGAGTTTATCCAGTCTGTTCCTTCACTTCTGATATGTGAAGCATAAATAGCGTTAAACTCTGATAATACACTTGCAAGTTCTATTAATTCTTCTGTGTCAGCAAAAACTCCAGGCGGATAGATTAGTCCAGTGCTCATTCCTATAGCACCTTCTTGTAGAGACTTTCGTAATATTAATTTCATTTTTTCTAGTTCATCTTTTGTAGCTTTTCTATCGCTATAGCCCATAACATTGTATCTTATAGTACCATGACCAACGTAACTTATATAATTAGTTCCAAGTTTTTGTTTCCTAAGTTCATTTAAATATTCTCTAAAGCTATTCCATTTAATTTGATCCACATTGTTTATTCCATAATCAAGTAACCACCCATCCTTGTTATCATTTGTTACTGGTGCAGGACTACGCCCACAGCATCCTGTAACTTGAGTAGTAATACCTTGATAAAGTCTTCTCTTTAGTAAATGATCTTGAAAATTTAAAAAAGTAAAGGATCCTAAATCAAAATGAGTATGTGCATCAATAAAACCAGGGCAAACGAATTGATCGTTAGCATCAATAATTGTATTACCATTGTTATTTACTGATTTGCCTAAGAATGCTATTTTTTCATCAATAATTCCAATATCAGTTCTATACCACGGTGTATTCGTACCATCAATAATACATCCATTTTTTATTAAAATATCATAATTCATAATATACCTCTATGCAAAAAGGTTCCTCTTAATGCTAAGTATTGATCCAGTATTAATCTGCTTGCTTTTGAGCCATATCTGTAAGCCTCGTGTTCATTGTAATACAATGGATCTCTAAATTTTTTAGTGAAAATAACTAGTACATAGCTCCCGTAAGGTGTATATATAATTCCTCCATCATTTCTGCAGGTATCCATACTTCCACCTTTTGAAGCTACATATATTAGTTCTTCGTCACCAGTATTTTCAGAGTCTAAATAGTATTGGGGAAAACTTTTTGTAATCATTGTATTATAATGTTGATTTTTAAATATACTTAGCATCTCTCTAGAGAGCTCTTTACTCCAAATCTCTTCTTTATAAAGCATTTCAAAAAATTTAGCATAGTCTCTAGGTGTTATTGTACCCAGTTTTTCATACTTTTCGAAATTTATTTTATTATATAATACTGTATTTTTAAATCCCAAATCTTGACATGTTTTGTTTATATTTTCTATTCCTAAAAAATCTATCAAAGTATTAGTAGCTATATTATCACTTATTATTATCATTATTTTGGCAAAATTTTTTGCTGTCATTTCTATACCTAAATCCAAAGATCTAAGAATACCGCTCCCTACAACAAAATTATCCTTAGTATATTTTAATAATTTATTTGGATCTATTTTCTTCTCATGTATTTGCCTGAAAAATTCTGTTAGAATAAATACTTTTATACAGCTGCCCGCTTCAAACTCTTCGCTTGAATTAACACTTATAATATTGCCTTTAAAATCATTAGCATAATAACTTACTTTGCCGCTAAAACTAACCACTTCAGCTTTTAATCTAGCCTCCAATGATAATTTATGCATTTAACGCTCCTTTATAATACTTTTATTTAATAATTTCCGGATAATGACAAGCTACATAATGTTCTTCTTCAATTTCTCTCAACTTTGGTTCTTCTATTTTGCATTTTTCTTTGACTAGAGGACATCTAGTATGGAATCTGCACCCAGAAGGTGTGTTTATTGGTGAAGGTATTTCTCCTTCCAATACTATTCTTTTTCTTTTTCTTCTATCGCCAACCACTGCTAAAACACTTGTCAGAGCCTGAGAGTAAGGATGTCTGCATGCGCCTGCTATTAAATCAGCTTTGCCTAGCTCAACTATTTTTCCTAAATACATTATAGCTATCCTATCAGATATAAGCCATGATAGAGATAAATCATGGGTTATAAAGAGAAAGGATATATTTTTTTTCTGTTTCATTTCAACAAATAGTTTAATTATATCTGCTCTCACTGATGCATCAAGCATAGATACAGGCTCATCTGCTACTATAAAATCAGGTGACACAATAAAGCAAGTAGCTATAGAAACTCTTTGTCTTTGTCCTCCACTTAACTCATGAGGATATCTGTACAAATAATCCTTGCCAGGTCTTAAGCCTGCAAATTCGAGAGCTTTAACTACTTTATCAATTTTCTCTTCTTCTGAGACTTTTATTTTCATAAGTTGAAGTGGTTCTGCAACAATGTCTATAACCATAAATTTAGGGTTTAACGACTGATATGGATCCTGAAAAATCATTTGTGCTCTTTTCCGGAAATTTTTCATGTATCCATTACTTTTGTTGTTAATCTCCTTGCCATCAAATAATATTTCACCATCAGTTTTTTCTACTAACTGGAGAATTGCCCTTCCTGTAGTAGTCTTCCCACTTCCTGACTCTCCCACCAAAGATAATATTTCTCCCTTTTTAATTGAAAGATCTATATTATCTACAGCTTTGACAATCTTTTTCTCTCTTTTTATTACTTCTTTTATAAATCCTTGCCTGATTTGAAAATTAACCTTTAATTGTTTTAAATCAACTATGCTACTCATCCTTGCCCTCCCATAGATGGCACGCAACCATATGATTTTTTCCTCCTACCTTAATCAGATTAGGATCAACTTTTTCACAAATCTCTCCAATCTTTTTATGACATCTATCAGCAAAAAGACAACCTTTTTGAGGGTCTAATAAATTTGGCGGAAATCCCGGTATAGATTCTACCATTTCTCTTTCTCTATAAATATTTGGGAAAGCTTTTATCAATTTTTCTGTATAAGGGTGTTTATAATTAAATATAACATCTTGTACTGTTCCTATTTCTGCTATTTTACCGGCATACATTACTGCAATTCTGTCACAAATTTCTGTAATTATTGATAAATCATGAGTTATTATTATCATACTCGTATCTAATTTTTTTCTTAAATCATTAATCAAATCTATTATTTGAGCCTGCACCATAAGATCTAGTGCGGTTGTTGGCTCATCACCTATTATCAAGCCTGGATTGCATGCTAATGCCATAGTAATCATTGCTCTTTGTCTCATGCCTCCACTAAACTCATGTGGATAACTGTCAATTAAACCAGTATCTAAATTTACAAGCTCAAGCAATTTTGTTACTCTTTCCCTAGCTTCTTTATCACTTATATTCTCATGCAGCTGTATTGCTTCAACAATTTGATCGCTTACTCTCATAACCGGATTTAAAGCATTCATTGAACCTTGGAATATAATGGAAATATCTTTCCATCTTATAGGTAGCATTTCAGATTCAGTCATTTTAGTTATATCTTTTTCTTTAAACAAAATCTTCCCATCTTCTATATATCCGTTATCTGCTAATAATTTTATGATGGATAATGCAGTAGTTGTTTTTCCGCATCCGGATTCACCTACTAATCCTAAGGATTCACCTTTTTTTAAGCTAAAACTTACTCCATCTACTGCCTTTACTATACCTTCTTTAATTTTAAAGTATGTTTTTAAATTTGACACTTCTAAAATATTTTCATTCTTCATGTTTAGTATCTCCTTAGTTTAGGATTTAATATCTCATCAAATGAATATCCCAAGAGAGTGAATCCTAGAACTAAAAGGATAACACATAATCCAGCCGGCACAAAATACCACCATGCTCCAATACTTACTGCTCCTGAAGTGAATGCACCTCTTAGTATCTGTCCCCAGCTTGGCACTAATGGATTACCCAATCCTAAAAAACTTAATGTAGTTTCTGTAAGGATTGCACCAGCTGCAACGAGTATAGTATTAGAAAACACTAAAGGAAAAACATTTGGCAGTATATGCCTAAACATTATATAACCTTTCCCCGCACCAACAGATACTGCTCTTTCTATGAAAGGTCTCTGTTTAACTGACAAAGTTTGGGATCTTACTAATCTGGTTGTACCTGTCCAACCCGTCAATCCTAATACTATAATTATGTTTCTTGTACTGGAACCTAACAATGCTGCCAAAATCATAATAAGAGGCAATTTAGGCAATACCATAAATCCGTCAGTAATCCTCATAAGTACACTGTCAAATTTACCTCCTGCAAATCCTGATACTATCCCAATAAATGTTCCTATAAAAACAGATATCAATGTTGCAAATATTCCTATCATAAGGGAAACTTTGGCCCCATATATTAAAGCCCCAAGTATACTTCTGCCCATATCATCAGTTCCTAAAGGAAATCCCTTTGTAGGTGGTGCTATCAAACCACCTTTAGCAAATTCCTGAGGGTTATAGCTATATATTAATGGTCCTACAAAGGCCACCAATAAGAAAAAAACTATAATATAGAATCCAAGAACACCCATTTTATTTTCTTTAAAGATATCAATAAATCTTATGATGCCTTTTTTCATTACTTTTTTTCTATTAATATTTGAAGACATCCTGACTCTCCTTACTCGTATTTAATTCGAGGATCTAAATATCCGTAAAATATATCTGCTATAAAATTAGCAATAATAACCGTTAAACTAATAATTAAAAATGCTCCCTGCAACACTGGATAATCTCTTGCCATTAATGCCTCATATACCAATCTTCCTATTCCCGGCCAGGAGAATACTGTTTCAGTCTGTATAGCTCCACTTACCATAAAGCCTAAATTAATCGCTATAATAGTAACCATGGGGAGCATAGCATTGGGAAGTGCATGCTTAATCACTATATCTTTACGTTTAAGTCCTTTTGCTCTAGCTGTTGTTATATAGTCTTCTGTTAAAACATCTAATAAAGAACCTCTCATTATAATGGCATATCCTCCGCATATGGCTAATCCCATAGAAAACACCGGTAGTACTAAATGATGGACTACGTCTTTAATATAAGCCCAGGTTGTGGGATGGCTTAACCCGGCAACTACCATACCATTTAGCGGCAAAATACCTAATTTAACAGAAAAAAATGATAATAATACAATGCCCAGCCAAAATGCCGGGATAGCATAAATAAATAGTGCAAATCCTAAAGCTGCAACATCAATTTTTTTTCCTCTAAATGCTGCAGACAATGTTCCAATAACAGTTCCTAATATTATTGCAAATAATTGGGCGAAAAATGCCAGTAATAGTGTTGCCATAAGTCTATTACCTAAAATCTCTAAAACAGGTTTTCTGTACTTGAATGAAAGTCCAAAATCAAAGGTGAATAACTGTCTTAAGTATTTCACATATTGTATGGGTAATGATCCATTAAAGCCATATAATGTACTTAATTCTTCTTTATATTCTGCTGATAGGGTTCCCGCTTTTGCAATCATAGCAAATGGGTCACCGGGTATAACTCTAAATAAAAAGAAGTTTATTGTAATTACTATAAATAAAGTAATTATCGAATGAGATAATTTTTTTGATAAATAACTCAAGTTCATAATGCATCCCTCTCTTTATAAGAAGTGATAGAGAAAGGAGAACCTTTCTCTATCACTTTTCTCTATCACTTTTATTTATTTAGGTCGAATACTTAAGAATGTGGATTTGTTAACTTGTGATATTGAGTTTCCAATACCTTCCGGCACTCTAGTCCAGCCCTCAAATTTATCTGTCCTATATGCTTCTACTGCATCTGGATAGTATAAGATAATGTATGGAGCTTCTTCATATACAATTCTTTGCATTTCATGTACAGTTTCAAGTCTTTCTTCTCTATCTACTTGACTAACCTGAATTTTATATAATTCATCGTAATCTTCATTTGACCAGAAGCAGTCACTTCTTTTACCTATTTGCTCAGTTAATACTACGGATAACTTCAATGATGGATCAAGTTCAGCAGACCAACCCCAAATATACATGTCAGTGTCAAAATTTTGACTATATATTAAATCTGATTGAGCCCCACCATCCATAGTAGTTATATTTGTATTTATACCAATATCTTGTAAATTCTTTTGAATTATTAAAGAAGCCTTTACATATGCCTCTCCATAGCTTGATATAACTGCGAATCTAAAGTCTAATTTATTTCCTTCGCTATCCTCTCTGATGCTATCTCCATCAGTATCAATATATCCTGCCTCTTCTAATATTTGTTTCGCTTTTTCAGGATCATAATTATGTTTTTCATCACTTGGATCCCAATGCCAATCTCCAACTGATGGAGGTATTAGAGAAGTTCCAGGAGTTCCTAAACCGGTTAATGCTATTTCTACTATTTGCTCTTTATCTATAGCATAATCACAGGCAAGTCTTATCTTTGGATCCAATACTAAAGGATTTCCTTTTGATTCCGGTGAATCCCAACAGTTAAAACCTAGCTCTTGAAAGTTTCTTCCCAATGCTTTAACAACCTCTATATTTGGGTTTTGTTCCAACATTTCAACCTGATTACTTGCTATTGAAGTAACAGCATCTATTTCCCCGTTTTTCAATGCCAGCATTAAAGTATCCGCATTTGCGAATATAACATATACTATTTCGTCTATATGAGGAGCTCCTTTAAAATAATTTTCATTAGCTTCGAATTTAAGGAACTGTCCTTGTTTCCATTCTACTAATTTAAATGGTCCGGTTCCTACAGGGCTATCCTCTGCAAAAGTATGCAAGTCTTCTAATGACTTGTTACTATAAATATGTTCAGGTACTATATCCACTCTTATAGATTCCATGTCAGCTTTTGGAGCCTCAGTGTATAATTTAACAGTATATTCATCAACTTTTTCACATTTTGTTATTCCTGTTAACTGTACACTTTGAGGATATTCTCCCTCAATCAATGCAGTATAAGTCCAAACCACATCATCAGCATTAAAATCTTCTCCATCAGACCACTTAATTCCTTCTCTTAAATTAAATGTCCAAACTAATCCATCCTCACTTACTGACCAATCTTCTGCTAATCCTCCAACCGGATGCAGATTATCATCATATTCAATCAAATTATCATAAACACGAACGTCTATTACATTAAATGCTGCCAAAGTAGCTATAAATGGGCTGGTCGTATCAGGTTCTTGTATTATTCCTATTCTGAGAACTAATTTTTCACTATTATATGCAGTCATAGGTAAAGCCACAAGTAACATTAATGCTAAAAACAAACATAATTTTTTCATGATTCCCTCCTGTTTTTTATTTATACCTAAATTCTGCGTATGAAATATTTACGCAGATTTTTTTGCTAAATTCATCTAAAATCCTCATAAATTTCATGATGAATTTGCGAATCTACATTCAAAAAATATTTTTTTCTTTTCCCCTCCTCTTTTATCTATAAATTTTCACTTTATATGTCCGAGTAAATTATTTGAATTTGACCACCTCCCAAAATTTTTTTTGCCCTGCTCCCTTATAAGCATATGGTCAAGGGAGCAGGGCCGGCAATTCGGACAAAGGACTAAAGAGAGAATCCAGATTGCCGGTTTTCAATCTTATAGAAGTTTATTTTTTCTCCATTTAAATATATTTAAAATGCCTTCTCCGGTCATTTCCACAATTTAAACATTTATATTTCGGCATTCCCTCGACCTTCCTCTTTCCTTCTTCTTTGGCAATAACTTGCCTTTATCCACTTTTAAGTGGTGTTTACACTTTTGAACTAAAAATATTATTAAAATAATATTTTTTTATAATAGCCAATATATTAAAGCTTTATCATCAAACCGAGGTATAATTTTTGGTGTCTTGCAGCTCATAATAGTAACAACTCCAGGTCCATGTCCTGCCAATATACAATCACTATGAATAATTACTCCTACACTTACTGCGCCTTTTAAGTAGCCTCTTCCGTAAGTATTATCACAATCTCTAAGTAAAACCAAATCTCCAAGTTTTAAACTATTAAGTCCCTATTTTGTCAATTGTTCTTTATCATCACTCATAATATCATAATCACTTTTACAAGAAACTACTACACCTATTTCTAAACTCATCAGGTAAGAAGGAACTTCTGTTATAATAGGAACTTTTACTTTACCGTCTTTCTCCATACCCATCATATTAAATACTTCAACTTATAATTTTGATATCTTCATAATCTAAAAGTTTTAATCCCAATACATAAGCTTTTATTTGAACTTTGTCTCTTATAGCTAATTTATCAAGATTTTTTATTGAAATATCTTTAAGAAACATAAAATAATTCTATCTAAAAATATATATTTTTTCTATTCTTCACACTTTTAAACTCAAACTTATATTAGCGAGTAATTAATTTATAAAGTGTTTATTATTAATTTTCTATTTACTCAAGCACAAAATGACACGCTGCTAAATGATCTCCATGTTTAACCAATTTAGGCTCTTCCTTCTTACATATATCTTTAGCATAGGGACACCGAGTATGAAATCGGCAACCAGAAGGT
>Ga0209121_10006329_pt1 | contig 10414 bp, 12 predicted proteins | sample Cruoilmetagenom3_FD_187292 | JGI IMG/M metagenome (GOLD analysis project Ga0209121, IMG submission 187292) | Oil polluted marine microbial communities from Coal Oil Point, Santa Barbara, California, USA - Sample 3 (SPAdes) (version 2) | ecosystem: Environmental > Aquatic > Marine > Oil seeps ...
TAGTAATCAACGACTTTCTTCATGCTCTTCGGTGTGAGCTTCTTCAGGGAAAACTGTTTCAGTATCTTTATCATCTGAGGCTGAAAACGGGCGATATCGGTCAGTGACACCAAACCCACGAGACGTTTTTCCTCGACAACCGGCAGCTTCTTGATCTTCATCTGAAACATCAGCTTCACAGCCTCCTCAAGCTCCATGTTCGGTTCAACAACAACTAGGGGACTAGACATGGTATTCTTTACCTTGGTCTTCCTCGCATCCTTCGCCTCCGCAACCACCCTCTTCAGAAGATCCCTCTCGGTTATTATTCCCATGGCTTTTCCTCTCCTGACAGCGATCAAACAGCCTATCTCAAACTTGTTCATAACCTCAGCCGCTTCCTTAACGGTTGCGTTCTCATCGATGGTTATCACTTCCTTGACCATGACATCTTCAACCTTCAGAGACACGGTGCCATCCTCCTTCTTCCCGTATCCTTTAAAATTCTACGTATATAAAAAGGTGTGCGAAAAGCAGTCTTTCACAAACTATGTAACCTGCGAGTCAGCTCTTCGGCACGCCTACTAATCGGAATCCTCGCACGTTCAAACCTCCCTTCAGGCTTAGCCAACGGTCTGGTGGCGTCAACACCCACTTTAGTCGTCAAACCCGTTTCCTGATCTGCAGAAGAGTCCAAGGTTGAACCCCGCACGTTTTTGATTATGATCAAGTCTTCATCTGCTTGAAACCTGGTCGCAATCGCCCACTCAACCTCAGAAACGTTGTGCACATCGATGTCAGAGTCGACAACCACGGCATGCTTCAGGCTAGCATGAGCCGCAAAAGCGGCTAAGAGCGCATTCTTTCCGTCACCCTCAAGCTGCTTTTCAATAGATATCACCGCGTGAAGCCATCCACACCCACCGGTTGAAAGGTTGACAGCGTTCACCTTCGGCACAACCTTCGAAACAGAATTCCATATGAAAACCTCATGCGGCAAACCCATCAGAAGTCTGTGCTCCGCCCCAGATGAAAGAAGCGCCTGATAAAGATAGCCTTCCCGATGCATGATACCTACTACATCAACGACTGGCTGCCTCCTTTCAACATCATAAGTCCCGGTTACATCCACAAACGGTCCTTCAATAACCTCTTTCGTTGCAGAAATCTTACCCTCCAAAACCAATTCAGCCTCTGCCGGAGCGTAAGCCTCAATATTCTCGCATTCAATCAGACGAAGATCATCATCCATCAAAGAGTTCGCGACAGCAAATTCATTCACACCAAAGGGAACAGGAGAAGAAGCCGCCAACATCAAGACGGGATGAACACCGATAGATACGGAAATATCTAAATCTCTGTCCATCTCCTTCGCCGTTTGCCATAGCTTGAAAAGATGCCGCGGCACCAAACGAATCGCCAAACGATTCTTATCCAAGACTTGGAGACGATGAATAGATACGTTTTCAACATTCCCGTCAACGCCTTTCGCGTAAATAACCGCTGAGGTAATGTATCTGCCAGCGTCCTTCTCGAAATGTCTTAAGACAGGAATCTTCGACAAATCAGGTTCTTCAACAACGTCCTTCACCGCACCATCTTTCACAATCTTCGGCTTCCGGGGCGAACGCCAAGCCTCCACAAGCCTCTCATACAGCTTGTTCTCGTCAACGTTAAGTGCAGCACAAATTCTCCCGCGGGTTCCGCAAACGTTGGTGACCACCCTCGTTTTGTAATTCTTTATTTTTTCAAATAGCAGAATAGGTCCTTCATCATCACTTTTCTTCATAATGAACGGTATTTCAAAGCGTGTGGAAACCTCATCTTTTATGTGTAGTACTTCCTTTTCTGCCTCCATTCTTTCAAGGTAACTTCTGAGACTCATGCTGTTGCTCCCTCTTTCTCCGGCTCCGCATGCACAACCTTTTCAATAAGCTTCATAAAGATCGATTGAGCCTGTGCTTCATCAATTGTCTTCAAGTACACAGAAACCAAAGCGATTTTTTTCATCCTAGAAGCCAGATACTCAGCGAACATGCGTGCAGAGATCATGGTTCTGTCGCCCAAGAGAACGGACGAAGACGGCGGTCCAAGCATATCCCGCGGTTTGGGCACAGCGATAGCCAGAGTTCCGAGTTTGTCTTCACTTTCGCTTAGTAGAATCAAACATGAGTTTTTCGTCTCCACGCACACCGCCAAAAAACGCACTTCCCGTTCAACTATCTCATCCCTAACCACCTTAGCACGTTCCATAATCACTCCCCACGCTTATTTATAGCTCCACACATCACTATTTATTGTTTTCAAAAGGCGAGGCAACAAATGACAGAGAATCGCGCAGAAAAAATCCTGTGGGCACTTCATAGCGCATTCACGCTACCAAAACGGATAACCTCAGACAGGGGCCCCTTCAAAACGTTAATCACAACCATAATTTCACAAAACACGGCTGACAGAAACACGGCTAGGGCGATCGAAAACCTTTCGAAACACTATCCAATAACACCCGAAGCACTAGCGAACGCCGAAACAAGCCGAATTGAACAAAGCTTGAAGGTCGCTGGCTTGTACAGAAACAAGTCTAAAACAATAAAGAAGGTTTCAGAGATAATCCTTGAGAAGTTTCACGGCGACCTTCACTTCGTCTTGTCTCTGCCATTCGAGGAAGCAAGAGAAGCTCTGTTGCAACTCCCAGGAGTTGGACCAAAAACAGCCGATGTGGTGCTGCTTTTCTGCGCGGATAAACCAACGATCCCAGTTGACACCCACGTGAACCGCTTGTCAAAGCGGTTAGGCTTAGCGCCTAAGGATGGAGACTATGAAACGGTCCGCAAATCTCTTCAGTCACTTTACAATCCAAAAGACTATCTCACAATTCACGTGCTGCTGATTTCACTTGGAAGAAAATACTGCAAGGCTGGAAAACCTCTGTGCAGAGAATGCCCGGTAAACACGCTCTGTCCCTCAAGATTATTAGAATAGAAATGGGCTGTCATCGCCGTTTTATGAACTTAACTCTCAAATGTGGTGAAGCTTTGTTCGCCTTCATCCGCCAAAGGGGTGATTTCCCTTAAGTCCTTGTCTATTTTAACTCTTCCGATGGCAACCACGGAAACTTCTTCAGAAACGGGAGTGTAAACTTTCATAGCATTCCTCATGTAATCTATTTCGCGCAAAACACCAATTCCTAGGAAACGTTTTTCAGCGTCGTGCAAAGACACAAGCAACCCCTGCTCCTCACCCTTTCGGATTATCACAACATTTTTTTTCGTGAGCTTTTCAACTTTTCTGATGTTTTCTGTGTCGATCCATCGGTTCTTGCCGATGACTACGTAGATTCTATCTCGCAGTTCCGTGAAACGCAGCGGTTTCATTCCCAGCAGCCTATAGATTTTTCCAGCATTTTCAGCGCTTCCACGTTTCCCAACCATGCCGATTAACCCATTTTCTTCGATCTGCAACCAGTTTAGCGAAAGGCACCGCACTTTAGCCTTCCTAAGATACTTCACGTATCCGAGTTCCCGTAAGCTCTTACGCTTCTCTCTGCTTCTATGCCTTATCACTGACGGAGAATCAACAATCATCTTTCTGACTTTTTCAAGAGAACTAACGATAGGTGCCAATTCTTCTCTTTGTTGTATACAGAAAACAATGTTCGGGTTAATGTGTTCAACAAGCTTAACCTTGTAGCTGACAGCATCTTCCCCTTCAACCCAACCGTCCGTATTCACGACGACAAAGTCTGGACGATCGCTTAGAATTTCCTTTTCCAACGAGGTTAATCCTTCAATCACCTTGTCAACCGTCTTACTCGGCGACGTGACGCCCACAAAAAAAGCGTTCTCTACTTTCAAGTTAAAAAGGTCCGTCACAGGTTTTTCTACAAAGGCGTAACCGATGGTGCACGGCGGTCCAATATCAGATTGACCCATGTCTCCATCTAAAACCGCTACCTTTTGTTTTGCATGGAGAAGCTCGTTTATTAAGTACGTGCAGAAGCTCGTTTTTCCAGAATCCACAGCACCCAGAATCATTGAAGTAACAGGTTTCGTTCGGTGACTAAGCAGCTCTTCCCGCGCTTTCCTCCATGAGGGCGGAATAGTGTTTTCCTCAACTTCTTCTATACTCGCGTTTTCTCCTAACAAAATTTTGAATGTGGCTGGTTTCTCAACCGCGAAAGGTAATCTTTTTCCTTCACGTACCACAATTTTTTCTGCACTGCTCAACATGAAACCAAAGGCTTTCGCTTTGCCTGAAACCACTTCAACCGAGGCTGGGCCGTCAACCAATAATGTTCTGCCACTTTCAACTGTGCGGTTCATCCGTTTTCCTCCGTGGAAGTCTGTGTCCGTTTCTTCCAGCGATTTTTATAGCCGAAACTATATCCCTTAACCCTCTCCTGTGTTTAGTTTCATTTACGTAGCGATTCGTTCCAGCTTCGCTCACGCTTTCAAACACTACATTTAACGGTAACGCTTCATCCAAAACCTGAAGAAGTTTCTCTCTGTATCTTGGAACACCGTCGCCAATCTTAACTGAAACCAAAGCGGTTGGCGAGCTTTTGAAACGTTTCAGGATGCTTGCTATTCTCTTTGCTGTTTCCTCCATACTGAAGCAGTTCCCTGTTTCAACGACTTTTCCATCCGCCAAAACCGCCAATCCGAGAACTTCACCGGGATCCACACCTACAACAATTTTTTCGTAGCTCTTTTTTCCTTGAACCATTTGCAGCGCCTCGTTCACCAGCAACTCGGGGTCCATTCCGTCCTTGTACACTAGGACGTTTTCGTGCCTTATCAAGGAGCGCTCTTTTTCAGTTGTTATGACAACGTTGATTTCTAACGAGATAGTTTCACTTGGGGTCAAGCTTAGAAACTTCACATTCTTCCTTTTCAACTCATTAACGATTAAGTAGTAGGCTTTTCCTGAAACCGTCGCCACAGCGATTCTCGCCTTCATACCATCTTTCCTATTTATTATTAAGCGCAAAACAAATTATTGGTTTCGAAACTTATATTCATTGGTGTGCGTGTCTTTGCCGCAGAGGATTCCAACGGGTTGCAAAGCAATCGACGAAATTCTAGGCGGAGGTATGCGAGTTGGAGGTGTTAGCCTAGTTTATGGGGAAGCGGGGACCGGAAAGACAACTTTAGCCATGCAATGCGCCGTAAACTGTGCAAGACAAACTTTCAAGACTTTGTATATGGACTCCGACGGCTCTCTCTCTGTGCGCAGGCTTTCTCAGATTGCCTCTGGATACTTTGAAAAGGTTGCGCAACTGATAATTTTGATGAAGCCAAACAATTTCAGCGAACAAACATTGGTTATGGACCGACTGGCAGACTATGTAACCAAGAGCTTTAAGCTCATAGTTATTGACACTATCGCTTCACTTTACAGCGCTGAAGTTGCAGAGGCTCCCAGAGAGACGTTTGAGCTGAACCGTGAATTAAACAGGCAGATGGCGTGTCTGGCGCAGATCGCAAAAACTCAGAAGGTTGCGGTTTTAATAACAAGTCAGGTTCGAAGCGTCTTTGACCAAAGCTATGTAAGTGTAGAACCTGTAGCCACGAGGGTTTTGAAATTCTGGGCGGACATAATCATTGCATTGAAGTGCACGGAAAACCCGCGGGTAATCAAGGCGGTTTTAGAAAAAAACCCAAAAGGGGCAAAACCTTTAACTTGCTACCTAGAAATGGGAGAAAGCGGAATTCGTTAGCGCTCAGATCTCTAACGGACCGTGGAAAAATGGAAACAGCACAACTTATCATTGAAGCGTTGAAATTTATATTTCCGGCTTACTGTGCCAACGCTATACCGGTGATTACTGGCGGAGGATGTCCCATAGACTTCGGGAAAAAGTTTTTCGATGGAAAACCGATTTTTGGAAGAAACAAAACTTTTCGAGGGTTCTTCTCTGGGTTAGGTGTCGGAACGACGGCGGGTCTCGTTGAAAGTGTATTCTTTAGCTATCCCATTTTGTTCGGGTTATTGCTCTCTCTTGGGGCTTTGTTCGGAGACTTAGCTGGGGCTTTCTTAAAAAGAAGAATTGGGCTTGCTCCTGGAGACCTGTTTCCAGTTGTTGATCAGGTCGATTTCATATTAGGCGCAATCCTGCTCTCTCTGCCGATTTCTTTTCGGATAGAATTATCCTTAGCGCTTGTCGTCACGACGCTGATCATAACACCGCCCATACACTTGTTAACGAATTTTGCGGCGTACAAGCTGGGCTTAAAAAGCAATCCTTGGTAGTTCATCAGCCGCCCATTTTAATCTGTATTGTAAGTTCAAGGAATATGTAGGCTACAAACAAAAGGACGGCGCCCACCAGAAACATCATGTAAGCTTGTCTGGGCTTGTAGGCGTACTTTGTGCTCTGATACATGACTATTAATCCGATAATTCCGAATGAATAGAGAATCATCGCGGTGATGCTGTCAGCTATGAATTGTTCTGATAATCGCGGGTAAAGAAAGAGAAAACGTCCACCGTAGTAAACCGACGGAAGCGGCTTCATTATCATGTCGTATAAACCGCCTCCAAACAAGAATATGGTGACCGCAATAGCGATTGTGGAGAGAACAATGGCTGATGGTTTTGTCGTCGAAATTCTTCTGTAGAGCTTTTGTGCAGAGTAGGATAACGATGAGACCGTTCTCTTTGCTTTACGCGCCACTTTGTTTCTCCCCACTTTCAGTCAAATACTCCGCCACCTCTTTAGCCCATTCTCCTGTTAACGGATTCTCAGCGATCTCACTTAAATACTCTTTCCAAGAGATGTCCAACGCTTTTTTCCAAGCCTCATACTCTTTAACAACACTTTCGTGTGCCTTTTCGTGTAATTCGCAATAACCGCTTTTATTTGCCTCTCTCTTGCATATTACGCATTTCAAGTCTTTTCCTCCTCTTCTCTTTTAAAGGACACTTCGGGTTGAAGCATAGTGTCCATGGACGCCGCCCTTTTATTCTAACTTGGACTGTAGGCCAACCGCATCCGCGGCAGTTTTTCCTAAGTGGTCTAACAGTTCCTCTCTGTGGGAGTGGAAACGACGTTTTGCACTTGTTTTTGAAGTAGTTTGTGCATCCAATAAATCGTTTGCCAGTTTTTCTCGAGTACAATATCATGAGTTTGCCTGTACCGCAGATCGGGCATACGCCAACTATTCTTTCTTCCAGTCTAGCCTTTTTTATTGCGTTGCTCAGCTGTTCGCCGATTATCTTCTCCCTTGCTTTTAGTTCTTCTAGCACTGGCTTTAGAATTTCGACAGCGTCAACCAGCACGTTTTCCCTTTTCTCGAGGTTGGCTTGTATTCTGCCCATTCTTTCTTCAAGTTCCTTGGTCAATTTTGTTGAAACTACGTCTGGACAGTATTTATTAAGAACCTCAAGGACGTTGAAGCCGAGGTCTGTTACAACCATCCTCTCATCTCGAACGTACTTCCTATAGTACACCGTCTGTACGATATCCGCCCTCGTCGCCTTTGTTCCGATTCCAAGTTCTTCCATCCTTTTGAGGAGGCTGCTAGGATTGTATCGTGGTGGCGGTTTGGTGAACTTGTCCTCTAAAATCATCCTTTTTATACTAAGCGTTTCTCCCTCTTTTATTGGAGGCAAAAGCACCTCTTCCGATCTTATATAGGGTTGATAAAAGCGCAACCACCCTTCTTTTAACGTCTGTCTTCCTCTCAAGTAAAAGTGATGCCCCTCCACATTAACGTGTACTTTCATGCTTTGCCTTATCGCTGGTTCGTCAAAGACCGCCATAAACCTTCTAACTATAAGGTCCCAAATTTTCCTTTCGGAATCATCTAACACCCTCTCTGGCAAGTTTCCAGTGGGGTAAATGGCTGGATGCGCTGGATCTTCCTTCTTGCCTTCTCTTGGCGTCAGTTGCGGCTTTGCAAGAAGCTCCCCTGCGAGTTTTCTGTATTGAGAAGCTTTGCTTAGATTCTTCAGTATTGCTTTATACTTTATTGCCGGCGGGAGTTTTTGGCTGCTTGTTCTGGGATAAGAGATTAAAGCGTCTAAATATAGACGTTGAGCAATGCTAGAGGTGCGTCTCGGCGTGTATCCGAAATGGCTGTAAGCCTCACCTTGCAAGGCACCCAAATCGAAAGGTATCGGTGACATTTGCCGAAACTTCTTGATGCTAATTTTTTCAACTTGCCCGTCTTTCCCTTCACAGACATCCAAAACTTTGTCCGCTTCAACCTTAGTTTCAATCGTCCCTTTCTCATATTCCGCTTCAAAAACTGAACCGTTTATTTCAACCTCAGCCTTTACTTCCCAATAAGGCGTTGGCACAAAACTCCTGATCTCCTTTTCCCTTACAACGAGAAATCTCAGAGTTGGACCCTGCACCCTTCCAGTGCTTAAAGTTGCGTATTTACCACTCCAGTCCTTTGCCGCTATCGTCATGGCACGCGAAAGGTTTACACCATAAAGCCAGTCAACTTCGTGTCGTGTACGCCCAGCCTCTATAAGCGCGAAATCTAAATGTGGCAACAATTCGGAGTATGATTTTTCTAACTCCTTCTTAGTTAGAGTGGAATATTTCATCCTTTTCGAAATGTTTTCCTTGTCGCCGCATGCATGTCTTAGTATACAGTACCCGATTAGGCTCCCTTCGATGTCATAATCACACGCGTCAATAAAGCTGTCTGCATCGTTTGCAAGTTTTACGATTGTTTCAATCCACGTGCGAATCTGCTTTGCCCCTCTCTCGGCAGCGTATCTCGGTGCCCATCTAAAACTGAAAACCGGATAGTAATGCCTTCCACTTCTCTCTTCTGCGACGGTGTACAAGTGTCCCAAAGCTGGAACCACAACGATTTCCTTGTCACGCTTAGCCGTGTAATACGGCACCCCATTGTCTTCCATTTTTTTCGCTTTGCCCTTTGCATCGAGGGCTGAGGCTATTCTCTGTGCGGCATCAGGTTTTTCCGTGATAATCAGAGTGTATTTTCCCAATCCTACACGTGCCTTCGGTGGTTATACTAGGAAACGCTTTCTCCAAATTAAACCTTACATGCAAATTAAAAGTTTCTCTATAAGACACAAGTGTAAGCTCAGTAGCAATCGATAAATATGCAGTAAGCGTCTATTACTCGTTGCTAAACGGAGCGAATTGTTGTGCCCCAAAAGGTTACCTGTCAACAATGTGGTTACGTGTTATACGAGGGTGAAGAACTCACGCCTCCGGACGAGATTTTACAACGTTACAACGGAAAATGTCCGAAATGCGGCAAAAAACTCGCGCTTGTACCTTTAGACGTTGAAGTGAAACCTGCAGAATAACCTGTTCACAGAAGGCGGTCATCTTGACAGAAAAAACACGCAAAACTCAATTGTACGATGTCCATAAACGAACAGCAAAATTAACGGTCTTTGGCGGATTTGAAATGCCTATATGGTATAAAGGGATAATACCTGAACATCTGGCGGTGCGAAACAGCGTTGGCATTTTTGATATTTCTCATATGGGAAGAGTATTCGTAACAGGTGTTGGTGCCGAGGCTTTCTTAAATCATGTTATAACAAACAATGTTTCTGTGCTGTCGCCTAATGACGCTCAATACTCAGTTATGTGCAATGAGAATGGTGGTATAATAGACGATTTTGTAACATATCGATTAGAAAAAGAAAAGTTTCTGGTGGTCTTTAACGCAGGCCATACAGAAAATGATTGCAGCTGGTTGGTTAAAAACTCCAACGGTTTTAACGTGAGAATAGAAGATGTCTCAGATAATGTTGCAATGTTCGCGGTGCAAGGTCCAGACGCTGAAAAAACTCTGCAGAAAATATCCTCATATAACCTGAGCAAAATCAAACGTTTCAAATGTCATTCATCCCGCTTGGCAGATATGGAAGTCCTTCTCTCAAGAACAGGCTACACAGGTGAGGACGGATTTGAAATCTTCGTATGGAATACTTCACTAACGAAGCCGGACAACGCGGTAAAATTATGGAAAGCTATCCTCGAAACTGGTAAACCTTATGGAATAGAACCATGTGGACTCGGAGCAAGGGATACATTAAGACTGGAGGCTGGGCTATGTTTATACGGAAACGACATCGACGAAAACACAACTCCTTTAGAGGCAAGACTAAGCTTCGTGGTAAAATTTCAAAAAGCCAGCTTCATAGGAAAAGAAAAGTTGCTAAAACAGAAAGATGAAGGAATCAAACGTAAACGAGTTGGAATACAGATGATAGAGCGGGGGATACCACGAGCAAGATTCGAAATATACAATAGCGAAGGCGAAAAAATAGGATATGTAACAAGTGGAACGCTTTCACCGCTACTTAAATGTGGTATGGCAATGGCTTACGTTCAAACTCCCCAGTCTCGCGAAGGAAATCTGGTGAACGTCAAAATACGTGGCAAATTAGCGAAAGGAAGGATAGTTCGACTCCCGTTTTACGACGTTGAAAA
>Ga0209121_10006331_pt1 | contig 10411 bp, 7 predicted proteins | sample Cruoilmetagenom3_FD_187292 | JGI IMG/M metagenome (GOLD analysis project Ga0209121, IMG submission 187292) | Oil polluted marine microbial communities from Coal Oil Point, Santa Barbara, California, USA - Sample 3 (SPAdes) (version 2) | ecosystem: Environmental > Aquatic > Marine > Oil seeps ...
GGCGGCGACGTTAATGCACTGAGGAATCAGGGAGAAAAGGGCGAACCGGTTAGCAAGAGAATCTTTGGGTCCGGCAAACAACTGCGCCCCAACATGATCCAGCCCTACAAATGCAAAAATATCCTTATCGAAGGCGTGACAATCAAGAACTCGCCCATGTGGCATATTCACCCGGTCCTTTCGGCAAATATCACCGTCAGAAATGTAAAAGTCATCGGCCACGGCCCAAACAACGACGGCTGCAATCCCGAATCCAGCAAAGACGTCCTCATCGAAGGTTGCTACTTCGACACCGGGGACGACTGCATCGCCATCAAGGCCGGCAGGAACAATGACGGCAGGCGGGTGAACGTGGCCAGCGAAAACATCGTCATTCGAAACTGCCAGATGAAAGACGGGCACGGCGGAGTGGTCATCGGCAGCGAAACTTCCGGCGGTACGAGAAACGTCTTCGCCGAGAATTGCACGATGGACAGCCCGAACCTTGACCGGGCGCTGCGGATTAAAAGCAACTCCGTTCGCGGCGGGACAATCGAAAATATCTACATGAGAAACGTCACCATCGGGCAGGTCGCCGAGGCGGTGCTCAAGGTCAACTTCAACTACGGCGAAGGCGACGCCGGAGAGTTCACGCCGATCGTTCGCAACGTAAACATGGAGAACATCACCAGCGGCAAAAGTAAATATGCCCTGTCAATCAGCGGTTACGAACGCTCGCCGATAACCGCCATCCGCCTGAAGAACTGTATCTTCGATAACGTCGAAAAATCCAATATCCTTGTTGGAGTAAAAAATATCGCCTTCGAAAATGTGATGATTAATGGCAAAGCCCAGAAATAAAATATGAAGGTGTGTTGTGCACACCCTACCTGAGTAAACATAAAAGGATTACAGTGGCAAACAATAGGGATTATCAAAAAGCTGTTGAGCTAATAAGCAAATCGCACGATATTCTTATCACGTCTCATACCAAGCCGGACGGGGACGCCTGCGGGTGCGTCTCGGCGATGCGCGAGGCTCTGGAGGCCCTCGGCAAAAATGTCACGCCGCTGATGCTGTCGGCGGTGCCGCAGTGGTATGAGTTTTTATTCGCCGAAAAGCCCGCCGTGCTCGGCGAAGATGTCCGGCTCGATGAGCTTACGGCGGGGCGGTTCGGCCAATTCGACCTTATCCTCATTGTCGATACCAACAGCCACAGCCAATTAGCGAAATTCAACGATTATCTCAAGCAGAACGACAAGCCGGTCCTTATCCTCGACCACCACGAAACCTCCGACGGCCTCGGCGATGTCGAGCTAATCGATTCCAATGCCGCTGCGACGGCCCTGATTGTGCTCGACTTGCTCAAATATGCGGGCTGGCCTGTCACCGAGAAAATTGCCGAATCGCTGTTCGTCGCGCTGGCGACCGATACCGGCTGGTTTCAGTTCAGTAATTCCAACAGCAGGGTGTATCGCGCCTGCGCCGAGTTGATCGACGCAGGCGTAAAACCAACGCAAATCTACGACCATTTGTATCTGAACTTCTCATATCCGCGTTTCAGGCTGATGGCGGGAATGCTCGACAAGCTCGAGCTGCACATGGACGGCCGGTACGCCGCCATGCAGATAACCCGGCAGGATTTCGAACGAACCGGCGCCGCCTACAGCGACACCGAAAACCTCATCAACGAATGTCACCGTATCGACTCGGTCGAAGCCTCGGCCTTGTTCATCGAGCTTAAAGACGGCCGAATCCGATGCTCGCTTAGAAGCAGGGTCCCCCTCGATGTCAGCATAATCGCTTCCAAATTCGGCGGCGGAGGCCACACGATGGCCGCCGGAACATTTCTGCCAGGCCCGCTCGAAAACGCTAAACAGCTTATTCTTGAGGAAATCTCAAAAAGCCTGGATTAGCTTTTAAAAGCCAATACGCACAACGCAGTACGCAATACGAACAATCAATACGTTGGTGAATGGCCTAATTTCCCGGAATAAACTAAAGAATCAGCAGGTGACAGTGAGACTGTTGAACCAGCCCCACTGTCCCTTAGCTTTTCAAGCCGTTGCCACCTTCGCCGAAAACAGGCAAAAAAATAGCAGAAGGCTCTATGTTTCGCGATTCACTTAGATCTTCGTCACCAGCGCTCCCCAGCCGTTGCGCGGCTCGCGCCAGGCCAGGTCGTTAATCTTCGGATCGCTGGTGATCTCGCCGGCCTCGTTCAGCACGAGCTTCTTTCCAGCGCGGGCGCAGAGGTTGCCGAGCTGGATATTTGCGGCCATTGGGCCGGAGTAGCCGAAGTTGGACTGGCTGAACTCACGCGGCTTCTCTCCCCTGCAGGCCATGAAGAATTCCTTGTGATGGCCGGGTGAACGCTCAAGCAGTTTGGGCGGATCGCCGAACTCTTTTTGCCTTTCCAGTGGAAGCAGTCGCACAGTTCCCCAGTAATCACCTTCAACCAGCATTTTGCCCTTGGTACCGTACAACAAATTTCCGGTTCTCGGTAGTTTCATTTTGCGGCCTCTCATTGCGAGTTCCTCGGGAGCCTCCGGCATAAAAGGCGTTCCATCTGCTTTGTTGCCCTCGTACCAATAGGTGGTAAAGCCAGGTCGGCCTCCTTTTGCACGGTAAGTCGATTTCACGATCATCCCTTTCGGCCACTGGTCCCCAACCTCACCGTTCATTACAATCGGCTCGGCGGTAACTGCATAGCCAGGTTTCATGATCGAGTAAATTCCGTCGGTTGTGTGGCATGCCATATCGCCCAGGGCGCCTGATCCGAAATCGACGATGCCGCGCCAGGCAAATGAATGATAAATGGATTGCCCGACATGCCGGTCTTCAATGTCGGCGCCTTTGCGATATTTTGCTATGTAAGGCCGCATAGCTGCCGGGCCGATCCACGCATCCCAATCCAGATTATCCGGAACCGGATCGGAATAGGCGGGGCGTTTGTACCCCTGGGGCCAGACAGGACGGTTCGTCCAGGTGTGAAATTCTTTGATTTCACCGATCGCGCCGGCCTTCACATATTCGTAAGCAGTCCTCCACCCATCTCCGGCATGGCCCTGGTTGCCCATCTGGGTCACGACCTTGGTATTCCTGGCGTAGGCGGCCGCCAGCAACTGCGCCTCGCGGACCGACCAGGTCAGCGGCTTTTCGGTGTAGCAGTGAATACCCATGGAAACCGCGGTCATCGTCGGGGCATAATGGGTGTGATCCGGCGTCGCCACGAAAACAACGTCGAGATCCTTGCCGTGCTTTTCGAAGACTTTCCGCCAATCGGTATATCCGGCGGCCTGATTCCAGCCTTTCTTTCCGAGGACGCCGCCCCACCGGCTTTTGTCCACTTCGGCGAAGGCTATGCACTGACAGCCTTCTCCGTGGGCTGCGCCCGTATGGGCCCCGGCCCGTCCGCCCGCGGCGATAAATCCAACCTGGAGTTTTTCGTTGAGTCCCTGGCCACGGATGAGGCTCGGGAAACCAATAGAGCATGCTGCTCCAACGGCAGCGGTGCGTTTGATAAACTGACGACGTGTGATGTTTGACATGATTTTGGTTCCTTAACTTTAAGTTAATAAAATCGACCCATGTTCCAATCGTATCCGGCAACATCTAACTAATTGCCAATTCAGTCGCCTATTTTATCCTTTGGATTTAAAGCATGCAAGCTTTATTTGGAAAATCGTGGTTTTTGTGGCAGGCGGACACCTTTATTACCTCGCATCTACCTTAAAGCGATAGAGGAAAGACTCCACGTATATCCGAAAAAGTTTACAAGATGCTGGTAATATAACAACAAATGTGGTATCTTTACTCAAATATGGAACCTTATCTGCGTAGCTAAGCGTTCTAAATGTAAACTTCACTAAACGAAAGGGGTACAGGGCAATGAACCGGACACAAAGAGTGAATCTGAGAAACACTATTCTGGCTTTGGCAGCCATCCTTGTCATCGCAACTACAGGTGCAAATGCACAGCAAAAGCTGGGTGATTTTGTATCAGAAGGCGGCTTCGACTGGATAATAGGTAGTTGGGAGGCATCGAGCGATCAGGGCGACAAAATCGAGCTCGTCTACAAATGGGAACTCGATAAGCACATGATAACAATGCTGCTAAAATGGCCGAACAACGAATACCGCGCCATGATCTTCTACAAGCCGGCCGAAGACAAAATAATCCAGGTAACGGTGGATAACCAAGGCGGTACGGGCAAAGGCACCTGGGAGCCCGATGGCGACAAGGCCGTCCTTAAACACGAACACACCGGGTCCGACTGGCAGACTAACAAGATGGGTTTTGCCCACTCGAAAGTCGATGCCAACACTATGAAGTGGGAAGTTCTCGAACTGGACAGCTCGGGCGAAGTTTCCGATTACCCGATGTTCACTGTAGAGTTTAAGCGCCAGAAAAAAACGGCCACCAAAAAATAGTGGAAAGTGCGAGTGATTGGACAATGCCGCTGCCGGCGGTTCAGGTATGATATACATTGAAGATATCAGGCCGTATGTCCCGGCTCTATATGAAACGGTTGAATTTGCACAAGTTAAGGGCCTATACCGGTTGATTCGGTATAGGCCCGATTATTTTTTTCTAAGGGCAATCCGGCGCTGATTTAAATCACGATCTCCAAAATTATGCCCCTTTTACAAAAGCCGGCAGATATAGAGAACCGTCAACTCTTTTGTTTGGAATAAGTCAGTGAAAACGTGTACTAATTTGGCGAGGTAATAGTTCGGTGTTGCGGGTTTTAATCTAAAGTAAAAATCATAATATTGGAATTTGGCCCATCGTCAGGAAGAAAGTATAGATTTCCATTGAAGGTCATGCCTTCGCGACTTAATGGATTTTTCCAATCATCTCGTGGCAAATTAATACGTTTTACTAATGTCCAGTTTTCAGGATCGATAACATCTATAACGGAATCATCGTCCTTATGTCCGCTACATAGAAGTTTACCTGTAAAGTACTTGATGTCCTGATATGCCATTAACGTCGGGGAATCGACCTTGCTTGTCTGATGTCCATCAAAATCCCACGTATAGAAATGAAGCGCATCCCAATTAACTCCATAAAGAAGGTTTTTCCCGTCAGATGCAATGGCGCCAATGTGGTCCTCAACTGGAAACGACCTGCGTATATCCATGCTATTGGGATCAACACCGTAGATCATTGTCCGGCTTTGCCTTCTATACTCGGCATTTGGAATCCAAAGGTAATGGCCGTCAAACTGCACGCCGCCGGGATGAATCAAAGTATCATCAGTTAATTCTATCTTTGAATTTAGGTCGGCGTTTTGCCTGTTAATCTTAAATAACCAGCCTCGCCCCTGATCTTTGTCCACTGAAGTTACAAAATAAAATTGCTTTGTGAGATCAAGCCCCTGAACATGGTAGGTAGCAAACTGTAGTGGAACTTTATGTATGAGCTTTAAACCCCCGGAGTGAAGTAAGGCATCCAACGCGTCTTTCGGAGAATTTTCCCCACCCTGCTTACAAACGAGAATTAACGGCAGAGCTAACAATAAGAAAATAAGAAGAACTCGATTGAAGATTACAACGGTACGCTGCATCATTTTTCCCTCAAACGACATTTGCCACTTATTCAAATCCAGCCACACTACTGTGTCCAATTTCCGATAGAGTAACGACTTTCTCTCGAATATTCAATGCACAAACACCTCCGCTCCAAGTACGAAACGACCGTCGGCAACTAAAGGGCTAAAAGCAGAGTTGTATGTACCCCTCGTAATTAATCTTCTGATTGAATTTTGGCAGCCAGCGGTTAGAATAGTCTGGCGATATCGAAAGAATGCTCTTTATAGAAAGGTGATTTTATGAAAGCTAAAAAGTGCCGGATTTATGTAATAACGGTAATGCTGTTTTTTTTGAGTTTCCTCGCCGGAGTGATTACCTTCGCCCAGATTGCAGACAAGGCTGAAATCCAGCAGGAATTTCGCAAACGGCTGAGCGAGTCCGATGGGGTCTCTGTATATGTGGATGTCATTACGAAAGAAAAGTCAGAAGAAGAATCTATGACGAGTCAATTGCAGGAGGACGTCGAATGGGAGCTGGAGGATGCCGATATCAAGATTATAAGCAAAGAGGATCTGGAATATGCTCCAGGCCGGCCGCGACTGGGGGTATATCTTGTGATGTATAAAGAGCCCGGGGTCAAAGATGTATATCTTTATTCTTTTCGGGTGACACATTTCGAGGATGCGACTCTGACGAGGAAATATCAATTTGCCGAGGGTATTTGTTGGGACAGCGGCCTTTATATCGGCAGGGAGAGAACATCTGCGATGAGGGGGGTCGTCAAGACTCACGTTCGTAAATACATAAACGACTACCTCGCGGCCAATCCGAAGCCATCGCAGCGGCGGCAGCCGGAGCAGACCAGATACTGATACGGCTACTTTTTCCGCACTTTATGGGTGTTTGTCAAGAAATCACCGGAAATTTTGGCTTGCTGTGACAATACGTTGTCACTCTTAGGTAGAAATATTTTGCAAAATCTTAAGTTTCACATCAACATATTAGCTGTCTCAAAACGCTTAATCTAAAGTTATGGGAAATATACATAAGCGTACTTGATAGCCGTCGCGGTCGATATGGAGGTGGTCTTATGAGATTTGCCTTTCTTTCGTATTTGTTAACGGGGCTGTATTTCGCCTCGGTTTGCGGGGCGGAGTTCCAGGTCAATACGCATACGACGAATGAACAAAAGAACGCCGCGATAGCGATGGATGAAGATGGAAATTTTGTGGTTGTCTGGAGCAGCTATGGTCAGGACGGCAGCTCGAACGGTATTTTCGGGCGGCTTTTCGATGCGAATTGCGGCCGGCTCGGCGAGGAATTTCAGGTAAATACGACCTCCTCCGGCAACCAGACGGAACCGGCCGTGGCAATGGACGCAGCGGCCGGTTTTGTCGTAACGTGGCACGGGCCGGGATTCATCGAAGAAGACCGGGAGGATATCTTCGCCCGGCGGTTCGATCCGAATGGCCTGCCCGTCGGCGATGAGTTTCGCGTCAACAGCTATACCGGCGACAAACAAGTTTTTCCCTGTACGGCTGTGAATAAGGACGGCACGTTTATCATTGCCTGGGAGAGTAAAAATACGCCACAGGAGGGTGACAAGGCGATATGCTGCCAGTTATACGATAGTAACGGCGTAGAATTCGGGGCCGAGTTTTTCGTTCACGAGGAAGCATCGGTCTATCGCTATCCGGATGTGGCGGCGGACGCCAACGGCAATTTCGCGGTTGTCTGGATGGAGGATAAGAGCAGCAATTCGATTATGGCCAGGTTGTTCGATCCGAACGGCGAGCCCCGGACGGATACGTTCAAGGTAAACTCGGTCAGGATCAGCTCGGTCACGAGGCCGTCGATTGCGATGGACGATTCGGGCTGTTTTGTAGTGACATGGGATGGCGACCCTGAGCTGGCCGGACAGGACGATATTCACGCCCGGCTGTATGATGCCGACGGCACGCCTTTTGGTGGGCAGTTTCGCGTTAATACGACTCTTACATGTGCCCAGCAATATCCCAGGGCGTCGATGAACGGCGATGGGGAATTTGTTATCGCCTGGGATTGCAGGATCGACCCTGACGATGACAATCAAAGAGACATAATCGGTCAGCGATTCGACAACTCCGGCGAGTTTATCGGCGACGAATTCCAGATGAACACCTATGGGCTGAACGACCAGAGGAATCCCGCCGTTGCGATAAGCGAGACCGGAGGGTTCGTCGCCGTATGGCAAAGCCAGACACAGGACGGCTCACGCTACGGCATCTTCGCCCGCTCCGGCCCAATCATCGGCTCGGCCGACTTTAACACCGACGGGCTCGTAGATTTTCGCGACTACAATATCCTTGCCGGCGAATGGATGCAAAACAAAAATCCGCTGACATCGGATTTGATCGACGACAACAAAATCGACGAGCTGGACCTGGCCGAATTCTGCCGACAGTGGCTCGTCACTGTCAATAATTAGTCGATAAGTATTGAATTTCAAGCGCCTTCCCGCTATGTTATACTAATTCTCCTGTTTGATGAGAATGGATTAGTAATAATGCAGTTATCGAAAGGCAAGGAAAGATGAAGAGGATATTGACAGCCCTGTTAATTCTATCGTTTGTTGTTAACTCGCCGGCATCCGAAGGTGCGTTTACTAAGTTTGTCTATCGTCAGGGTGATAAGCTCATGGACGAGCACGGCGAGCTTCGCTTCGTCAGCTTCAACATCCCAAACCTGCATTATGTCGAAGACAACATGCCCTTTACCGAGCTGAATCCGTGGCGGCTGCCGAACGAGTTCGAGATTGCCGATGCCCTCGAAGCCGTTAGGCAAATGGGCGGCCGGGTCGTACGCACCTATGCCTTGTCCGTTCGCGTATCCGGCGAAGATTCTAATATACCGCGACACATAATCGGGCCGGGACAGTTCGACGAAAAAGCCTTCCAGGCTCTCGATATGGTTCTGGCCGTCGCCAATCGCAAAGGCATTCGGGTAATCATTCCTTTCATAGATAACTGGAAATGGTGGGGAGGAATCGAAGCGGCGGCGGCGTTTCGTAGTAAAAAGCAGCAGGACTTCTGGACCGACCCGGTACTTTTCGAGGATTATAAAAAAATCGTCGGCTTCGTGATAAACCGGACGAACACGGTGACGGGTGTAAAATATCGTGATGACAAGGCCGTTTTCGCATGGGAGACGGGCAACGAGCTTGTCTGCCCGCATGAATGGACGACGAAAGCCGCCGCATATATGAAGAGCCTTGATAATAATCATCTGGTCCTTGACGGTTTTCACACGACGAAGCTGCGGGACGAATCTATCCGGGACGATAACATCGACATTGTCACCACACATCACTATTCGAAGAATCCGGCCGAGACCATCGGCCAGATCAAAAGCAACATGGCCAAAGCCCGCGGCAAAAAGCCGTACTTCGTCGGCGAGTTCGGTTTCATACCAACCGACGCCGTGGAGAAGGTGCTTCAAACGGTAATAGAAGAAAACGTAAGCGGCGCCCTGATCTGGTCGCTCCGTTTCCGCAGCCGGGATGGCGGCTTTTACTGGCACAGCGAGCCTTACGGCGGCGATTTGTTCAAATCGTATCACTGGCCGGGCTTTGCCTCCAACGCCGCGTTCGATGAGACCGGCCTGCTCGAGCTAATGCGTCAAAAGGCGTTTGAAATCAGGGGCATTGCCGCCCCGGCCATTGAAAAGCCAGCCCCGCCGGTACTGCTTGATATCGAAGATGTCGCCGCGATTTCATGGCAGGGAAGCGCCGGCGCCCAGAGCTATATCGTCGAAAGAACGCAGAGCAAAGACGGCCCGTGGCTGGCCGCGAAATGCAACATATCCGACGCCGCACTTCAGCATCGGCCTTCGTTTAACGATACCGGCGCGGAGATCGGCAAGAGTTATTATTACCGTGTCATAGCACAGAACTCGGCCGGAATTTCCAAAACGTCCAACGCCGTCGGGCCCGTTTCGGTTCCGTGCAAAACGCTTGTCGATGAAATGCGGGACATGCAATCCATTCACGAAAGCAGCGATAATCTGTCACTTCAAATCAAGCAGGCGCGCAATTTCAAAGAGGATGCGCACAGGCTAAAGGGCAAATCGGGAGATTACGTCGTCTACGAAGTCGAGGCGCCGATTAATTCGTGGAAGGTATATTCATTCTTTCCGAAAGATATTACAGATTTCAAGTTCTCCGTCTCGGCGAATGGACGTGACTTTAAGCAAGTCAAATTCGAGCGTAAGGATTACTTCACCGGCAAAGGCGAGTATGACTACTATAAGCCGGTTCTCTACAACGGCGCCGGCTCCGGCGAAAAAGCCAAATATCTGAAAATCGAGTACACCGCAGAAGCACAAATCTCTTGTGTTGAAATAAAATACGGCGAGTAAAATACAGCGAATAAAACGGCCGGATATAATAAAACATTTCCGGCTTGATGCTCAGATTCATTATCAAGCTCGTAGTCCTTTTGATTAGTCAAAAGGACTACGAGCATTATCCCGTCAAGAATTTGGATATTGTACTGAGACCGGTTGCTGTTATTAACAAACTCAAACTGTCCGGTTCACGCTGTCATCCCCGCACCTGCTTTCGAAGGTGTAAACTTGTATCCGCGAAAGCGGGGAGTGGAGATCCGGGAACGTGACGATTTTAGCGGATTCTTGCTCACAGGCCTGTTGCCAAAGATGAGATTGCTTCGTCGCTACGCTTCTCGCAATGACTAAAGGTCCATTCTTGTCATTGCGAGCGATTCGAAGAATCGCGCGGCAATCTCAACTGTTACAACAGGACATTGACAACATATTCTTTCGCGGGAATGACAGTTTGAGTTTATTAGATTTCTCCACTTCGGGCCACGAAGTTGCCCTCCGGCCGAAGTGACAAAGG
>Ga0209121_10006333_pt1 | contig 10411 bp, 9 predicted proteins | sample Cruoilmetagenom3_FD_187292 | JGI IMG/M metagenome (GOLD analysis project Ga0209121, IMG submission 187292) | Oil polluted marine microbial communities from Coal Oil Point, Santa Barbara, California, USA - Sample 3 (SPAdes) (version 2) | ecosystem: Environmental > Aquatic > Marine > Oil seeps ...
TTGGTTGCCGAGGTATCGTCGGGCCGGTCCCTCCACCTCTCTGGATAAGAGTGCCGCATGGGGCTATTCAATTGGTTACGCTGCAATTATAGCACTAAAAGATGGAATTGCAAAATAAGGTTTGCAAATATGATCATTGTATATAACAGTGGTTTTTAGTGGGTAGATTATGATCAAATTTACTTATATCAACATTTTATTTCACTGCATATCTTTATCAATTAATCGGGAGATCCATATAATCAAGTGTGCCAATATTTTTGGATTTTCCGGATTCAACTTCAACAATGATTGCTTCCTCCGGTTCTTGATTTGGAACCAGCAGTAAATATGAACCAGTACCGGTTGAGAACATTAATGCATAGCGATCAGGTTTGACTTCGTTAAACACAAAATCACCATTGATATCTAAAGTTGCTTGTGGAGCTGAAGAAATTTTTAAAGATGCGACTCTTTCCTGTCCTTGATCATTGACTAACAAATCTGCTAAATAAACATTGTAGCCCACTACGGGCTCACCATTTTTGAGTATTCGACCATATACAATACCGAGAGATGAGTTTGGCGTAAATCCTGTAGCAATCGCTGGTTCATATTTTGAGGTTGGATATCCTTCAGCAATATTGTTTTCAGTGATTATTGGGGGGTACCCAGTCGCAATTGTTGCTTCGTCTGTTTGTGTATTGATTAAATTTTGTTCTTGTTTACAACTTGTTAATAAAAACAAAATTATAATGATAAATACAATCGTAGTTGATTTAAATTTTTTCATGGTCTTTGAGAACAATTTACCACACATATGTATGTGTGGTAAATTGTATTCCTTTTATTGTAGCTTGGTGTAAAAATATTTTGAGATTTTTAAGGAGCTAACTCCACATTGACAGCTTCGTATGTCATCATTAGATCATTATATCCTTTTCCGTGTCCTCTTGTATTAACAATACCGATGATCTTGGCGGTTTCATCTATTACAGTATAGGCTGAATCAGAATAAGCAGTGCAGATACCTCCACCAAAATAATTATCTGGAAGGTCATATCGAGGTAAATCTTCTCTAACGCCATATGGCTCAATCAAACCTAGTTCTGATTCGTAGGCAGCATTAAGATATTGACATTTCACGTAGATGTTACTTGGACCAACATTCATTACAGTAAAAGTTGAATCCCAATCCTTAGCACCACCGTATTGATTCACAAATCGAGGGAACGCTAACCTTGGTGTTCCATCCTCCATATTGAATGAGCTATAAGAGCTGGCAAGTGTTCCACGGTCCTGGTTAACTGTTGCTACAAGATCTACATTATTGGAATTTGCTGTAACATAAGCTGCGCCAATAAATCTTTCACCCGTGGGACATGTAAGATTTGGACTGCCAAGAATAAAAGCATTGCCACCAAATTCGGTTGCAGAATTAGCTGCTATAGTTCGAGTTTCCTCGCATTCAAAACCATCCTTGCGTACATAATGCAAAGTTACTTCTGTACTCTGTGTCGTGTCTAAGTTAAACATTGCAATGGCTGTTCGCCAATCTTTTTTGGTTGGGTTGTTGGAATTTACTAGGGGTATAACTGGGTTAAGGCTACCCGTGCTATATCCATTGGATACCAGAGCAGACTTGACTATGATACTTTCTTGTGACACAACAACAACAATTGGTTGATCGCTGGAAAGTGTTGCTGATGTAATTACTCTGCCGTGACCTGATAGGCATGACTCGTCTGCTTGATCTACGATTTTCATTGCGTAAGGTTCAATGGTTATGGTGTTGTCTATAGCCGCTGGGCAATATTCATAGTCGATATCAACTGTGGCAGTACTTGATCCAACATTTTGAACAGAAAAGTATGTGTACCATTGACTTGAACCCCAGTAATTCATCATAAATGGTAAAACTACGTTTATGCTACCAATGGTACTCCCGGTATACATTCCTCGACCTTTATTGTCACCGTTTAAAACACTCACTGCGCCAAGTGGCAGGCTTGATTCGATTACTAGACTGCCTTCGAATCCAGATAGGGGAATAGATGCGTATTCAACGACTTCATACCCATTAACGGTCTCACCTAAAATCTCATGTGCAATATCACCAGCGTTGGCACCATCACCACCGTAATAATAGTGTAAAGATATATTATTGGGATTTTCAGATAGATTTTGAACGGTTACTGAAGATACATATGAACTGAACATTTGAGCGTTAACAATCTCAGTAGGTGTGAGACTTACAAATAGTGATATGAGAATAATTACAACTAACAAACGAGTGTGTTTCATGATAGGTCCTTTCAAGACTATAATTTGATCTGTGCTTCAATTGTAGATAATTTTGTTATTATCTTCAATAATCATTTTGGGTTATTTGAGCCCATAATATGTCTAATACCGATAGCAACTACAGCCCAAATGATTTCAAAACAAGTGATCAATATCCGATTTGTTAGTGCAGTGATAACTGCCAATGATGTTGGCATAATCCCTGACAACAATAAGCTTAAACTAACTTCACCAAATCCAAAATGACTTGGTAAAAGGAGAAATAACCTTGACAATACACCAGTTAAAGCTGTTGCACCAATAAAATATCCAATTTTTGATATAGGAAACCTGGAAAATAAATTTCCAAACGAAAAAAGTAAACTACCTATCAGAATCCAAATAAAAATATATCTAAGGGTCCAGTTAATAATAGCTTTATAACTAAATCGTGAAAGGTCAACATTTAGTTTTGTGAAGATCCATTCTTGAATTTTGGGATGTAAAAAGAGAATGCTGGCAATGAAAATAATCAAAAAGCCAATGATGCTGTAATTAAATTGTGAAATTAAGGAGATTGAAAACATCAAACTTACAATCACTGCAGCGATAACAATTGTTACCATTTCAACGCCACTGGTCAAGAGCACAAATTTAGATGAATACCCATCTTCTTTGTATAAATTTGCCCTCCAGACGATATACCAAAGCGTGCCTGGTAATCTTTTCCCTAAGGCGGATATGCAAAACGTTAGAAAGTGTTTACTAAAAACAACTTTGTGACCCAGTTTATTCATTATCTCAGCCCAAACACTTGAAGTAAGTAGCAAGATTACTGAATAGATTAAAAAACAAATAACTAAGATTGATGGACGGAAATTTACAAATTGAGATTTTAGCAAATCCCATTGTGAAAAAATTAACCAGCTGAGGATACCAGTTGTAATTATTATTGAACCAATAGTTAAAATTTTCTGAGTAGTCTTACTGCTCCATATTTTTTTTAGAAGGGGAAGTGCTTTATTAATCATTTCATGACAATCAATTATCTGAGTTTTGAGCAACAATGGTTAATGAGGTTCCTAATAATGCTTGATTTTTTATCCAGATCAGCGGAAAGAAAAGAAATTGAAAAAACACACTACGCAAAACTTTTAATATCGCATTTTTCAATTTGCGATTTACTTTGATTCCATTAAACATAAATGAGATGCTATTGATAAAATTTAAATATCCACCAATATCTGTTCTTTTGGATTTAATTGAAAAGGAATTATTCTCCAATAATTTGGTTATGCAACTTATGGAAAAAATATATAAATGTCTTGGAGCATCCAATCCTGCCCAATATTTATCAAATATTTTAGAATCAAGACTATCACCGTTTGGGACTCTGATGACTAAAATACCATCAGGTTTGAGAATTCTTTTTATTTCAACTAATATTTGATTGGGGTTTTCAATATGTTCAATAACATCCCACAATGTTATTACATCGAAATGCTTATCAGGAAAATTTATCGAATAAATATTCCCTATCCTAACATCTAATCCATATTTTCGCTTTAGAGTATTTACGTTTTCTTTATTTATTTCATTGCCAAAGACTTGAAACTCTGTTTTATCTGATATATAGCGAATAAAATTTCCAGATCCACAACCTATATCCAGTAATTTTCCGGATAGTTTATTCTTCAAGACAACTTTTGCTCTTTTCTTTAACCCATATTCGTAAAGGAAAAATTTTACTCCTTTTTTAGGGATTTTTTCATTATAGATCTGTTTTTGATTGTAATGAATGACTAAATCTTCATAGGATAAAATAGGATCTTGAAAGATTAACCCACAAGAATTACATTTTCGATATTGATAACTTTTATTATCATCGTCCAATCTATAATCTCGGAGTTGATAAATTGACTCGATTTTATTTGAACCACAAACAATGCAATTTTTTGTTTTCATTTGAATGGTCGAATATCCTTTTGAGGGTTCGCCCAGCCATCTATTATTCCAAATAATAGGGGTGGAACCAGATAAATGTGCCACCTGAAAATATCACTTATTAAAATAATGAATCCTTTGGAAATAGTGAATACGAACATAATCAGTTTTTTTAATCCGTGTGAGTGTTTATTATAAAATGCAATTGTGTTTCTCGTACGTAAATATCTTGTTCGGGGTTTTTCTTTCCCCATTGTCAAAGAAATTTTATGCCACATTTTTGCACGTGTCGCCGCAATCATTTTAAAACCAGCTTCTCTTGCACGCAAAGAAAAATCTGCATCATCACCATAAATTAAATTAGTATCATCAAAAAGCCCAATTTCTTTAAAAACTAATTTATTAACCATCATCGTACAACCATGCATGACATCAATGGACACATACCCTGGTATTTTTGAACTATAATGACGACCACGAAAAGATCGTACCCCAATTAAGGTTCCCGGTATTAGTTTGTAACCCACATACCATATTAAATCCGGTTGGTCATAATACAAGATAGCAGGACCAATCAAATTCGCTTCCGGATGTTTTATAGTGGCTATTCTTAATTCAATTAAGAAATTTTTATCAACGATAACGTCATTATTCATTAATAATAACCAATCCGCACCTTTATCTATGGCAACGGGAATGCCACTGTTTAAACCATGGGGATAACCTTTATTTTCTTTGAGTTCAAGTATTGTTATTGATTTGCCAAAATGGTCTCGAAGAATGTCAACTGATTTGTCTTGGGAGGCGTTGTCAACGACGATGATTTGGGTTAAACCGGCACCGGCATCGATTAAGGAATTTATACATTCGAGGGTATGACCAATTTGATTGTAATTGATAATAATTATCACTACTTCTGGAAATTTCAAGCTTTTTACTCCAACTTTCAAAGAAATTTATAATTTATAAAATGATGTTTAGATAAATTGTCAATATTTTTTATATTATTAGATAAGAAATGTTATTTTGTGAAATGTGTGTTTCAACGAAATAAATTGGGGTTGGTGTTCTCAAAATATTGGATTATTTGCTCATATGTACCGAAATCAATGAATTTCCCATCTGTAAATTTAACAGAATTAATTTTAATACCATCACTGATCGCTTGATTTAATAAATCTGCAAAATCTCCTATATTTTCTTTCCGAACTTTTGAAAAAAGATATTCTGTAAACACTGGTCGCCAAATTATACACCCCCACATAAATTTTAAATGTGTTGCTTTTGGTTTGTCCACAATTTGTAAAACTTGACCTTCATCATTGATTGAAACCATGCCAAATTTTTCTGGGTATTGGGTTGGAAATAAACACATTGTCATATCAACATAGGTATTCAAAGCATTTAACCCAATTCGAATTGCATTTTTCGGGGACATTATTGTGTCTGCCATTCCGAATAATACAGTTTTTTCACGAATTATATGATAGGCTGATGCCAATGCATCTGCCAAACCAGGGGATGTAGATTGACCATTGCTTATTTTGTCCTGAACAACATAACTAAAATCACATCCAAAATTTTTTCCGCTGCCAAAGTATCCAAGAAGTTGGTGCTTTGTTTCATTGATCACAAAAATAATATGTCTAATCCCTGTTTGAACAAGGCTATCCACCATAAAATTTGCTACAGGTTTGTATTTGTTGAATTGATGTAAGGGATATAATTCTTTTGGGAAAGGTAAATTAAGTCGTGTGCCTGATCCGGCTGCAGGAATTAATCCTATAAGATTATCTTTTTTCAATGTGGTCACCAAAATTGTTCTATAGTTAATAAGATGAGTATTAAATTACCAGAAAAATATAAGAATTTCAATTTAATCAAATGCACTTTGTTTTTAATCAAGATTATATTATAATTTTTGAGAAAAATTTCGTAAGAATTTACTACTATTTCTAGAAATTTTATTATCATCCTTGATGTATAAAGTTTTTTTAAATATCTAGAGCTCGTTACTGAGTCTCTTTGGATGGTGAATAGGTAAGATGATGGATAATTCTATTTTAAAAATTGTTGATATAAAGCCAAAATGCTTTCATGAGGGTTTATGAATATTTGTATTGTATCACAGCAATTAAGAAATGTGGTTAGCGGGATAGGTTTATATTCAAATATTCTTGTAAATTTTCTATCAAATGAAGGTCATTCAATCACTGTTATCGTTCCCAAAAGCCAAAGACCGCAAGGAAAATTCCCTTATAAAATTTTTACTGTAAATGATTCAAAAATATTTAAATCACAAGCTCGATGGTTATCATTAAGTATACAATTCTCAAGAGTAATTAAAGAGCTTGAAAAGACAAATGATTTTGATTTAATTCATTTTACTGATGTTAGAGATTCTTTTTTTTGTAAAACAAAATCCCCAAAAATTGGAAATATCAATGATACATACCCTGCTGAACTTCACCATATGAACTATTATCGGAAAAATTATTTGGATTGGTTTCAAAGGTGGATTTATTATCGATTAATGCATAGTATTGAGGAAAGAAAATTGCATGATTTAGATTGCATCATAGCTAATAGTCATTATACATTTCAAACGATCAAAAACCAATATCAAGTTTCTTCATCCAAACTTGTAATGTGTTACAAGAGTGTGGATATAAACCGATACAATGATTTGATAGAAGCGCGGAAAAATGATTATTTTAAAATGGAAAACGATTTATCAATTTTATTTGTTGGGGGGAATATGCAAAGAAAAGGTTTATTAAATCTAATTGAGACTGCATCGAGATTATCTAAGGCTTGGCCAACATTAAAATTCCTAATTGTAGGAAAAGACAAATTTATACCTCGGTATATGAAAATTTGTGAACAACAAGGAGTTGGTTCAAATTTTCATTTTCTGGGGTGGGTTCCCCAAGATAAACTAATTGATCTTTATCGCAATGCAACAATATTTGTCATGCCATCATTAACTGAAGCTTTGGGTATTGTATTTTTAGAAGCTATGGCTTCCGGCGTGCCTGTTATTGCCACAAATGTGGGTGGAATCACTGAAATAATTAAAAATAAAAATAATGGATTGTTAGTTCCTGTGAATTCACCTGAAAAATTAGCTTTGGCAATTAGAAGCCTTATTACAAATCCCAGATTGATTCATTCAATTATATTGAACGCTTCTGAAACCGTGAAGAAATTCTCAATAGAAAGAATGATGAAGTGCACAGAATACGTCTATTCTAATTATGTTTAGGGAGGTTTAAGATTATTAGTAAACAATATTTTCGAGTTTCGCCTTGCATCAACTGTGGGGCTAAATCTGCAACAATTTTATATATTACGCAATATGGAAATTATGTGAAATGTAATAATTGCAATTTGGTTGCTATTGATCCCTTACCACAATTGGACGATATGATTGCGCGTTCTGAATATTGGGCAGAGAAGCATCACAAACAAAGTGTGAAAGTTAAGCAACATTTCTCTGAAAACTTTCAACAAGTTGTTTATAGTCGTTATTTTAAGGAGATGAATTTATACAAACATACAGGAAGAATATTGGATATCGGTTGTGGTATTGGGAGTTTCATTTATGCTGCTGAAAAAATTGGATGGCAAGCTTATGGGGTAGATATTGGTCCAGCGATTTCTGTCGCAAAGGAACATAATTTATCAGTATTCAAAGGACGTTTAGAAGACGCCTCTTTTCCTGAAAACTATTTTGATGTTATATCAATGTTTGACGTAATTGAGCATATAAGTGATCTTAATAGCTTAATGGAAACAATCCGAAAAAATCTTCGTAATAATGGATTGCTCATTATTAAAACACCGAATTTAAGATGTTTAACTGCAAGATTATTAAAACAAAATTGGTCCGCATTACAACCTTTAGATCATTTGGTATTATTTTCTTCTGAGACTTTAAATTCGTACTTACTAAAATTTGGGTTTGATGTAATACGCAGTAATACCTGGGACATCAATATTTTTGAAATTATTAATGCTATCTGCAAAATAAATAATACTAACAAAGATACCAAAACAGATCACAATACAGAACACTCAAAACGAAAGCTCATTAAAAGGATAATAAATAACAAGGCATTACAATTAGCGCGAAATATAATAAATAGAATTCTAAATAAATTTTATTTAGGTGAAAGTTTAATTGTTTGGGCTGAAAACCGATAATACGACTAAAACACACTAAATAAGGTTTTGTAGATTTGTTTTTCCAACACTTTATTACTAGCCTTTTTAATAAAAGTTTTATATCCTCCTATGCCAAGATTTTCCCTAAAAATCCTGTGTTCATGCAGATAACAGATCGAATTTGCTAATGCTATGTGATCATTCATTTTACAAAAAAAAGCGTCTTTGCCATGAGTTAGCAGCTCATGGTTAGCTTTGTTATCGCCAACGATTGTTGGTTTAGCCATTGCTAATAATTGATAAGTCTTACCCGCGATTACTCGTTTAGCTTTTTGTGTGTTTCCAAAGTGTCCTCCAAGGCAAATTGCGGCTTTGGCTATCTCGTCTGGTAAGACTTCCAATGGCATAGGTGGCATGAAATTAACGTTTGTGAGGTTTAGAGAATAAGCTAAATTTCGGATTTTTTGGTATTCCATACCTTCGCCAATTATCTTGAAATGGATTGATGTTCTTTGATCCAAGATCTTTGCAGCTTTTATAACAATATCAACACCATGAAGTGGCAAATAGGAACAATAATATAAGACAAGGTCGTTATCAATGTGAGTGTTCTTTGGAAAGAATAATTCATCATTGCAACCGACATAAATTACTTTCATTTTTTGAGGTCTTATACCCATGAGTTTTGTATAGTAATCTAAGTTTGTCTTAGTATCAACGAAAATATTATCTGCGGAGCAGCAACTTAAATAATCGAGTTTGAATAATAATTTTGCTAGAAAAGTATTTTTTTTTATCTTTTTCCTATCATTCACTAATGTGTCATATGCTGGAACAAAAAAGTCAAGAGATATTGGGATTTTTGTCATCAATGATATTGGGAACACCAAAAATTGTCCAAAAAAACCGATTAAGATATATGCATATTTTCTAAATATGATTTTTGGAATGGTATATAAGATCCCTTTAATACTATTTAATATAATTCTGGCATAATTTCCCCTTGAAATCTCTTTTTGCTTAGGACCAATGATATCCACATGGAAATAATTCTGAAGTGAATTAATGAATAAAGCATTTCGAGGATAATTTGTTTCTCTTCCTGATATAAACAAAACGTTTTTTTGGTTATTCAATTATATTCACCTCTTTGATTATGATCATATTGAATTATGGTCAGTTCACGATTTGATAGATCTCAATCACGGGACCGGTGTAATGTATCTCGTTAGTGAGATCAAGTTGATCCATCATATAATAAACAATATCATCCACACGATCTAGTATATTCGCAGGTTGCGGGTCTGGTTTAAATTTTTCTATGAGCTGATGACCTATTCTTACGCCCTCATAGTAATTAACCTGTTGTTCAAACCGGAGAGATTCTGCATAAAACCGTTCAAACATATATGAGGATAAGATAATATAGTCAAAGGCTTCAGATTCGTTCATATTAATATTAAAAATCGTTTTAGGACTTTGAGGGAAAAGGGGTGTATAGCCCTCGAAATAGGTGTTTTCAGCGGTGATTCCTTGTTCACGACAATAGTCCAAGGATGTAAGCCTTGTGTCTGTAAATGACATTCTTATTGGCGTATGGATTGTAAAAATGAACTGGTAAAGGAAGAATCCACTGATTATTGCAATAGAAAAATAATTCATGATTGGTCGTTTTTTAGTTTGTTGCCAGGCATAAGTGATTCCCATAGCAATTAAAAACAGGGGGGTAATATGCGTGGGGAGCCCCCATCTTTCCCAATGAAGCGATAATTTGCTGAGCAAGATCCAGTAAAGCCCGCCATAAAAAAGCAGCAAGGTGTGGTTATTACGCCACTTCAAGAGAGCAAGAATTCCAATACATATAAATAGCACTGCCAAAACGTTTGTCCAGGATGCGAAATTCTGGATGTAATATATAAGATTTCCTCCCCATCCTAAGTTGTCTGCACCGAGATGGGTTGACCTTGATTCCTGAATTAGAGATTGAATTACCTTAGTATGTTCGATAAAGAGATAGGGCGTTGTGATAATAAGTGTG
>Ga0209121_10006334_pt1 | contig 10410 bp, 11 predicted proteins | sample Cruoilmetagenom3_FD_187292 | JGI IMG/M metagenome (GOLD analysis project Ga0209121, IMG submission 187292) | Oil polluted marine microbial communities from Coal Oil Point, Santa Barbara, California, USA - Sample 3 (SPAdes) (version 2) | ecosystem: Environmental > Aquatic > Marine > Oil seeps ...
CAAAGAAGGCTCCACCTTCGCTGGCGCGGATCTCCCACCTTCGCTGGCGCGGATCTCCCACCTTCGCTGGCGCGGATCTCCCACCTTCGCTGGCGCGGATCTCCAGATCCGTGCCCAGCTACGGCGGACAGAGCCAGATCCGTGCCCAGCTACGGTGGACAAAGCCAGATCCATGCCTTTCGACGGCGGACGAAGTAAGGCTGAAGTCACCACCTTTGCTGGTGTGGATCTCCTTCTGCCCGCCGATTATGTAAGACATAGCTTTAGCGAAGTCTTAAGCCTTGGCAAAAACGGGTGATCCACTCCCAGCTAAGGCGAACGGTAAAGGACGATAAAGGAAATCCCGGGATCATTTTTTCAAATGCTTAAAATATTACATCTATTGTATGTTTTTGACATACATGGAATATATTTTAATCCTATATCCTTAATTATGTGCACATTATAAAAATGACACAGGTTTTGACTTATGTTCTACAACATAATAAAACTTGTTTTAAAATCATGTTAAAGAACTATATCCTCTTCATTCCTCGACGATGAAGCAGATAATTTTTACCGGGTTTAGTACAGGACGGCAAAAATAATCAGGTATTTCACCATAATCAGTATTATTCTATCATGCATGGGAATACTTGGAATGGCCTTATATGATATGGAGGTAAGAACAAGGGAAGTTATAATCAGAAAAGTACTGGGCTCACATAAATGACAGATCTTTGAAATATTATTTACATTTTATATCTTATCCTTTTTATGCTAAATTTATGGATTGTATATTAATCGTATATGAGAAACTCAAAGTTTATAATATTAGCACTGTTTTTTGCAAGTTTTTTAAATTCCTGTAAGGACACAGGTATTAATAAAATCAATAATGATAATGGTAAAAAGCCAAACATTATATTAATTATTACTGACGATCAGAGGTGGGATGCCCTGGGATATGCAGGCAACAACATTATAAAAACACCTCATATGGATAAACTTGCAGGGGAAGGTCTCTATTTCAGTAATGCATTTGTTACTACACCCATTTGTGCCGCAAGCAGGGCAAGTCTGTTTACAGGTTTATATGAGCGTACACATGACTACACTTTTGGGAAGCCGGTGCTTAAAAATGAATATATGTACCAGAGCTATCCCTACCTGTTAAGGAAAGAAGGATACATAACAGGTATGGTTGGCAAGTTTGGTGTTGAAGTGAACGAAGGAATAGAAGATTCACTTTTTAACTGGGAAAAGAAAACATTCTGGCCCTATATAAGGGAGATAAATGGTAAGCAGGTACACCTGGCGGATATTAATGGTGATAATGCCATTGAATTCATCAGATCATGCAAGGGTCAACCCTTCTGTCTTTCTCTTTCTTTCTGGTCGCCTCATGCAGATGATGGAGCTGAAGAGCAATATTTCTGGCCCGGGTATTATGATAGTTTATATTACGGAATAGAAATTCCTGTGCCTGAAACAGCCGACCCCTTATTCTTCGAAGCACTGCCTGAATACCTTAAAACCACAATGAACCGTAAGAGATGGTACTGGAGATATGATACACCGGAGAAACATCAGAGAATGGTAAAAGGTTATTATAACGTGAGTTCGACATAAGAAGCTATAATTATAAGCCATTAGTTATTAACAATTTATGCTTGAAAAATGTTTATAACTATTTGATATTCAAGTAGATAATAAAAAGATTCTTCCTAAATTAGTAGTAGTACACTAACCAAAAAAGGAAGAATCCATGAAAAATCTTGAAAACGAACTTATTGAAATTTTCTGTCATGTCGATGATTTCAACAAAACATTTATCAAAGAGTTGCAAACACATCAATTAACTACAGGGTCCAGGATACGGATAAAGCCTTGTACCATGAGCGAAAGCGAGGTAATGACCATTATTATTTTCTTCCATCTTATGCGTTACCGGGACTTTAAGCATTATTATCTTTTTCATGTCTGTGAGCATATGAAGGTTGAGTTTCCTCACCTGGTATCCTATAACCGGTTCACTGAGCTATCACATTCTGTTCTTTTACCCCTAGCTGTATTCCTTAAGACCCAGTGCCTGGGTAAATGTACTGGTATATCCTTTGTCGATTCTACTCCACTCAGAGCTTGTCATATTAAGCGTGAGCACTCCCACAAAGTTCTTAAAGGGCTTGCCACCAAGGGGCACTGCAGCATAGGATGGTTCTTTGGACTGAAGATGCATTTTATCATCAACGACAAGGGAGAGATTCTTGATTTTGTTCTTACTCCCGGGAATGTTGATGACAGAGATCCTCTTTCCGGAACCAACCTGCTGGCCAAGATTTATGGGAAGCTTTTTGGAGACAAAGGATATATCTCCCGGGATCTCTTTGAAAAACTTTTCATAGACGGCATTCACTTAATTACCAAATTGAGAAAGAACATGAAAAACAGTCTAATGCACATGTCCGATAAACTCATACTCCGAAAACGTGCATTAATAGAGACTGTGTTGGATGAACTAAAAAATATTTGTCAGATCGAACATACCCGCCATAGAAGTCAGGAAGGGTTCATTGTCAATCTGATTTCCGGATTGATTGCGTACTCGTATTTGCCAAAAAAACCTTCACTGAACTTGGAAATAATCGATCAATCATTGGCAATAGCTTGTTGAAATTATGTCGAACTCACGTTAAATTAAAGTAATTATTTTAATTAATATTAAATAACTGTTATTTTATTAACATTGTTATTTTATTAACATTAAATATTTATATTTGTACAAATTTAAAACCTACATTCTTTATTTTATTTTGTGTATAGAAAAACAATAAAAATGGATAAGATTAAATCATACAGTCAATTGAAGGAGCTCAGGGATGAAATGCGACAGAAGATATCTTCATTTTCTGATCCTGATAATCCTGGTAATAAAACAATTATACGAGTAGGCATGGGCACATCAGGACTGGCATCAGGTGCTGAGCAGGTAATGGATTTTCTCAGGGATGCCCTGGTAAAAAGGAATATTGAGGCTGACGTAATGCGAGCTGGTGATATGGGTTACAGTTATGCCGAACCAACCATACAGGTAACAAGGCCAGGTCATGAGCCCCTGGTATTTGGTAATGTTGATACTCATAAAGCTGACGAAATAATTGAAAAATATATTAAGTACGGTGAAGCGGTTGAAGGTAGGGCTTATTGAAGTACCTATGGGAACGAGCCTGAGAGAGGTAATCTTTGAGATAGGTGGAGGTATAAATAATAATAAAAAATTCAAGGCTGTTCAGACAGGAGGACCCTCAGGGGGCTGCCTTACAGAAGACCATCTTGATACACCTATTGATTTTGATAACCTTATCGAGGCCGGTTCAATGATGGGTTCAGGAGGGATGATAGTTATGGACGAAGATGATTGCATGGTCTCGGTAGCTAAATTCTACCTGGATTTTACAGTAGAAGAATCATGTGGTAAATGTGCTCCCTGCCGCATAGGCAATAAGAGGTTATATGAACTTCTTGATCATATATGCAAAGGCAAGGGTGAGCCCGGCGACCTGGACCGTCTTCGTAATATGAGCTATGTTATTAAGGATACAGCACTATGCGGCCTGGGGCAGACATCTCCAAATCCTGTTTTGTCAACACTTGATAATTTTTATGATGAATACCTGGCTCATGTAGTTGATAAGAAATGTCCGGCCGGTCAATGCAAAGACCTGATGAGATATTTTATTATTGAAGAAAACTGTGTCGGATGTACTGCATGTGCAAGGGTATGTCCTGTAAATGCTATTTCAGGCGAAAGAAAAGAAGTACACAGTATTAACCAGGATATATGTATTAAATGTGGAGCATGCATGGAAAAATGCAAATTCGATGCAATTATCATTCAATAAATGTTAGAAGAAGAAAATGGATACTATTAAACTAACAATAGACAATAAAGAACTGGCAGTACAAGAGGGTACAACTATTTACCAGGCGGCCAAGAGTGCAGGTATTGACATCCCCGTATTGTGTTATATGAACCTTCATGACCTGGGTATTGAATGCCCGTAAACTGCTGAATGATGTAAGATCAGGTAAATCAAAATACCATGCCATTGAAATTATGGCATGCCCTGGTGGATGTATTGGTGGTGGTGGACAACCCCAACACCACGGCAAATCTGAAATATTAAAAGCAAGGGCCAGGGCCATTTATAAGGAAGACAGTAAAAAGCAGATAAGGAAATCACATGAGAATCCTTATATTAAAAAACTATATTCAGAATACCTTGGTAGTCCAAACAGCAGTTTAGCACATAAACTATTACATACAAGCTATTTCGATAAGAAGAAGAGAATTATTGTAACCCAGTAGAAATACCATACCATGTCAAGTATTAAGATAAAACTACGAAAAAAGGATATAGATAAAATCAGTGAAATAGCCTCATCATTCAATAATGATGAGCATGAACTGATAAATGTACTACATAAGTGCCAGGAACATTTTGGTTATCTGCCTGCTGAAGTACAGGAAGTGATTTCTGATAAGCTTCAGGTACCTGTTGCCAAAATATATGGCATTGTAACTTTTTATTCTTTCTTTACCATAACTCCAAAAGGGCAAAACCCAATAAGCATTTGCATGGGCACAGCCTGTTATGTGAGGGGTGCTGAAAAAGTGCTTGAGGAATTTAAAAAAGAACTTAATATTGAAGTTGGGCAAACAACCAATGATGGTAAATTTTCCTTGTCAAGCCTTAGATGCGTAGGAGCATGTGGCCTTGCTCCTGTAGTAATGGTTGGTGATAAAACCTATGGCAGGGTTGCCCCTGATGATGTAAAAGACATTCTTAAAGAGTATTTATGACAATCTGTCATTCGGCCTGATTATTGTAAGTGTAATGATGTTGGTATGGAAACAGCAGCAACCTACTTAGACTATATGGATACAAACAAGCTTATAAAAAAACACAACAGGATAATTGAACTTATTGCAGGTAAGCAGGTAAGGCAAAGCATTAACCTGATAAAGGACCTTGTTGAGGTCTCAAAAAAAGGAGAATACAGTCAGCAACTGGAAAACATTGAGAATACCTACAAGAACATGGTTAAATATACCATTGAGGGTGTTCATGATCCCGAAAGACACAAGGTATTAATACGTATGTTTCAATCTTTGCTTGAGCTAGCTGACAGGGTAAAGCAGGAAATACTGGCGAGATATTCAGGATGGCATACATACTGGCTTAAAGAGAACATTTTGCGGGAGCAGAACCTGGCGGGTAAAAGCATAATAGAGAAGGTAGACGACCTTGTTTTCAAAGAAGAGCTGGATGAATGGCTTAGCCAGGCCGGTACAGTTTCGTTGGATCCTGAATCAGACTACACCAGAAAGCACAGGTCGCTGGTAAACAATATTTTCAATCACCTCTGGCTCACTGATAATTATGGTGAGGCTGAAACCGAACTGATAAGCCTGGTAATGAAAAAAGATAAGTTTGAATGGCATGAACAGAGTATTTTTGTAAGTGCCATTACTTTAAGTGCACTAAGGTTCTGGGGATCAGAAAAAATACATGTCCTGGCATCTCTTTACAGGGGTAATACTGAACAGGTAAGTGAAAGGGCCATGGCCGGCCTGCTCCTTGTACTTTATTACTATGATAACAGGATAAAAGTTTATCCGGAGATAGAAAAACTAATGGGAGAACTGGTAGTTGACAGCAGTTTTATAGAGCATCTAAAAATCACCATCCTGCAGATCATAAGGTCAGGTGAGACGGAGAAGATAAGTAAGAAACTGCATGATGAGATACTTCCCCGGGTTGCTGAGCTCAGGCCCAAGATTGAGGATAAACTGGACCTTGACAACCTGCTTCCTGAAGATATTACTGAAGGCAAGAATCCTGACTGGTCAGATATGTTCAAAGAATCAGAGGACCTGTACAAAACCATGGAGGAATTTTCAAAGCTCCAGATGGAAGGCGCCGATGTATATATGTCAGCTTTTGCCAATCTTAAGAATTTTGACTTTTTCCGTACTATCTCAAACTGGTTCATGCCTTTCTATCCTGACCATGAAGCAATTGATGTTCTGTTCAGGGATGAAGTACTGGGCCAGGGCACAAATGAACTGGCAGAAGCATTATATAAGACCCCGTTTATATGTAATTCAGACAAATTCAGCCTTGTACTCAACCTGCAACATCTTCCCTCCAGTCAGAAAGAGATGATGTTAAAGGTTTTCAGTATGGAGCTTGAGGGCCTTGAACAGATGAAGGATAACGAGATAGATCTAGATCCTACTAAAGGTTTTAAGACCAATGTAACTCAGTATCTGCAGGACCTGTACAGGTTTTTCAAGTTATCCCCTAACAAGAAAGAATTTGATGACGTTTTCAGGAGCACCCTGGGTTTCAACAGGACCAACCTGTTCAGCATGGTTTTAAAAGACAGTGATTCAATATCAACTTTTGCAGATTATTATTTCGGGAAGGATTTTTATAATGAAGCGCTGTATCTATACAATGAAATGATAGAAAACAATCTGGAAGAAGCCCAGATATATGAAAAAGCAGGTTACTGCTACCAGCAGGTTGCCGATTATGAGAATGCCCTGGAGATGTACAGAAGGGCTGAGATCATGGACAGGAAAATATGGACCTTAAAAAAGATTGGTTTTTGCAACAGGCGGCTGGGGAATCATAAGGTGGCCCTCAATAATTACCTGGAGGCTGAAAGCATGGATCCTGAAAATATGCATACAATAGCCATGATCGGTCATTGTTATCTGGATATGGAAGATTATGATTCAGCCCTGAAATACTATTTCAAAGTTGAGTATAATGACCCGGAAAATTTCAGGATACTGAAACCCATTGCCTGGTGTTATTTTGTTCAGGGTAAATACGAAAAGTCAAAGAAATACTTTGACAAGATAGGCAAAGGTGAAATGACTGCTCATGATTATATTAATACCGGTCACCTTGCACTATGCATGGGCAAACGCATGACTGCACTTAAAAATTACCGTAAGAGCATTGTTGAGGGTAAGATGGACAAAAGTGATTTCCTGGATATTTTCAATGATGATGCTGATATACTAATAGCAAACAAGATTGATCCTGATGACCTGCCAATAATTACAGACTATCTGTTTTTTGACCTGGAGGATTAGCAAGGCTATCCATAAATTCAGGTGGTCTTCTTCTATGGTCGGGTCTACTTTTGAAATGGTCGCGGTCACCTGATCTTTCCCTCTTCCTGAATTCTTTCATCATTTCACTTCTGTGCTGCTCAAATTCTTCAAGTTTATCAATCTGGTTTTTATTCAGGACAGGCTTGATCTCGTTCCATTGCTCATCCATCATGGTCTCAAAATCCTTACGGAACTCAGAATTCAGATCATTGAAATATTCAGAATATTTTTCGATTATCATGTCAAGCTCAGCCTGCTGAACACTATCTGGTTCAGCCACTTTGTACAGGATCTCCCTGAAATATTTCACGGAGGCATATGTTCTAACCGGCCTCATTCTTTTATGCCTGAGCTGGGCAGATGTAAGCATACCCAAAGCAAACCCGAGCAAAAGGGTAAGTACAATTAGTATTGTTATTCTTATTTTCATTTTCATAATAAAATTAAATATTTATTCAGCAAGCAGGCTAATTAACACACCGTCAACATTATTATCTATACCCAGCAGGGTGTCATATGATAATGAGCCCTGGCTAAGAAGCAGGCTGAGGGCAAGTATTATCACAGCTGCAGCCCCCGGGATAGCTACTCTAATAAAGACAGAGTCAAACGATCTTAATATCTCACTTTCCCCGGTAATAAATGCTTTCCCTGTTACAATACTTTTCATAACCCTATCACGAAATCCTTCACTGAATCTATAATCAGCCAGGAGTTCTTTTTCAAGAATAGCCCGGTCATTCTTTCCCAGTTCGGAAGATAGTGACCTTAATAAAAGTTCTTTAAGCTTAGCAGGTTTCATAATTATTATTCCAAATCTTTCAATAATATCTTTAATTGTTCTTTTGCCCTTGACAGGCGTGACAGCACTGTTCCTACCGGTACTTCCAGGATATCTGCTGCCTCCCTGGTACTATATCCCTGTATTGACCTTAGTATAACAACTGATCTGAAATCAGGTTCAAGCTTAGATATTGCCAGATTAACATATTCTTTTATATCCTTTTTCACTTCTTCATTTCCGGCCTCCAGATCAATCTCTGTCATATTTCTTTTATCATCAGTGGGATAAAATAGTGACAAGAATCTTTTTTTACGCCTGATTTCATTTAATGACTGGTTAATTGCAATTCGTTGTATATAAGTACTAAGTTTTGAATCGCCCCTGAAATCCTTAAGACTTTTAAAAAGGCGTATAAAGGTTTCCTGACCTACATCCTCTGACTGCTGAATATTACCCAGCATGCTTTTAACAGTTCTGGCAACCATATTTTCATATCTTCTGATGATTTCACTGAATGCTACTGTATCACCATTCAATGTACGGCGCACGAGGTCCTCATCGTCAGAATGGATATAATCATGTTTTACCATACACAATAATATGACAATCTGGTTTATTGATTTATTCCCTTCCTAATTGGCTTTATTGATAAACTCAACTTTCAGGTCAGGTTTAAAGCGTATTAGATAGAGACGGTTATTCTCGAAGCCATTCATCAGTCCGGTACGGTCAAAATTGAAATCTACCTGCAGAAGATCAGGCTTATGCATCGAAGGTCTGTACATAAATTCAGATCCATGAATTGCCAGTCCGCTTATAAAGTAGTACATGATGTCATAGCTCTGCCATGCATAGCTACGCATAGGTGGTTCCATTTTGAAAAGCTCACGATATTTCTTAAGAAATTGTCTAACATCGTTCTGCCCGTAATCGACCCAGTTAGGAGTAAATAACATTATACCAAGCTCATAGAAATACATTGGATCGAGATTGTCGAGCCATCTTATATCAGGGTAACCTATCAACTTTACATCATATCTACGAAGCAAGGCATGCACATTAACAATTACCTCGCTCATAACAGCTTCATCATCAGAAGCCAGTATAAGCAAGTTTGGCCTGTCTACTGTCATGGCATGGTCAATAATATTTATTGTATCATTATATTTTGAACGGCTGGTAAAAAATACTTCTCTGAAACTGATATCATCAAATGGAACTTTAAGTCGCAACCTGCGGTATATTTTATCCTTGAATTCAATTGAAAGATCAGGACTCCATATTGAATCAGCGTGTACAAAAACAAGGTTATGGTCATAATAATTACTTATTTCCTCAGCGAGGGCGTCCTGAACAACGTTTAATGATGGCTGTACCTTAAAAAGGTAAGGGTTTATCCTCAGTATTTCAGGTTTCTGCGAGGCCAGTGGAGATACCACAGGTATCCTGTACCTCCTTGCGTACCTGGCTACCAGCTCGAGGTTATCAGGATAAACAGGTCCCACTATGAGGTCAGCATCACGTAAGCGTCCTGTTTCAAGGTATCTTTCAACCCTTAATGAATCACGCATGGTATCAAAAACCTGCAAATCAATATCCAGTCCTTTCTGTTTAAGGGCTTCAATGGCAAGTAATGCACCCTCATAAAATTCAATAAACACCTCGCTTCTCGGGTATATCCAGTCACTGGGTCTATAAACAACCTTATATTTTTTTCTGCCCTGTCTGTGAACGTCAGATGAATCAATATATTTACGACTGCTGTTCTCATCAAGCATGAGTGGAAGCATCAGTGTTACATTTATCTTTCCTTCAAGATCTTTTACAGGCGTATAATCGACAGGTGTACCATCAAATAAATAAGTAAGTTTTTCATCATTTATTACTGCAGAATCAGCTTCAGGTATTATTTGTTTCTCTTCTTGAATATCATAAGGTATCCTTATAATCTCTCCTTCCCTGGGAAACAGAAGGCCCCTGTTGATCCTTCGTATATCCCTGACATTGACATTATACCATCGTGCCAGTGATGAATAGTTTTCACCCTTTTCTACCCTGTGTAAAATTATACCGGGCTCATCAGTTTTAAAAAATTGTGGCTGTTCCCTGAACAGTTTACGCGGTATAGCCATCTCGGCACCAACGTGTAAATCAAAGATATTAATCTCAGGGTTTGCTTCAATTATCTGTTCTTCCGGTACATCATACTTACGAGACAGGGAATACACAGATTCACCTTTTTGCAGGATATGGTAATTATATCTTTCCGTATCCTTCTTTTTTTCCTGTTCCTGTTCGATAACGGGTATTTTCAGTGCCTGGCCTATACGCAAACCATAAACAGCAGAAGGGTTTTCCTTTGTTATTATTTCAGTCGAAACATCATATGCTTTGGAAATTGAGTAAAGTGTTTGTGAAGTATCAACAATATAAATATAATATGATGTTCCTC
>Ga0209121_10006336_pt1 | contig 10408 bp, 7 predicted proteins | sample Cruoilmetagenom3_FD_187292 | JGI IMG/M metagenome (GOLD analysis project Ga0209121, IMG submission 187292) | Oil polluted marine microbial communities from Coal Oil Point, Santa Barbara, California, USA - Sample 3 (SPAdes) (version 2) | ecosystem: Environmental > Aquatic > Marine > Oil seeps ...
TCTCACAACAGCCCACGTCTGGATTTCGATACGACCATTCAATGGAGCGAGCGGCACGTCCTGCTCAAAGTGGCTTTCCCTGTGGATGTGCTCTCGCCGCAAGCGACGTATGAGATACAGTGGGGCAACGTCCAGCGGCCGACGCATCGCAACACCAGTTGGGATTGGGCGCGCTTCGAGACTTGCGCTCAGAAGTGGGTGGATCTGAGCGAGGGTGGCTATGGCGTCAGCCTGCTCAACGACTGCAAGTACGGCCACGACATCCGTGACAACGTGATCCGGCTCACACTATTGCGCAGCCCCACCAACCCCGATCCACAGGCCGATCTGGGCGAGCACCGCTTTGCTTACAGCCTGGTTTCGCATAGTGGGAGATGGAACGAGCAAACCGTGGCCGGGGCCTACGCTCTGAATGACCCGCTGATCGTATGGATGAAGGACAGAGAACGAACGACGAACGAGGAGTCTCTGGTCATTGGTCAATCGTCCTTCGTCAGTGTAGACTTGCCCAATGTGGTGATCGAGACTATCAAACAGAGCGAGGACGGGCAGGGCCTGATCGTGCGCTTGTACGAGAGCCAGCGGAAACGAGGCGAGTGCACATTGACGGCCGCTTTCCCACTAGCGGCAGCTTGGCGCACCAGTCTGCTTGAGGAGAATCTGGAGCGACTGGACGTGGGTGAACGCTGTGTGCGGTTCTTCATCAAGCCGTATCAGATCCTGACTTTGCGGTTGCTGTCAGAACGTCAGTAGATCTCATCGGGGGCAAGCACTGTGGTCAACTCGGAGCATACTGATTCCCGTTTTGCCGTTTATCTGATCCCACCCTACAGAATCGCCCGAGATGTGGCCGAGATTCACCGGCTGCTGCGTAAGCAATTTGGCTTCATCGCCGCCGAGCAGTTCCAGGTGCACGCCACGCTCAAGGGGTTCTTCAAGAAGATCGCCGGCCCATTGGATCTGCTCGTTGAACGGCTGGATGCTGTGTTCGCTGTGCAACATCCTTTCCCTGTGCACTTCAGCGGGTTTCGTATTGACCAGGGCGGCATAGGATTGGACATCTCTCGGTTCTGTGACGAACTCAATCCCGGGATGATGTCGCTGCGGGAGAGAGTGGTGACGGCGGTGCGTCCCTTCATCGCTCCGGATTGCGATTTTCTTGGGAAGGACTTGGGCGAGCCTTTTGAGGCGCACATCACACTGGCCTTCCGCGACATCTCGCTATCTATGCATGACGATGTCTTGGCCTATCTGCGGGAAGCACCGTTGCCTACCGAACCTTTCGCCGCTGACACATTCCATTTCTTGGAGTTCCTCTGCCAGGATTGGGCGGGCGATTGGGAGCAGACGCTCTGCTGGCGGCTGCTCAAGGTGTGGCGGGTGTAGGAGAGAGAACGTGAAGACTATAGGCATTTTCCACTACCAGGTCGGCAGGACGGATGGGGTCTCGCTGGAGATCGACAAGTGGAAGCGGGTGTTAGAAGAAATGGGCCATAGCGTCCATCTCTGCGCAGGCGATCTGGGTGCAGTAGAGGGCACCCTGATCGAGGAGATGTACCACCACCGCCCCGATGCCGAGCGTCTCTACTACAACACGTTCTGCGAGTTACGGGACTACGCCGACGATGCGGCCTACAGGGCAGACCTGTTGCGCCTTGCCGACGTCATTGAGCGCAAAGTGAGAGGCTTCGTGGAGGAGAAGGGGATTGACTTCCTCATCCCGCAGAATGTCTGGTCGGTGGCGGCCAATCCACCGGTCAGCATCGCCCTGGCGCGGGTGATGCGTGACCTGCAATTGCCGGCCCTGGCCCACAACCACGATTTCTACTGGGAGCGCACGGGCGGTGTGGCCCTCACTTGCGCCACAGCCATTGAACTGGCGGACAAGTACCTGCCGCCCCGCGATCCGTTGGCCCACCATGTGGTCATCAACAGCCTGGCGCAGCGGGAACTGTACGAGCGCAAGGGGATCACATCCAGCGTGGTGCCCAACGTCTTCGACTTCGATGCGACCCCCTGGCAGGCTGATGAGTACAACCGGGGTTTCCGCTCGCACATTGGGTTAAGGGACAATGACGTTTTCATACTGCAGGCCACCCGCATCGTCGAGCGCAAAGGGATTGAACTGGCCGTGGATTTCGTCAAGGCGCTGGATAGCCCCAAGTGGCGAGCAGTGCTCAAATCGCGTGGCCTGTACGACGGACGTGCGTTCGATGATGATAGTCGCATTGTGCTGGTGCTGGCGGGCTACGCACGGGATGACGTAACGGGGGGCTATGTCGGCCGTCTCAGGCAGAAGATCGAACGGGCGGGGATTGACGCCCTGTTCATCGAGGATGTGGTCGGGGGACGGAGACAGACACAGCATGGACAGAAGATCTACTCGCTGTGGGACACTTACGTCTTTGCTGACTTCGTCACCTATCCCAGCCTTGCGGAAGGATGGGGTAACCAGTTCTTGGAGGCGCTGCGGGCCAAGCTCCCGCTGATGTTGTTCGAGTATCCTGTCTACGAGGCGGACATCAGAGATAGGGGTTTTCGCGTAGTGACACTGGGCTCCCAGATCACAGGGAGGGACGATCTGGGTCTGGCCCAAGTAGAATCGGCGGTCATTGAGGCGGCAGCGGGCCAGGCGGTGGAACTGCTATGCGATACCCGGTTGCGCCAGGAGACTGTCGAGCACAATTCTCAGGTGGGGCAGCAGCACTACTCGCTGGAGGTCCTGCAGGGCTACCTGGCGCGGCTGATGGAGGATTGAGAAAGCCGTACCCATACCGAAGAGTGCGATATTTGTGCGTTGCCGGATTTGACACCCAAAACGTTTTGGGTTACAATGAGGTCACCCAAAACGTTTTGGAACACATCGTGCCCGATGGTGTTGACGTTGGGCACCTGGCCTGGCCCGTGGATCTCTGCCCCCACATTGCTTTCTGCCACAGGCTGGCCTTTCGGCGACCAAGGAGGCACTTGTGCCGGTCACCCTCAAGGACATCGCTGCCAGGCTGAACCTCTCCGTTACCACCGTGTCTCGTGCCCTGGGGGGCTATCCTGACGTGGCTGCAGAGACCCGCCAACGGGTCTTGCAGGCTGCGGAGGAGATGGGCTACCACCCCGATGTCACCGCCCAGCGGTTGCAGAAGCGTCGCACGGATACCATCGGTTTCGTCATCCCCACCTTCGGCCCCCGCTTCTCCGATCCCTATTTCACCGAACTGTTGGCTGGCATCGGCAACGAGACGGCCCGTCAGCAGTTTGAGTTGCTGATTGCCACCTGTTCCCCGGACACCCCCGAGGAGCGAGAAACGTACGAGCGGATGGTGCAGGGCCATCGGGTGGACGGCCTGCTCGTGGCCCGCACCCGCCGTCGAGACGAGAGGATCGCTTTCCTGCGCCGGAACGGGTTTCCCTTTGTCGCCTTCGGGCGTTGGGAGGGCGAACTGGATTTCCCTTATCTAGATGTGGATGGGCAGGCAGGGATGGATCAGGCCACCCAACACCTCATGGACTTGGGCCATCGGCGCATTGCTTACATCGGCGCGCCCCGCGAGCTTATGTTTGCTCACTTCCGGCTGCAGGGTTACCGGCGGGCGATGGAGCGTCATGGTCTGCCCGTGGAAGATGTGCTGATCGCCGCCGGCGATCTGACACAGAAAGGCGGGTATGAAGCGGCCCAACGATTGTTGGACCTCAACGCGCCGCCGACCGCTGTGTTGGCTGCCAATGACCTGACCGCGTTGGGGGTGGTCAGTGCGGCTCAGGAACGGGGCCTGGAGGTAGGTAGCGATCTCTCCGTGGTGGGCTTCGACAACATCCCCCAGGTGGAGCATGCCCATCCTCCTTTGACCACCGTCAGTCAGCCGATTTACGACGTCGGCGTGACCATCTGTCGCATGTTGATCCAACTGTTGCGGGGCGAGGAGTTGACCGAACGCCAGGTGCGCTGGCAGCCAGAGCTCATCGTCCGCTCTTCCAGCGGCCCGCCGGGGCCAGGCACTGTTTCGCGAGATCTCGCGACGAAATGAAACGAAAGGAGGTGATGCCATCGCTTTTAGGCTGTATCGTCGGAAGTCGACGATGTTCAAGAGGCGAGCGTCGTCGGGATGTTGGAACAACTATATCGTTCACTCCTTAGGAGGAGGAAAACAACAATGAAGAAGTTAGCATCACTACTGCTGGTACTCACGTTGGTGGCCACGTTCTTGGCCGCCTGCCCGTCCCCCACACCGCAGATCATCGAAGTAGAGAAGGAAGTGGTGGTCGAGAAGGTGGTGGTCGAGACCGTCGAGGTCGTGAAGGAGGTGGCGGTCGAGGTAGACAAGACCGTTATCGAGTTCTGGACGACTGACAACGAGGAGGATCGCATCGCCGTGTATGAAGCCATTGCCGATGGTTTCATGGCCGAGAACCCCAAGATTGATCTCCGCATCATCGCCATCGACGAGGCCAGCATATCGCAGCGCATCGCCACGGCGCGGGCCGCCAATCAGTTGCCGGACATCGTCCGCATGGGCATCGAGCGCGTGGCGACCTTCGCCGCTGACGAGATCCTGGACGAGGATGCGGCAGTGGCCGTAATCAAGGGCCTCAGCGAGGATGACTTCCGCGCTGGCCCGCTGGTCATGGTCACTGACCCCTCCACCGGCAAGTACGCCGCTGTGCCCTTCGATGGCTGGATCCAGGCTATCTGGTATCGCGCCGACGTATTCGAGGGAGAGGGCCTCAACGCGCCGGTGTCCTGGGACGACATCAACGCTGCTTGCGACGGTCTACCGGGAGCGGGCAACCTGTTGTACGGTCTCGTCCTGGGCACGGATCCTGGCCAGAACTATCCGCACCAGGTCTTCGAGCAGGTGGCCATATCTAACGACGCCTGGCCGTTCGACGAGGCAGGCAACGTCACCATGAACACGCCCGAGATGGTTGAAGCGCTGGAGTTCTACACCGAGCTGCAGCGCTGCGCGATGCCCGGCCCGCAGTTCTGGCGCGGGGCGCGCGAGGCCTATGAGCTCGACCAGTCCGGTATGCTGTTCTACAGCACCTACATAATGGACGACTTGGTTGAAGGCTCCGGCATGCAGGACGGCGGCAAGATAGAGATCGCCGTGGAGGAACTGGCCAAGCAGACTGGCTTCGCCTCGCAGATGGTTGGCCCCAACGGCTCTGCTTCCTACGGCCAGTTGGTGACGCTGGGCATCATGCAGGGCGCCAAGCCTGAGGCGCAGGAAGTGGTCAAGTGGTACTTGACTGGTCAGAACTACCAGGATGTCCTGGCCCTGGCTCCATTCGGCAAGGTGCCCGTGCTCAAGAGTGCGGTGGATGGCTGGAGCGGACTCAGCCCCTTCTTCGCCAACTACTCGGACGAGACGATGGGGCAGATCGCCAACGGCTTCGAATCCATGCAGCGCTGGCTCTTCCGCCCTGACTACGATGCCACACAGCGGGCGGTGGTCGGCGATATCGAGGGTCGCTTGCTCATCCCGCAGGTCATCAGCAACATCGCCCTGGAAGGCACGATGACGCCTGAGACTGGAGCCGAGTGGCTGCAGGAGCAGGTGGAAGCGATGCTGGCTGAGCGTCAGTAGCAGAACCAATCTCTGGGGACACAGCGTTTCACTACGCTGTGTCCCCAGCATCACCTCATCTCGCACTTGGAAACAGGGTTCTTCCTCTGACAGAGATGGTTCTCTGCTGCGAGCATGGTACGGTAGGCCCGAAGTCTGCTGCCGCTCGCTTACAAACCCTGTTTCTCACAGTCTAGGAGGGTATCATGACTGCTTCATCGAAAGCCTCACGGTCATCCCGCCGACGGTGGAAGTCGCTTGAGGCCCGCGAGGCTCGCCTGGCCTGGTTTCTCGTCCTGCCCACAGCGCTGATCGTCTTTGGTCTGGTCCTCTTCCCTGCGATTTTCAGCGTCTGGATCAGCTTCCGCGATGTGGGGCTCAATAACCTGAACGACGTCTTCAACGCACCGTTCGTGGGCTTGCAGAACTACCGCAACGTGCTCAAGGACTTCGCCTTCAAGTTCCAGGGCCTGCGAAGCATGGGGGCGGCGGTGAACAGCGTCGTGTATTCGCTGAGCGCGACGATTCTGACGATTGTGATTGGCCTGATCGCCTCGCTGTTGCTGAACCGACCATTCCGCGGCCGGGGGGTGACGCGCGCCATCTTCTTGTTCCCTTACGTGGCGCCCATCGTTAGCGTGGCCTTCGTTTGGCGCTGGATACTCGACCCGCGACCATCTGGGGTGCTCAATGACGTCTTGTTGAAGCTGGGGGCCATTGAGTCACCCAAAGCCTATTTGGCGACGCGCGGCTTAGCATTGGTGCTGGTGATCGTCTTCGAAGCCTGGCGCTACTTCCCCTTCGCCATGCTGATGATCCTGGCGCGGCTGCAGGCTGTGGACAAGACCCTGTACGAGGCCGCCGATGTGGATGGCGCCAATGCCTGGCACAAGTTCTGGTATGTGACGATACCCGAGCTGCGCTACGTTCTGGGTTCAGTCTTCCTTCTGCGCCTGATTTGGACTTTCAACAAGTTCGACGACATCTTCCTGCTTACTGGCGGAGGCTTCGGCACTAACGTGCTGCCGGTGCTCACGTATCAGTTCAGTTTCAAGGCCTTCAACTTCAGCAAGGGAGCGGCCAACGCCATGATCCTGCTGGCAATCCTGGTCGTCTTCCTCGTGGCATACGTGGGCGTCTTCATGAGAAACGCGGAAGATTAGGGACGGAGGCAATCATGACTGGTAACAGCTCTCCCCGTGCTTCAAGCGACGATAACCTGAACCTGATTGAGCACCTGGCGCGGTGGATCACCTGGCCCCGCTTTGTGTTCTCTTTGATCATGATGTTCTTCCTGACGAGCATCTTGTTTCCCTTCTACTGGATGGCGAGCTCGTCCTTCAAGACCTACGCTGAGATCGGCGCTCGGGAGCCCGTCTACATACCCGGCGCCCTCCGTTGGGAAGCGTACAAGGAGTTGTTCGACTACTGGAAGTTCGGAGCGAACATCCTGAACAGCATGAAGGTTGCCATCCCCACATCCATCATCGCTGTGATCCTGTCTACCCTGGGGGCGTACGCAGTGGCTAGGCTGCGCTTCCGGGGTAAGGAGGTACTGCTCAACGGCATTCTGCTCGTCTACTTGTTCCCAGGAATCCTGTTGATTATCCCCCTGTTCGCTATGGTCGCGCAGATCGGTGCGCGGTTGGGTTTCGAGGTGCAGGACAACCTCCCGGTGTTGGTGGTCACATACCTGGCGCAGACGCTCCCGGTGGCGCTGTACATGCTGGCCAACTATTTCCGTACCATCCCCAAGGAGATCGAGCAGGCTGGGCTGATTGATGGCTGCAGCCGCCTGAGCGTGATCTGGCGGATCACCTTGCCATTGGCCATTCCCGCGCTGGTTTCTGTTTCCATCTACACCTTTATGATCGCCTGGAATGAGTTCTTATATGCTCTTGTGTTCTTGAACCGGCGCGAGCTGTTCACCATGCCGATCAAGATCAGCACGATCCACAACGACCCTGATCCGCGGCCACACGTCGTCATGGCTGCCTCGACCATCATGACGCTGCCGGTGGTCATCCTTTTCCTCGCTATGGAGAGGTTCCTTACGGAGGGCCTGACGGCAGGGGGTGTGAAGGGATAGTCCAAGCGGCGCCCTCATGCGAAGCGCTGCCGACGAGCGGGGAGCGCAGTCCATGCGATTGCGGGAACGGAAAGGGGCGGTACTTCTTGAACCGCCGCTATCCTAGCCTGCGCTACCCCGACGTCATTTGATGTCGACACGCGCTCATCGAACGGCTGCAGCAGGCTGGTTTCCTAGCCCTTCCCCTCGTGCTCGCCGTCTTCGGCGAGACCCTCTTGCCCTGGTACCTTCGCTTTATGTCCACCACGGAGTGCGCCTTCTTTCCATCGGATAGCTGGGTCTCACCGCAGAGCACGAGGAGAACGGTGAGATTCGTTTGGTTTCCTCTGCGATCTCTGCGCTCTTGGCGGGTAAATTGCCAGCGGCAGCCGAGAACTAAGCTGGTCAACCGCTGCCCCGCCTGCGCCGCAGACGTCGGGTCACTGGGCTTTGAGTTTGTGGAGATTGATGGTAGTATAGGCGACGAGGCGGTGGCTGAGGTACGGTAACTGCTGGCCGATCCAGTCCGTCGCCAGTAGCTGGTCGAGCGCAGAGGTTCCCGCGCTGCCATACATCGTAGAAGAGGCAAGACTATGCGACCTATCCACACTTTCACTATCATCCCCACCCTTCCGCCCAAGATCGAGAGGTTGCGGGACTTGGCCTACAATCTGTGGTGGGGCTGGCATATGGAGGCGATTGACCTCTTCCGCCGCCTGGATCGGGACCTCTGGGAGACCACAGGGCACAATCCCGTCTTGATGCTGGGCACCGTCGTGCAGGAGAAACTGGAGAGGGCGGCTCAGGATGAAGCCTTCCTGGCCCACATGGATCGGGTGTTGGCGGAGTTCGACCGCTATATGCAGAGCCAGACCACCTGGTATCAGAAGCAACACAGCTTCTCTGCTGGACTAACTATCGCCTACTTCTCGGCCGAGTTTGGGCTGACCGACTGCATCCCCAACTACTCCGGCGGGCTGGGGGTCCTGGCCGGAGATCATCTGAAGTCGGCAAGTGACCTGGGCCTGCCGCTGGTTGGCGTGGGGCTCCTCTACCAACAGGGGTATTTCCACCAATACCTCAGCACCGATGGCTGGCAGCAGGAGGAGTATCCCAAGAACGATTTCTACACGATGCCTATTCAGCTTGAACGGCGCCAGGATGGAGCTCCGGTGACGATAGAGGTGGACTATCCCGGCCACAAGGTGAGGGCCCAGGTGTGGCGAGTGCAGGTCGGTCGCGTGCCCCTTTTCGTCTTGGATACGAACCTGGAGGCCAATCCCCCCCAGTACCGAGACATCACCGACAAACTCTATGGCGGCGGCATCGAGACGCGCATACGCCAGGAGATACTCATGGGCATCGGTGGCATCCGAGCCCTGGAGGCCCTGGGGATTCAGCCTGCCGTCTGTCACGTGAACGAGGGACACTCTGCTTTCCTGGCCCTGGAGCGCATCCGCCTACTCATGGAGGAGCATAGCCTCTCCTTCACCGCCGCGAAAGAGGTGGTCACGGCGAGCAACGTCTTCACCACCCATACCCCTGTCCCGGCGGGCATAGATCTGTTTCCCCCTCACTTGATGGATAAGTACTTCGGCGGTTATTATCGTTCCCTGGGGCTGTCGAGGGAGGACTTCCTGGCCTTGGGTCGCATCAATACCCTTGATTCCAATGAGTCTTTCAGCATGGCTGTCTTGGCCCTGCGGCTTTCTGCCTATGTCAACGGAGTGAGCAAACTGCATGGGGGTGTGGCCCGCCGGATGTGGCAAGCGATATGGCCTGGTGTGCCTGAGGATGAGATCCCCATCACGCCGGTGACCAATGGCATACACCCTCCGTCCTGGATCTCCCACGACATGGCAGCCCTGTTCGATCGCTATCTCGGGCCTGGCTGGCGGGAGGACCCGGCCGATCCGGAGGTGTGGCTGCGGGCGGACGACATTCCCGGTGAGGAGCTGTGGCGCACGCATGAACGGCGCCGTGGGCGACTGATCGCCTTCGCCCGCCGCAAGCTGCGGGCCCAACTGGAGAAGCGGGGCGCTCCCCCCTCGGAGATCGAGCAGGCCAAGGGAGCCCTGGATCCTAATGCGCTAACCATCGGCTTCGGGCGGCGATTCGCCACCTACAAGCGAGCTACGCTTGTTTTCAGGGACCCCGAGCGACTGGCCCGCATTCTGAACGATCCCGAGCGTCCCGTCCAGATCATCTTTGCGGGCAAGGCTCACCCGATGGATCAGCCAGGCAAAGAGATGATCAAACAGATCGTCGGCCTGGCAAGGCAGGAGGAGTTCAGGCAGCGCATCGTCTTCATCGAGGACTACGATATGAACGCGGCCCGCTACATGCTGCAGGGGGTGGACCTGTGGCTGAACACTCCCCGTCGCTTCCGGGAGGCCAGCGGAACCAGCGGCATGAAAGCTGCTGCCAATGGGGCCATCAATATGAGCATCCCCGACGGCTGGTGGGACGAAGCCTATCAGCCGGAGCTGGGCTGGGCCATCGGGCGAGGTGAGGTATACGAAGACCACGATTACCAGGATGAACTCGAGTCCAACGCCATCTATGACCTATTGGAGAAAGAGGTCGTCCCGCTCTTCTACGACCGTGGCCCGGGTGGTCTAGCCCACGGTTGGATCGCCAAGATGAAAGCGGCGATGAAGGCGATCTGCCCCTACTTCAACACCAACCGTATGGTTCGGGACTACGCTGAGCGCTTCTACATGCCTGCGGCTCGGCGTTCCATACGCCTGGCCGAGGATGGCATGGCGAGGGCAAAGGC
>Ga0209121_10006339_pt1 | contig 10405 bp, 7 predicted proteins | sample Cruoilmetagenom3_FD_187292 | JGI IMG/M metagenome (GOLD analysis project Ga0209121, IMG submission 187292) | Oil polluted marine microbial communities from Coal Oil Point, Santa Barbara, California, USA - Sample 3 (SPAdes) (version 2) | ecosystem: Environmental > Aquatic > Marine > Oil seeps ...
GAGGTCGTGCCGCTGGTGCAGGCCTCTGGCCGGGTGTTGGCCGCGGATGCCATTGCGACACGCGATCAGCCGCCCTTTGCCGCCTCGGCGATGGATGGCTACGGGGTTCTCTCACAAGGGGCCGCCCCCGGCGCGCAATACGATGTGATAGGCGAAGCTGCCGCCGGGCATGGCTTTGACGGCTCAATTGGCCCCGGCCAGGCGGTGCGTATTTTCACTGGCGCGCCTGTGCCCGCTGGGGTTGGCCGGGTGATCATCCAAGAAGATGTCACCCGCCACAAAGACCGCATCACGGTGCTGGACAGCCTTGCAGGTGGTCCGCATATCCGCCCTCTGGGGGCGGATTTCAAGGTGGGTGACACCTTTGGCGCACCACGCGTGCTGTCGCCATCGGATGTGGCCCTGTTGGCGGCGATGAACATCGCGCAGGTCACCGTGCGGCGTAAACCCGATATCGCCCTTATCTCAACCGGAGACGAGTTGGTCATGCCAGGCGAGGCCCCCGGCCCCGATCAAATCATCGCCTCAAATACCTTTGGCCTGAAGGCATTGCTGGACGCGCACGGAGCGCGCGCACGCATCCTGCCCATAGCGCGCGACACCCGTGCATCCCTGGAGGCGGCGTTTGAGCTGGCGCGCAGTGCGGATCTGGTGGTGACCATTGGCGGCGCCTCAGTGGGCGATCATGACTTGGTGGGTGACGTGGCGGCAGATCTGGGCGTGAAACGTGCATTCTACAAGGTGAAAATGCGCCCGGGAAAACCCCTGATGGCAGGTCAGTTTGGAAATGCCGCCATGGTGGGCCTGCCCGGCAATCCTGTCTCTGCTATGGTGTGTGGCCATGTGTTTTTGCGCCCCATGCTGCGGGCAATGTTGGGATTTGAAGCTGCACGCTCATCGCGCCGCACCGCACGTCTTGCGATTGATATCGGCGCCAATGGCCCACGAGAGCATTATATGCGCGCACAGGTTACACATAGCGAGATCACACCAGAACCCCGCCAGGACAGTGCTCTTTTGTCGGTTTTGGCCGATGCTAATGCCCTGATGATCCGCCCGCCAGATGATGCAGCGCGCAAGGCTGGTGACATGATCGAATATCTGGCGATGTGATCAACGTCACAGATTGCTGAGCCGATTTGTCCAAGACAAATGACTGCAATCCCCCTGCTTCACATGCCCCAATCCTCAGACAACCATATTTGCCCGGCACTTTTGGGTGACAGATGTGCACGGCCGTGTTGACACAAAACAAGAACATGCATAGAACAAAGGGAAACCGGACTCTCGGAGGGTAAACGTTATGCTGACCAAGAAGCAGCTGGATCTGTTGGAATTTATTCACAAACGCGTGCAACGTGATGGGGTTCCTCCCAGTTTTGATGAAATGAAGGATGCGCTGGATCTGCGTTCAAAATCCGGCATTCACCGGCTGATCACTGCGTTAGAAGAACGTGGATTTATCCGCCGCCTCGCCCACCGCGCCCGTGCCTTGGAAATTGTGAAACTGCCCGAAACTCTCGGAGGTGATGCGACCCACGGCTTTACCCCGCGCGTGATCGACGGGGACCGGCCCGACAGCCCACCCCCCGCTGCCGCCATGGATGTGGCAGCCACACATGCGGTTGACCTGCCCGTCATGGGACAGATCGCTGCCGGTGTGCCGATTGAAGCAATCGCTCATGCCAGCCATAACGTGGCTGTGCCCGGCGCGATGCTCAGTGGGGCTGGCAATCACTATGCGCTTGAAGTTAAGGGCGATTCAATGATCGACGCGGGTATCAATGACGGCGACGTCGTGGTGATCCGCGAAACATCTGTCGCGGATGATGGTGATATCGTTGTGGCCTTGGTTGAAGATCAGGAAGCCACCTTGAAGCGGTTTTTCAGGCGCTCCAATGCGATTGCACTGGAGGCGGCGAACCCCGCTTATGAAACCCGTATTTTGCCTGACCACAAAGTGAAGGTGCAGGGCAAATTGGTGGGGTTGATCCGCACATACTGACAGGCGGTGGTGGGGCTGCAAATTATCCACATCCCCACAGTAGAGCACGCGCAGGTCCAGGGGCGGCGGTTGTGAATGCGCCTTAGCGCATATTCCACAACCTTGTGCCGCTGACTTGGCGCGCTGAAATTGTCTTGATCCCGTCCTCGGTTTGATAAAGCGCAAGTGACCCGGTTTTGCGCAGGGTTTTGGGGTGCAGCACGGTGCAGGGTAAATCCTGCATCGTGTCGATTGCCGCCGGATCCACGTTTAATACAATCCAATCCCCGGCCGCACAGCTCGTCAGTTGATTGGCCGCCTTTTTGCCGCGCAAGGCCCGGATCTGCACCGCATCTGGCATGACATCCTGCCAACGCGCGGCTGCGTTCCCTTGCAATGCGCCATCGCCATCGTTCTCAAGCCAGTTCAAAGCAATAAACCCAGCCCCCTTTTCGCGGTTGAGAGCGCGCCCCTGCGGTGTCATCACCCCCACCAGCGCGCCGTTTTCCGCGATCAACACATCGGGCCTGTCGGTTCCCGCCCACAGCCACAACGCCACCGCGACCGGGGCCAGCCCCACAAATCGCAACCGCCCCTGCCATAAAAACACCAGCAACGCGCCCAGCCCCAGCAAGGGCAGCACGGTAAACTCCGGGCTGATGACCACACCGCGTGCACCCTCCAGCCCTGAGACCCAATGCGCCACGCCCAATATCCAGGCGACACTCAGCTGCATCACCCATAAGGCCGGTGCTGCCAATCCTATCGGCATAAGCAAAACCGCAATCACAGCAGCAGGCATCACCAATAGCCCCATCAACGGCACGCTCAGCACGTTGGCGATCAACCCATAGTGTGCGATCTGGTTGAAATGCGCCGCTGCAATTGGCGCTGTGGCCGCCCCCGCCACGAAAGACGACAGAACCACCGCCGTCACCGGGCGCAGCCATTTTGGCCCGCGCCACAAGGGGGCTTCGCGCATCCAGCCAAACACCGCAACCAAGGCAGTGGTCGCCGCAAACGACATCTGAAAACCAGGGCCAAGCAGCGCCTCTGGCCGAAAGCAAAGCACAATAACTGCCGCAACAGCCACAGCGCGCAAGGAAAACACCTGCCGGTCCAGTAGCACCGCAATCAGAGCAACCAAGACCATAACAAACGCGCGCTCAGTGGCCACATTGCCACCAGACAGAGCCAGATATCCCGCCGCAACTGCAATGGCGATCACAGCCGCCAGTTTTTTGGTCGCCACCCGAAGCCCAAGATAGGGCACCAGGGCAAACCCATAGCGAAGTGCGCCAAAGACAAACCCGGCCAGCAGCCCCATATGAAGCCCAGAAATAGCCAGCAGATGGGCAAGGTTTGAAATGCGCAGATCACGCAGGGTATCCTGCCCGATGCCGGAACGATCCCCCGTCATGATTGCCGCAGCAAAGGCGCCAGATTCGCCCTGAATCGCATCCTGCACGATGCGCGACAACCCCATGCGCAGGGCAAATATGCGCTGCGTTCCATCGGGTGGCGCACGGATCAACACCGGGTTGCGCGTGTATCCCATGGCCCCGAGTTGCAAAAACCAGGCATGACGTTGAAAATCAAAACCGCCCGGCTCAACCGGCCCACCGGGGGGCGACAGATGGGCCGTTGTCATCACCCAAAGGCCCGGCTCAGGCGTCACAAAACCTTGGTCGCCATGCAATGAAATGCGCACACGGTACGGGGTTTTTTGCGGGCTCACATCGCGCAGGCGCACGTTGTCCAAGGTCAAACGCACGGCATCCGAAGATGAGCGGTCAATCCCGACGATCCGCCCCTCAACCGGGCCATAATAGCGCCAGCCCAACACAGGTTCTGTCAGCTCATGCGCCCGAAAACCCGCCAACAAACCGCCCGCACAGATCAGCACGCCCGCCCATAGAATTGGCCGCAAGGCATAGGGCATCACCCGGCACAATATGGCCAACAGCAGTGCAGCCCCGCCAACCCATGTGAAATGCACAAGCGTCGGCTCAAACGTCAGGGTGAAATACCCGCCGATCCCGGCCGCCAGGCACACCGGGACCCAAGGAAACAAATGCCCCCGCTGCGCAAGCCATTCTTCTTGCAAACCCACGCGTTGCTGCACGTCTTGTCTCCCCTCCTACGGGCCGATAGACAGGCGCCAAGCGTATCTCCGCAAATGTTACCGAAAGGTTAATAACTTCCATGGCTGAAGCTGTCGTGACCCGTTTTGCCCCCTCGCCCACCGGATATCTGCATATCGGTGGCGCGCGGACCGCGTTGTTCAACTGGCTGTTTGCGCGGGGGCGTGGTGGCACCTTCCTGTTGCGGATCGAAGACACAGATCGCGCGCGCTCCACGCCCGAGGCGACGCGCGCCATATTGGATGGGCTGGCCTGGCTGGGGCTGGACCATGACGGCGAGGTGATCAGCCAGTTTGAACGTGCCGAACGCCACGCCGAGGTGGCAAACCAACTGCTGGCTCAGGGTAAGGCCTATAAGTGCTTTGCCACGCAGGACGACATTCAGGCGTTCCGTGATGCAGCCAAGGCCGAAGGGCGTTCAACCCTGTTTCGCAGCCCCTGGCGTGATGCCGACCCGACCACCCATCCCGACCTGCCTTTCGTGATCCGTATCAAAGCCCCGCAAGACGGTGCCACTGTGATCCATGACCGCGTGCAAGGCGATGTCACCATCCGCAATGATCAGCTCGATGACATGGTTTTGTTACGCTCGGATGGCACACCGGTCTATATGTTGGCAGTGGCTGTGGATGATCACGATATGGGCGTCACACATGTGATCCGCGGAGATGATCACCTGAACAATGCTGCGCGCCAGATGATGATCTATGATGCCATGGGCTGGCCCTTGCCCGTCTATGCCCATATTCCGCTGATTCACGGACCAGATGGCAAAAAGCTGAGCAAACGCCACGGCGCCCTTGGCGCTGAGGAATATCAGAAAATGGGCTATCCCGCCGCTGGCATGCGCAATTACCTGGCCCGATTGGGCTGGAGCCATGGAGATGATGAATTCTTCTCAGACGCACAAGCACAGGAGTGGTTTGATCTAAGTGGTATCGGCAAGTCACCCGCGCGTTTCGATTTCAAAAAGCTTGAAAATATTTGTGGTCAGCACATCGCGGCCTCGGATAATGCTGCACTGCTGCATGAATTGGGCGCGTTTTTGACCGCCACCGGCCAGGACCCGTTAACGGCAGATAAAAATTCCCTGATGCTGGCAGGCATGTCCTGCCTGAAAGAGCGCGCAAAGACCTTCCCAGAACTACTTGAAAAGGCTGCATTTATATTGAATGACCGGCCGATCATCCCAGATGAGAAATCGGCGGCTCATCTTGATAATGTATCCCGTAGTATACTGTTGGAATTGACGCCGCATCTGCAAAATGCTAGGTGGGAGCGAGACACTCTTGAGGCGCTTGCCATGCAATTCGCCGAAAGCCATGACATGAAATTTGGCAAGCTGGCGGGCCCTCTCAGGGCGGCGCTGGCTGGGCGCAATGCAACACCAAGCGTGTTTGATATGCTCATGGTTCTGGGACGGGATGAAAGCATCGCCCGTCTGCAAGAGGCCGGAACTAGCGGGCATTAACGCAAGCGCAAGGTTCATTGGATTAAAAGCCAAGGGCAATACGCCCGCTTGGCGATCAGAAAGGGAGGACATCCAGAATGGGTGACACACAGAAAACGGCAAAGCTGGACATTGATGGCAAAAGCTATGAACTTCCCATCTTTTCGCCAACGGCCGGCCCTGATGTGATTGATATTCGCAAACTTTATGCACAGGCTGGTGTGTTCACCTATGATCCGGGCTTTACCTCGACTGCCAGTTGCGACAGCACAATCACATTTATTGATGGTGGCAAAGGTGAGCTGCTGCATCGCGGCTATCCGATCGATCAACTGGCCGAAAGCTCTCATTACCTCGAAGTCTGCTATGCGCTGCTTTATGGCGAATTGCCCTCGACCACGCAATTAGAAGACTTCGAAACCCGTGTGACCAACCACACTATGCTGCACGAACAGATGCACTTCCTGTTTCGCGGCTTCCGCCGGGATGCCCACCCGATGGCCATTATGATGGGTGTTGTCGGCGCACTCAGCGCGTTTTATCACGACAGTACAGATGTGGCCGACCCTTGGCAGCGCGAAGTGGCGACGATCCGTATGATCGCCAAGATGCCGACGATTGCCGCGATGGCGTATAAATACACTATTGGTCAGCCGTTTGTGTATCCGCGCAATGATCTGGATTACGCCTCAAACTTCCTGCGCATGTGCTTTGCCGTACCGGCCGAAGACTACGAAGTGAACCCGATTCTGAGCCGCGCAATGGACCGGATTTTCACCCTGCATGCGGACCACGAACAAAACGCCTCTACGTCAACTGTGCGTTTGGCATCGTCCTCGGGGGCCAACCCATTTGCCTGTATCGCGGCCGGTATTGCCTGCCTTTGGGGCCCGGCCCATGGTGGCGCCAACCAGGCCTGCCTTGAAATGCTGCGCGAAATTGGCACGGTGGATCGTATCCCCGAATTTATCGCTCGCGCCAAAGACAAGGACGATGATTTCCGCCTGATGGGCTTTGGCCACCGGGTGTACAAAAACTTCGATCCACGCGCCAAGGTGCTAAAGCAAAGCGCCGATGAAGTTCTGGAATTGCTGGGGGTTGAGGACAACCCGACGCTGCAAGTGGCCAAAGAGCTGGAAAAACAAGCGCTGGCGGATTCCTATTTTGCCGACAAGAAGCTGTTCCCGAATGTAGATTTCTACTCGGGTATCATCCTTGAGGCGATGGGTTTCCCAACCTCGATGTTCACACCAATCTTTGCCGTCAGCCGCACCGTCGGCTGGATTTCGCAGTGGAAGGAAATGATTGGCGATCCACAGTTGAAAATCGGCCGCCCACGCCAGCTCTATAAGGGTGAAACCCTGCGTGATTATGTGGATATCGAAAAACGCTGACCCATAGATCATCCGTGATCTGCAAATGTTCAGGGGGCCAAATGGCCCCCTTTTTCGTTGATAATCTGATCAGCCCGGCCTCTTCAATGCGACTGGTATCAGCGGCCCTCAAACCCTGGTTTGCGCTTTTCGAGAAAGGCCACAACGCCTTCCTGAAAATCGCGGGTCATACCGCAGCGGCCCTGCAATTTGGCCTCATAATCCAGCTGCGCCGACAATCCGTTGTCCCAGGACTTGCGCAATGCCTGTTTCATGTTGCCATAGGCTTTGGTCGGGCCATTCGCCAGGTGTTCGGCCCGTTTGCGCCACTGGTCGGCAAACTCATCGTCGGGGGCCCATTCCCAGATCATCCCCCAATCCGAGGCTTGCTGCGCAGAAATAGGCTCGGCAAACATTGCGGCCCCCATCGCTTTGGCGGCCCCCATCTGACGGGGCAACCAATAGGTGCCACCCGCATCCGGCATCAGGCCAATACGGGCAAAAGCCTGCAAGAAATACGCGCTTTTAGTTGCGATGACCACATCCGCCGCCAGCGCCAGATTGGCACCTGCCCCCGCCGCCGGTCCGTTCACCGCGCTGATGGTCGGGATTTTGCAATTGCCGATGGCGTGCAGCATGGGTTCGTATTCATCACGCAACACCCGCTCCATATCAATCGCCGACACATCGCCACTGTCGCTCAGATCTTGCCCAGAACAAAATGCATCACCCTCACCAGTGATGACAAGCACCCGCGCAGATCCAGCCGCGGCAGTGGCAGCATCGGTGATCTCGGCCCGCATCTGTGTGCTCAGCGCATTCATCCGCTCAGGCCGGTTCAGCCGCAACAAGGCGATGCCATCGTTGATGTCAAATGTGATGGTTTGATAGTCTTTCACAGCGTGCGGCCTCTTGAAATGCAGATGGCAAATATCTGGAGATTGTTGGCGGGATGCAAGGTGCAACCTGCCTCAGCCCTTCAGGATCTGATCCAGTCGTGCCTGTTCGGGCGCGCTTAACCCCGGATCGCCAACACCATCTGATTGCGCCCGCGCACGACGGCGCACATACACCAGCCCCATCCCTGCCCCAATCAACAACATCAACGGCCCCGCCGCCCAAAGCAGCATATTCGCCCCGGTTGTTATAGGTTTGAGCAACACAAATTCACCATAGCGCGTAACGACAAACTCAATCACTTGTTCGTCGCTGTCCCCGGCCACCAGCCGCTCACGCACCAAAAGGCGCAGATCACGGGCCAGATCGGCATGGCTGTCGTCAATGTTTTCATTGCGGCACACCAGACAACGCAGCCCTTTGCTCAACTCGCGCGCGCGCGCCTCAAGCCCCGGATCAGGTAGGATTTCATCAGGTTGCACCGCCCAAACCGGGCTGGCCAACAACGCAAGGCACAGGATCAGCCACCTCATTGTGCGGCCACCTGACTGGCCGATGTACGGCGGCGTGCGGCCCCTGCGGCCACGCGGTAACGCCGATCACTCAGTGACAAGCCGCCCCCCAAGGCCATCAGGATGGCCCCACCCCAAATCCAATTGGCCAGTGGTTTATAATAGGTCCGCACCGCCCAGCCGCCGCTGGCCTGCGGATCGCCAATCACCACATAAATATCGCGCAGCATGCCATTATCAATCGCGGCTTCGGTGGTGGGCATTGCCGCCACTGGATAAAACCGTTTTTCGGGATTCAGCAACGCAACCTGACGGGCGCCATTGCGCACCTCGATTTCAGCCATCGTGCTGCTATAGTTCGGGCCGTTTTCCTGCCAGACATCGTTCAGCGTAAAACTGTAGCCCGCCAAATCAAAACTATCGCCCTTGGATACCACGCGGATATCCTCAAGCGACCAGGCCAACATCGCGGCCACACCAGCCATTGTCACTCCAAGGCCACCATGCGCCACAACGCGGCCCCAATCGGCACGCGGCAGCCTGAACAGGCGCGCCACACGGCCCTGCCCGCGCCCGGTGCGCGACCACAGATCAATCGCCGCGCCACTGATCAGCCATGCCCCTAGGAACAGGCCAACAGGCCCAAGGCCCGAGCGCCCGCTTTGCATCGCCCAGACCAGAACGCCAATGGCCACACTCACCCCAAATGCCATGCGCAACTGGCCGATGGCCCGCCCCAGCCGGGCGCGTTTCCACGGCAACAAGGCCCCCACTGGCAGGATCAGGCCCAACAGTACCATGAAAGGTGTAAAGGCGAGGTTGAAAAACGGCTCGCCGACCGAGAGTTTGCGATCAAAGAAGAGCTCGGCCACCAGTGGCCAGATGGTGCCGACAAACACCACGAATGCCGCAACCCCAAGCAGGATATTGTTGATCAGCAACATGGATTCGCGGCTGGAAACCCCGAACACTCCCTTGGCCTGCATGGCGCTGGCCCGCAGAGCAAACAACATCAGCGCACCGCCCATGAACACGGCCAGGATCAACAGCAAAAACAGCCCACGCTCTGGATCGGTGGCAAAGGCATGCACAGAAGTGAGTACGCCTGAGCGCGTGATAAACGCGCCAATCATCGAAAAGCCAAAGGCGATGATCGCCAGCAAAATCGTCCAGCTTTTCAGCGCCTCGCGCTTTTCCACCACCACGGCAGAATGCAGCAAGGCGGCAGAAATCAGCCATGGCATGAAGCTGGCATTTTCCACCGGGTCCCAGAACCAGAAACCGCCCCAGCCCAGCTCGTAATAGGCCCACCAACTGCCCAGGGCGATGCCAATGGTCAGGAACATCCAGGCGGCCAACGTATAAGGGCGCACCCAGCGCCCCCAAGCGGCATCCACGCGCCCCTCAATCAGAGCCGCGACTGCAAAAGAGAAGGTCATCGAAAGGCCGACATAGCCCAAGTACAAGAATGGAGGATGGAACGCCAAACCGGGGTCTTGCAACAGCGGGTTGAGGTCCTGGCCATCAAAGGGCGGCACCTCAAGGCGCAAAAACGGATTGGACGTGAACAAGATAAAGGCAAAGAACGCAGCACCGATCATGCCTTGCACGCTTAACACCCGCGCCTTCAATCCCGGTGGCAGCCCTTGGCCAAACCACGCGACGAACGCACCAAACAAGGCGACGATCAGCACCCACAGCAGCATCGAGCCTTCGTGATTGCCCCAAACCCCGGTGATTTTATACAGCATCGGTTTGGCGGTATGGCTGTTGGCCCAAACCAGCCTGAGCGAGAAATCCGAAGTGACAAAGGCCCAGGTCAGTGCCAGAAACGACAATAATGTCAGCAAAAACTGCACCGTCGCGGCCGGCTCAGCCACCGCCATCCAGCCAGGGCGGCGCATCTGCGCGCCCATCAGGGGCACGACAGCCTGCACGCAAGCCACCATAAAGGCGAGGATCAGGGCGAAATGGCCAAGTTCATTAAACATGGCTTACGTTATAAGACCCATGCCGCCGTGAGCAATCATGAAAGCGGCCTTGGA
>Ga0209121_10006340_pt1 | contig 10404 bp, 6 predicted proteins | sample Cruoilmetagenom3_FD_187292 | JGI IMG/M metagenome (GOLD analysis project Ga0209121, IMG submission 187292) | Oil polluted marine microbial communities from Coal Oil Point, Santa Barbara, California, USA - Sample 3 (SPAdes) (version 2) | ecosystem: Environmental > Aquatic > Marine > Oil seeps ...
ACAAGCGTAGATTGAACTGAAGAAGTGACTATGATTTTGAAAAAGCACTCGAAATGACTCTCACGGTGCATTATAATGCACTTAGGGCAATCCAAGAAAGACAAACACTTACATGAAAGGAGTCATTTCGAGTGAAAAAGAAAATAGCAAAACAGTTGAGACAACGCAAGCGGAAAATTCGCAATCGCCTTGACAAGAGAACAACGCCCGAACATCTCGGACCAATGCTCAATCCGGGCAATATCCATTACGAGATCTCCGATCGCAGCCACGGCGTTCTCTATGGCGGGATGGGGGCTATACAAATGTTAGTCAAGCGGTTGGGGCTGGACGAAGCTATCAATCGCCATCTTCGTCTTTTCAAGCTGCATAATCCCTATTTCGAGTCTGACCATGTTCTCAATATTGCCTACAACATTCTCTGTAATGGCGAATGCCTTGAAGATATAGAGCGGTTGCGAAATGACGATGCGTATCTTGACGCAGTAGGAGCCGACCGGATACCCGACCCGACTACCGCCGGTGATTTCTGCCGCCGCTTTGCAGTTGACCATGTTGAGATATTACAGGATATCATCAATGAAATTCGCTTGAAGGTTTGGAGTCAACAGGGTCCGGATTTTTTCGCTGAAGCTGTCATCGATGCCGACGGCACGATTGCCGAGACCACCGGCGAATGCAAAGCGGGCATGGACATCTCGTACAAAGGCATCTGGGGTTATCATCCTCTGGTTGTCTCATTAGCCAATACCGCTGAGCCGTTGTACCTTTCCAATCGCAGCGGTAATTGTAAGAGCAGTGAAAAGGCAGCTCAATATCTCGACAAGGCGGCTGCTTTATGCCGTCACGCCGGGTTTAGAAAGATTCGTTTTCGCGGCGATACGGATTTTAGTCAGACCGAATATTTGGACGGCTGGGACGAAGAAAGTATTACATTTGTCTTCGGCATAAGCGCTATGCGTAATCTGGTAAAAACCGCCAAAAACCTCTCAGAAGCGGCCTGGAAAGGCCTTGTTCGCCGGCCGAAGTATATTATGAAAACAGAGCCGCGTACAAAACCGGTTAACGTCAAAGAGCAGATTATAAAAGAGCGAGGTTACAAGAATATCCGGTTGCAATCGGAACAGGTAGCTGAGTTTGAGTATCGGCCTGTCAAATGCCGTAAATCGTATCGCATGGTAGTTCTCCGGAAGAATTTATCGATAGAAAAAGGTGAGGCGGTTTTATTTGACGATATTCGTTACTTTTTCTATATCACCAATGACCGCAAGGCTTTGAGAGCAGAGGTCGTTGGCGATGCAAATAATCGGTGCAATCAGGAGAATCTGATAGAGCAGTTGAAAAACGGCGTTCGTGCAATGCGTATGCCGGTTGACGATCTTCTCAGTAACTGGGCCTATATGGTAATGGCGTCATTGGCCTGGAATCTGAAAGCGTGGTACGCTCTATTGCTGCCGGCCAAAGGACGATGGCACAAGAAACACAAGCAGGAAAAGAGAAAAGTGCTTCGTATGGAATTCAAGAAGTTTCGTAATTTCTTTATCATGTTGCCGTCTCAGATTGTAAAAACAGGCCGGAAGCTTGTGTATCGATTACTCGGCTGGAATGAATATTTGGACGTGTTCTTCCGTGCAGTCACAACCTTTCGACGTCCGCTTCGCTGTTAATAAGCGAGCGGATGATGTCGGGATATGGATGTCCCGATTCGTGTGGACCTTTGACATGTTGAAAGCAGGTTGAATTATGACAAAGCAAAAATTTGGCACAAAACTCTTAAGCCATTCCTGGCTGACGGCAACCTGCTGCGCCGAAATAATCACCCCGCCAATGCTCGTCCAAGGAATCGCTGTACGCTTGTTTTGGGGCTAGCTATTCCACTGTGTTGAAGAAAATGGACAACACAAATTGATTCTGATAGGATACAAGGTATGAAACGACGTACTTTTATCAAAGCGGCCGGCGCATTCGGGTTGAGCACGGCGTTGCCGTGGCGGTATTTATATGCAAGGGAACAGAATGCCGCCGAGTTTTTGCAAAAACAATCATCCGGACGCATGCTTTTCCCGCGTCCCGGAGACGGTGCCGAACTTCCGATATCCCCGGTCGGTTTGGCCTGGCTTCCATGCCCGGCGGCGACAGACTATCGTGTCGATATCTTCGAGAAAAACGGCAATCGGATTTACAGCCAAAACGTGGGCAAGAATCCTGTCAATTTGCCGGATCGAGTTTTCCCATCAGGAGACTATAGCTGGGATGTCATTGCGTTCGACGGGAAGGGCACAGACATCGCAAGGCGGGGAAGACGGTCCTTTACCATCCTGCCCGGCGCGGCGAGACTCCCGTGGATAGCCCCAAGAGAACTGCTAAGTCGCGTACCCGCCGAGCATTCCCGTATTCTCTATCCCAAAGCCGACTTAAATCGCATCCGTGCGACGTTGTCATCTTCACGCAGCAAATCCTGGAGGGCCTGCAAATCCGCAGCCGACAGGGCGCTCTCGAAAGGCGTTCCCGATTTTCCGAAGTACCACCTGATCGAAGACGCCGGTACCAGACGCCTGGAATACGGACGTTACTTTTCATACTTCCGCGGTTATGTGGACGGGGCCCTGATGAATCTTTCGCTGGCGTTTCTCATGAGCGAGCAAGACAAGTACGCCCGGGCCGCTAAAAAAATTCTGCTGGAGATAGCTTCCTGGCCTACGGATGACGATGATGTCACTTCCGTTAGCGCCAGGTGGGGGGACGAAGCCGGATTATCCTTTTCCAAGTGTGCCCATATCGCTTATGACTGGTTGTACCCGGCGCTGGATGATAAGGAAAGAAAGAAGGTTTTCGATATGTGCCGAGCCCGGGCATGGCAAACATACCGCCGGCTTGAGCGGCATAATTATCTTACAAATCCGGGAGAGAGCCACGACGGACGATTAATCGCGTATCTTACAGACATGTCACTTGCGATGGCGGGCGAAACGGACGATGCCGAAACATGGCTGACATACTCGCTCAAAGCGCTTTTGACGTTTTATCCCCATTGGGCCGGTATCGACGGCGGCTGGGCCGAAGGCACTCCTTACGGCCTCTGGTACAACAGCTTCTATATTCCCGCCTTTGAAAGTTTACGCCAACTGGCGGATTACGACCTCTGGCAGCGTCCGTTCTTCAATCGTGTCCGCTACTTCTTCTTTTACTGCACGGCCAACCACGGCGAAATACGCCCCTTTGGCGACTCAGCCGAGGGCGGCGGGCCCGGCGCCCGCGGCGGCAGCGGATACGCCGAGCTGATGTCTTTCCACGCCCACCGATATAATGATCCGTATATCGGCTGGTGGGTAAAACAAATCCCGGGCTACCGGGGCCAAAAGGGCGGCTTTGGCGCCCTGCTGCACGAGGATGAACTGCCTGCCAAAGTGCCGGCCGATCTGCCTGATTCGAGAGTTTTCAAAGGCGTCGGCTGGGCGGGCCTGCACAGCGACCTGACACAGCCGGAAAGAGACACCTGCCTGATTTTCAAGAGCAGCCCCTACGGCAGCGTCTCACACAGCCATGCCGACCAGAATGGCTTCGCTATCATGAAAGGCGGTACGGCACTGGCGATTCCATCTGGCTATTACGGCCCATCATACGGCAAGCCCCATCATGCTCAATGGACACGAGCCACCAAGGCCAACAATTGTATACTTGTGAATGGCCAGGGACAGAAGATACGCTCGGCGGACGCCGTCGGCGCGATTGTGGATTTTAAGGATGCCGCCGGTTATTCCTATCTGGCGGGCGATGCTACTCCGGCATATATGGGCAGACTTAACAAGTGGATTCGCCGGATTCTATTTCTCCGGCCGGGATTATTTTTGCTGCTGGATGAAATCGAAGCACCGACACAGAGTAAATACCAGTGGCTGCTTCATGCCTTTGAAAAAATGGAAATCCAGGGCGGTCAGGTGATCTCCCATCGCCGCGGGGCCACGCTGGACGTTAACTTGGCGTGTTCCCATGGATTAACTCTCACACAGACGGATCAATTCGACACCCCGTACAATTACAGTATCCCGAAAGCCTATCACCGGAAAAAAGCAAACCATTGGCATGTGACAGCAGAAACTGCAAAAGAATCTAAAAAAACGCGTATCGCCGCGATTATGGCAGTTAATGGCGCAAGCGAAAAATTCGACGTAAAATTGCAGCATACCAGCGGCTGGTTCGGAGTAACTGCAGCCGGTGATTTCGGGAAGGTCGAAGGATGGATTCGTATAGATGAAAGTGGCGCTCTTCCGGAAAGCTTCGCCGGCACGACTATCAGCCGGCAAATCAATCTTTGGGGACGGAGCCGCGACGGTGAAATCTTTTTTACATAAGCTCAGATGAATTGCATTTCCGACTGAAGCCGGGATTTTGTGGTATTTTGAGATTTATTTTCAGGTAATCCAAATTGTCCCCTTTTTTTTGTATACATTTTTACATAATCATTCGTATGTATTACTTGAACGATGAATCAACAATATCCCGTTTCAGATGAGGCCTTGATTGAGGCAGTTAAAAAAGGCGACCGAAATGCCGCGGCCTGGTTGTATAACCGGCATATCGACAGGATTCATCGTATCTGTTGCCGGATTGTCCTGGATCCTTTGCAGGTGCAGGATTGTGTCCAGGAAGTATGGTTGAAAGTATTCCGAAATATCGACCGGTTTCAATGCAGTAAATCGTTCGCCGCCTGGTTGAATACCGTAACCGCCAATACGGCTATCGATTATTACCGGAAATGGATCAAGCACGATAATCATGTCGGCAGTGATGATATTCGGGCAAGAGCAATGACGACTGATGAAAATCCGGGAGATCGGAAACTGGATGGAGCACTCATTCAACAGCGAATTCGTGAAGCACTGGAAAAAATCAGTGTGAACCAGCGAACAGCTTTTATCCTTCGATATTATGAGGATTTGCCCGTTGCTGAAATTGCTGAAACACTCGGCTGCAGCGAAGGTGCGGTGCGAACACATATTCGCCGATCGTTGCTCGCATTACGGGCTAAACTGGCTGGGAAACTAAATCAATAGAGGTTCATCTATATGAAAAATCAACGTTTATCATTGGAAGAATTCGAAGAGCTTTTTCACGACAGCTTCGAATCGCAGGAAGAATTGCTAAGCGAATATAATTCTTTTCTCTCGACGTTCGAGCGATTGGATCAGGCAGCCGTGCCGGAATTGTCATCCAGGCGAAAAGCTCAAATCTTCAAACAATCCTGGCAGGGCCGGCCGCAAGAGTCCTCGTGGTTTTTGATACTGCTGGATTTTTTCAGGAAGCCTGCCTTGACATTTGCAATCGGTATTGTGACCGGATGCATCCTGATGTCGGTTGTTATGAACGACTCCATTGATCTTGCCGGAACGGCTTCCGCAGATGAGCTGTTGGAAGTCGAGCATACGAGATATTCACAGACGTATAAGGGAAAGATCATCGATGATTTTTACTCGGAATTCGAGAACCCGGAAATTGTGGTCGAAAAAGCTGGAGAGACCGCGCCAGAGCAACGGACTTTTCATGGAACGTTGGATAATGGTGAAATCTACGTAGTATGGAATCTATAATAGAAAGGAGATTGAACGATGAAGGTCAGAACATTAATTGTTTCCATTTTAGGAGTTTTGGTTGTCTCAAGCGCGTCACTGGCACAGAATGCAGAGGTGACGCAAGCGCAGTTGCAGGAACCGGAGCCCTTGTTCGTAGCACAAACAGAACCGACACCCAAGTCACTATTTCGAGGGGCACCGCGTCAAAATGCTACACCGATGGCCACACCACCCGGAGTGCTCTCAACACTCCCTAAGGTAGAAAGCCCAACGGTGGTTAAAATCTTTCAACTCAAGTACACTATGGCAGAGGAACTGGCAAGACTGATAGAGAGTGTTTTCAGTATAGAAGTACATCAGGATCATCGCATGAATCGCGTCATTATTAATGCGACGCAAGAGCAGATGGAAAGTATTGAGAGTTTGATCGCAGCGACGGATGTTGAGGCCCCTGAAGCATCAACATCCCAGGATATTCAAAACCTCGTATATCGCATCTATATGTTTGAGACTTCTTCCGGGGGTAAGGGTATGAGATCATTTTCAATGATCTTGCAAACATCTTCTATAGTGTCTTCAAAAGAATTATCGGTTGCCGCTGCAGATAATGATCTGCAAATAAGCGAGTTTCTTTGTATTAACCATGAGCTCTCCGAGCCACAAGCTGAGTATCTGATTCGGGGCAAGGCCGCCTCGGATGAGTCTTTTAAGCGATTCTTTGAGAAGTTTCCGGAATCCCATATCACGGAGCTGAAATGGGATGATAATGAAACATTCACAGACAAAATAGCAGCCGCACAATATACGCAATTGCCCGACCAGATGCAGAAACACATCGCCAAGTTCCTGGGCGATGACATACGGACGGTGGGCTATTGGTTCGGCAACTTATCGGTCCCCGGCATGGTCGAGGTTCCCATTGGTCCCTGGACACTGAGCCTGCGACTTGATACTGAATCGGATCACATGCTGGAGCTTAACGTCGACGTGGAGGAGCCCCGTGAAACGCGCCGTTTTGACAGCCGACTTGGACGTGAGCGAAACGATGAGATATTGTCAAATAGCATCAGGGCGAAAATCGGCAAGCCAATCATCATCGGTTATAACCGAGAATCATACGGCACGCGAAAAATGGGCGCCATGGTGATTGTCCCGGAAGTGGATATGATTCAATTGGAAGGGAATTAAAAGCCATTTTTAATTGAGTCAGGGAATATGTAAACTGTGACAAGACACTGTTTTATTTTATATCCGCGTGGTATTCCTGGAGCGATTTAATCTGCCCGGGCTTTTTCTTAAAGGCCGCTATACCCTTAGCCGCCGCTACCGCTGCTGCTACTGTCGTGATGTAGGGTATTTTGTATTTAATTGCTGCTTTGCGAATATATGAGTCGTCGTATTTACTTTGCTTTCCGCTTGGGGTGTTGACAACAAGCTGTATCTGGCCGTTCTTTATACTATCCATGATGTTCGGCCGGCCCTCGTGCATCTTGAGAATGTGCTCCGATTTCACTTTATTCTTCGTTAAGAGCTTGTGCGTTCCCTCGGTAGCGAGAATCTTAAAACCGAGCTTCTCGAATTGGTTCGCAGTCTGGAGAGCGGAAGCTTTGTCTTCGTCCGAAATCGTAATCAGGACGGCTCCTTCTGAAGGCAGCGGCAGTTGCGTCGCCTCCTGCGATTTATAGAACGCCAGCCCGAACGAATCCGCCATGCCGAGGACTTCGCCGGTCGAGCGCATCTCGGGTCCCAAAAGCGGATCGACTTCGGGGAACATGTTGAAAGGAAACACGGCCTCTTTTACGCCGAAATGTGGAATGGTCATCCTCTTTAACTTCATATCCGACAGGTTTTTACCGAGCATCAACTGCGTGGCAACACGAACCATTGAAATCCCGCAGACCTTCGAAACCAGCGGTACGGTCCTCGATGCACGCGGGTTGGCTTCGAGAATGTAAACGACGTCATCGGCGATGGCGTACTGGATGTTCATCAAACCGACCACGTTAAACTCGATGGCGATTTTCCGGTTGTAGTCATAAATCGTCTTGAGATGTTTTTCAGGAATACTAACGGGCGGCAGCACGCACGCCGAGTCGCCCGAATGGACGCCGGCCAGCTCGATGTGCTCCATAATCGCCGGCACGAATGCATCAGTGCCGTCGGCGATGGCATCGGCTTCCACCTCGATGGCGTTTTCCAGGAACTTGTCAATAAGAATCGGCCGCTCCGGCGAGACATCCGTCGCCCTGGCGACATAGTATCGCAGCATCTCTTCATCGTGCACCACTTCCATGGCACGACCCCCGAGGACATACGAGGGACGAACCATCAACGGATAGCCGATCTTCTTCGCGATTTTGAGCGCCTGGTCCAGGTTGCTTGCCATGCCGGATTCAGGCTGCGGAATGCCGAGCTTCTTCATCAGCTTGCGGAACCTGTCACGGTCTTCCGCCAGGTCGATTTTTTCGGGTGATGTGCCGATGATTTTAACGCCGGCGTCTTCCAGCTCTCCGGCAATATTCAGCGGCGTTTGCCCGCCGAACTGCACGATTACACCGTCCGGTTTTTCCTTGTTGTATATGCTTAGTACATCTTCGACGGTGAGCGGCTCGAAGTACAGCTTGTCCGAGGTGTCGTAGTCCGTTGAGACGGTTTCCGGATTACAATTTACCATAATGGTCTCGTAGTCCTCATCCCGAAGTGCAAACGCGGCATGGACACAGCAATAGTCGAACTCGATGCCCTGGCCGATACGGTTGGGGCCGCCGCCGAGCACCATTATCTTGCGTTTCTTACTGACATCGACCTTGTCCGGAGCGTTATATGTGGAGAAATAATAGGCGGCATTTTCCACCCCGCTCACGGGCACAGGCTCCCAGGCCTCGGTAACTTTCAGCCCGAGACGTTGTTTGCGAATCTTTTCTTCCGGAACTTCCAGCAATTTCGACAGATACTTGTCCGCGAATCCATCCTTTTTCGCCTGGATCAGAAGCTTGTCCGGCAGCTTTTTGCCTCTGCAGGTCAGAATTTTTTCTTCCAGCTCCACCAGCTCTTTCATCTGCTCGATGAACCAGGCCTTGATATAGGTCTTTTCGTGGAGCACTTTGACGCTGACACCCTTGCGAAGGGCCTCGTACATAATAAATTGGCGCTCACTGGTCGGTTCTCTTAAGAGCTCCAGAAGCTCGTCGGCGGATTTCCTGTTAAAATCTTTGGCGAAGCCCAGCCCGTACCGGCTGGTCTCCAGAGAGCGAATCGCTTTCTGAAACGCTTCTTTGTAATTTTTGCCGATGCTCATGACCTCGCCGACGGCGCGCATCTGCGTGCCGAGCTTGTCTTCGATACCCTTGAATTTCTCAAACGCCCAGCGAGCGAACTTTACGACCACGTAATCTCCCGACGGCGTATATTTCTCGAGCGTGCCGTCCCGCCAATATGGAATCTCGTCCATCGTAAGGCCGCCCGCCAGCATCGATGAAACCATAGCGATGGGAAATCCGGTCGCCTTGGAGGCGAGAGCCGACGAACGTGACGTTCGCGGATTGATTTCGATGACAACAACCCGGTCGGTTTCAGGATCGTGGGCGAACTGAACGTTGGTGCCCCCGATAACGCCGATGGCTTCGACAATATCGTATGAATACTTCTGCAGGCGCTTCTGCAGCTCCGACTTTATAGTCAACATCGGCGCGGTGCAGTACGAATCGCCCGTATGAACGCCCATCGCATCGACATTCTCTATAAAGCAGACGGTGATTTTCTGATTCCTGGCGTCACGTACGACCTCAAGCTCCAGCTCTTCCCATCCCAGCACGGATTCCTCGACGAGCACCTGCCCGACAAGACTGGAAGAAAGACCCCTGCTGACGATAGTGCGGAACTCCTCGATGTTATAAACCAGCCCGCCGCCCGTTCCGCCCATGGTATATGCGGGGCGGATGACACAGGGCAGACCGATTTTTTCAAGCATTTTTTCCGCTTCTTCGAGACTGTTTGCAATCTCGCTTCTCGGCATTTCGATGCCCAGCTTATTCATCGTATCCTTGAACGCCTGGCGGTCTTCCCCGCGTTCAATGGCATCGACTTTTACGCCGATTATTTGGACGCCGTATTTTTCCAGGATTCCCCGGCGAGAAAGTTCGGCCGAAAGGTTCAGGCCCGTCTGGCCGCCCAGGTTCGGCAGCAGGGCATCGGGTTTTTCTTTTGCGATAATCTTCTCGATGGTTTTGACATTGAGCGGTTCGACATACGTCACATCCGCCGTGCCGGGGTCGGTCATAATCGTCGCCGGATTGGAATTGACCAGCACGATTTCATAGCCCAGCTTCCGAAGGGCCTTGCATGCCTGTGTACCGGAATAATCGAATTCGCAGGCCTGGCCGATGATAATCGGGCCTGAGCCAATAATCAGTACCTTGTGGATATCCTTACGTTTCGGCATTGTACGTTCCTCTAAAAAACCATCGACTTCGGAAACAAACTCAGGGTACAAGACCCAACATTTTCGTATCTGGACGATTCGCTTGAGTCTTATGACTACAGGAGAATCGCTGAATTTTAGCCAGGCTGAGTTGGCTTGTCAAGGAATGAATTTAAATGAGTCGATTATTCCCGTTTTCAGGAATTAACCCACGATTTATAGCGATACATAAATCCAGTATCACGGAGAAATAACAAATATTTAGCTCCACAATTCATTGCCGGACAATTTAATCGAGCAGAACACGATAACCCGTATCGCCGAATACGACGGCAATCCACAGGACGGCTTAGCCGCAACAACCTGCTGCGCAAATACATCTACGGCCCGGGAATCGACCAGCCGGTCTGCATG
>Ga0209121_10006341_pt1 | contig 10403 bp, 9 predicted proteins | sample Cruoilmetagenom3_FD_187292 | JGI IMG/M metagenome (GOLD analysis project Ga0209121, IMG submission 187292) | Oil polluted marine microbial communities from Coal Oil Point, Santa Barbara, California, USA - Sample 3 (SPAdes) (version 2) | ecosystem: Environmental > Aquatic > Marine > Oil seeps ...
GGATCTGTTGACTTAATCGCCTTATCTATTAAGGGGTCTATATTTTTCTTAGCAAATTCTACATATGCTTTACCAAAGTAAGCACTGTACGTGCCAGAGCTTCCAATATAAGTTGGAATCCAGTTGTGTGGGTCTGGATAGTCTGCAAGCCAACCAATAGTGTAGAAAGGAAGTTTCTCTGCAAGGAACTGTTTCAAATAGGATGACCATTGAACCCCTACAGGTGTTAACTTGAATTTCAGATTTATCAACCTTGCATACGCCGCTATCATATCACATGCCGCTTTTCGTACATCATTCCCTGCATTGTAGAAGATGTTGAATTTGCAGCCTTTCTCCCACAGCTTGCCATCCCATGCTTTTTTGAATTCCTCTTCGGCTTTGGATAAGCTGAAATTATAAAATAGTGAAGGGTCGTCCGAGTATCCCAATAGACCTTTCACCAATGGACCCGGATTCCTTATAGCTCTTTTCTTTTGCACCTTTTCTATGAAGAGTTCGTAAGGAAACAGATAGGAAAATCCTTTTCTTACGTGTATATCAGAGAAGAAGTCAGGTGGTATACCTTCCCCGTCCAATTTTCCACTGCCTATGTTAGGATTGCCCTCCGCATTTATTGTCCATGGAAACATACTGACAGCATTTTGTAACGTTGGAAGGTCTTCTACAACTCTTACACCTTCCATTCCTGTAACTTCATCCATATATTGATTTGGAACGTATACCATATCTGCATCACCGGTCTGGAGCATCAACTTTCTCGTAGTCCATTCGTTAACATACTTTATTACAACATTTTTAACCTTCGCTGGACCCTGCCAATAATCATCGAATCTCTCTAACATTATAACTTCTTCGGGTACCCATTTCTTTAGTACGAATGGACCGGTACCATTTGCAATAGCATAAAGAGGGTCGTTCTCACATTTAGGGTCATGATACTTCCACCACGTATCTGCCTTCGCATCCCAGGCACCTTGGGCTATAGACCATTTTTTGTCTATTATTGAACCCCAGGAACCGCCATGGGAAATGATGTTCAGAAAAGGAGCGTATGGTTGCGCTAAGTGGAAGATTACCTTATCACCATCAACCTCTACTGCCTTATCTACATAATCAGTGTAGACCTTTGTCATCGCATCTTTGTACTCCGGCTTGAGTTCGTCCCCATCAAACATATCACCGTAATTTTCAACCCCGGCAACTTTAACGGCTACATCTACTATACTGCCTACACCACAGAGTGGTTCGAGAAGCATCCACATCGGTCCACCAGATCTGTCAAATATTATACCCCTTTCAAAACTGTACTCCACGTCTTCTGGTGTAAGGATGTCTCCATTGTGGAACTTTACCCCTTTCCTTATCGGGAAGATGTAGGTCAACCCGTTGTCCTTGATGAGACCATTCTTTGCTGAGGGCACCTCAGTTGCCAACATTGGAACGAATTCCGAAAGACTTTCACCCTTGTAGTTTATTAAACAATCGTAGGTATGGTAGATAACCTCTCCACTGGCAGTATCGTAACTCCAGTATGGGTCCATCGTCTCAGGCCCACCTATGCTCGCCTCAACGATGGTATCAGGATTTTTAACAGTCCCAAATGCAAAAGACGTACTCACAAAAACAAGCAACAATACAACACCAAAAACCTTCAGTTTCATTCAACCTCTCCTTCCTTATTAAATTTTTACTCCGTTAGATAAGCTTTTCTATCTAACAGGATTTACTCTTTTTTAAAACCACCCTTTCTGTTTTTCACCCCCCTTTCTTTTCTCCTCCTGTTATTATAGATAAAAATTATATCAATCTTTTTCCAAAAGTCAAATTTACCACCCCAGCTGTTGACAAAAATCTTATTAGAGAGTAAATTTAAGTAGTAATTCAATTCCCACCTCTGGAGGGAGCTAATAATGAAATTAGATGAATGGATTAACAGTAATACTTATCACCATTCCTCTTTTTCTGACATAGCTCGGCTGGTCAGACTGAAGGAAAAGAGAGGGCTTAAGATTAGTTTAGCTTTCCCTACATTAAATGAAGAGAAGACGATTGGTGAAGAGATCAAGGTAATAAAGGAAAATCTGCAAGTGGAGTATCCTCTTTTAGACGAAATCGCAGTTATAGATAGCGGCTCCACTGATGAAACGAGGGAGTTAGCTCATCAGGCTGGAGCTAAGGTTTATTTAGCCAGCGACTATCTTTCAGAGTATGGAATTACTAATGGAAAGGGGGAGAATCTCTGGAAGAGCCTTTATCTTCTGGAAGGAGATATAATTGTGTGGATAGATGCTGATATTAAAAATATTCATCCTAAATTTGTCTACGGGATAGTGGGACCACTTTTAGAATACGATTATGTTAAATATGTTAAAGCATTTTATGAGAGGCCCTTGGTGCTGGGAAAGATAATGAGGCTCTCAGGTGGAGGTAGAGTTACCGAAATTCTGGTGAGGCCTCTTTTAGCTAACTTTTACCCAGAACTTTCCGGTTTTCTGCAACCTTTATCAGGTGAGTATGCTGGCAGAAGAGAGATTTTAGAGGCGGTTCCCTTTCGGGTCGGTTACGGGGTGGAAATAGGTTTGCTTATAGATATTTATGATAAGTGCGGGTTAAAGGCTTTAGCACAGGTAGATTTGGATAGAAGAATTCATAGAAATCGGAGTCTATCTGCTCTGGGTAAAATGTCATTTGCTATACTTCATACCTTTTTTACCAGATTGCAGCAGCAAGGCATCATCTCTCTAAGTGAAAAGATTCCTGATGAGTTTAAGCTTGTCAAAAGACGCGGAGAAGATATCTTTTTGAAAAAAGAGGAATTTACCTTTATTGAAAGACCTCCTATGATTACTATAGAGCAATACAAGCTTAAGAGGAAAAATATTGCAGAAAATAATTCTGGTGCGGCACGGTGAGACAGATTGGAACAGGGAAAATAGAATTCAGGGGGGAATAGATATTCCTTTAAATGCTCGAGGAAAAAAGGAAGCGAGAGCTATTGCTTTAAAATTAGCTTATGCAACCATCCATTATATCTATTCTAGTGAACTTTCCCGCGCTTATGCCACTGCTGTAGAGATAGCCAGATTCCATAAAATAAAGGTCCTCACCGACAGCAGGTTAAACGAACTTAGACAGGGAAAATGGGAAGGAATGAGAGTTTTGGAAATGAGAAGATTATATCCAGATTTGTACCTTAAGTGGGAGAAAGACCCTACTCTGGTTACGCCTCCGGGAGGAGAAAGCATAAGGGAAGTATTCCAAAGGGTAAAGGAGTTCTGGGTGGAGAATATTTCAACCAGGAAAGGAACAGGAGTGATAGTAGCCCACAAAATCGTCAATGCTTTAATAAAGTCGGTTCTGGAAAAAGACAGTTCTCTAAACCTCCTCTGGAGAAAACTACCCGAAAATGCTCAAGTTGAAAGGTTCTGTTTATGAGTTCTAAGAAAAGAGTAGCCATCTTACATTACTCCTACCCTCCTGTAATAGGAGGAGTGGAGTTTGTGATGAGAGAACAGGCTAAGGTTCTGGTTAAGAACGGATGCAGGGTAAAGATTATCACGGGAGTAGGAGAAAATAGAGATAAGGGTATATTAATAGAGCTTATTCCCGAAATCGGGTCTACAGGATTAGAAAATAGAGTTGTAAGTAAGGAATTAGAAGACGGTATTGTTTCAGAGCGTTTTCAGAAACTAAAGGAAGTTGTTTACCAAAAGGTTAAGCATTCCCTGAGAGAGGTAGATATTTGCATGATACACAATGTTATGACTATGCACTTCAATCTTGCTTTAACCTCTGCTCTGAATGAGATTGTTGATGAGCTTCATCAGAGGGTAAAGTTTTACTTCTGGTGCCATGATGCCACCTTAATTAATCCAGATTATAAAATTGAAGAATCTTGTAGGTATCCCTATAGTCTCCTGGGTAAGTTTAATCAAAACGCCACCTACATTGCTATCTCGGGGTGGAGAAAAGAGCAGCTTTCTCAATTATTTGGCATCTCCGAGGGTCTAATTAGAGTCATTCCCAATGGTATAGATATAAAGTCGTTCTTAAGAATCTCGGATCCAATATGGAAAATGGCTTCTCAGGAGAAAATTTTTGATGAAGATTTAGTTATGCTCTTTCCCTCCAGAATTGTTAAAAGGAAAAATTACGAGCTGGCAATTAAGATAACAGGAGAAATGGTTGCTTCAGGCAAAAGGTGTAAACTATTGGTGACTGCTCCTTTCGACCCGCACAATTCCAGCTCCAGGGGATATCATAACTATCTGCAGAGTCTTATAAAAAAGATGGGTCTGGAAAAATATGTGCTTTTCCTTGATGATTTGAAAGATAAGTATGAATTAGAGATTGGATATCACCAGTTAGGGGACCTTTATAAGATTTGTGATTTATTGCTGATTACTTCTTCTCAGGAAGGTTTCGGAATCCCGCTTTTAGAAGCAGCGGCAATGAAAATGCCCATTGCTTGTACTCGTATACCAGCACTATCAGAGATTGCGAAAGATAAGGCTCTCTTTTTTGAACCGAATGAGAATCCTTCTGATGTTGCTCAGAAGATACTGAATTATCTTAAGACACAGCCAACTTACTCTATGTTTAGACGGGTAATATCCAGGTTTTCCTGGGAGATTATTTACAGGGACTATCTGAGGAGTTTAATTGATTAACCGGGAAGAAATTTCCTACTGGAAGAAGGTTTATGCAAAACACAGAGAAATGCTGGAAATTCAGAATTATGAGCTATGAGCCATCAGCCATCAGCTATCAGCTATATTAATGGAGTAAAAATGGGGAAACTTATCCTTATTATTGGTGGAGCAAGAAGTGGGAAGAGTCAATATGCAGTAGAATTAGCAAAAAAAATGGGGAAAGAAGTAGTCTTTTTAGCTACGGGTATTGCTGAAGATGAAGAGATGAAAAGCCGTATAAAATTGCACAGAGAATCCCGTCCTTCTTCCTGGAGAACTATTGAAGAGAGGAAAAATCCTCTTGATGTGCTTATAAACCTTAAAGAAAATTATAAGGTGGTCATTTTAGACTGTTTAACTTTTCTCATTTCCAACTTATTACTCGATGGAGTGGGAGAGGAATCTATTTTAAAAAAGGTAAAGAAATTGGCTGAAATTACTTCAAAAACTGATTATAAGCTGATAGTGGTTTCCAATGAGGTGGGAGAAGGGGTAGTCCCTCATACTCAATTGGGGAGAAACTTCAGGGATGTAGCGGGCAGGGCTAATCAGATAATGGCTGATTACGCTCAGGAGGTTTATCTGATGATTGCCGGGATTCCTCTTAAGCTGAAAGGGAAAAAATAAAATATGAGAAAGATAATAAAAATAGTGGAAGAGATTGAACCTATCGATAAAAAGCTTATGGAACAAGCTCAAAGGAGATTAGATAATCTTACCAAACCTAAGGGGAGTTTGGGGAGAATAGAGGAACTCGCCAGAAGAATAGTGGGTATTACGGGAAAATTGGAGCCTTGTCTTGAAAAAAAAGTAATTTTTGTTATGGCTGGAGACCATGGGGTAACCGAGGAGGAAGTGAGTGCTTATCCTATGGAAGTTACCTCTCAGATGGTATACAATTTTCTTCAGGGAAGAGCAGCAATTAATGTATTGGCGGAAAACGTAAAAGCAAAAGTAATTGTGGTGGATATGGGGATAGCTAAAAATTTAAAATCTCATCCTGATTTAATCGTAAGAAAAATAGGCTATGGGACGAATAATATATCTAAGTGTCCGGCAATGGATAAGGAAGAGGCTGCCAAAGCTGTTACTGCTGGAATTGAAGTCTTTGAGGAAGAGTTAAAGAGAAGTGGTATTGATATAATGGGGACAGGGGATATGGGTATTGGCAACACAACAGCAAGTAGCGCCATTGTAGCCTGTATAACGAAATCCAGAGTTGAAGAGGTGGTAGGAAGAGGGACAGGAATAAACGATAAAGCTCTCCAAAAGAAGATAGAGGTAATTGAAAGAGCATTAAGAATTAACCATCCTGACTCTGAGAATCCTATAGATGTATTAAGTAAGATAGGAGGATATGAGATAGCAGGTTTAGCTGGATGCATCTTAGCGGCTGCAAGATATAGAGTTCCTGTTGTGCTGGATGGATTTATCTCTACGGCAGCTGCCTTGATTTCTATTAAGTTCTCTCTGAAAGTAAAAGAGTATTTAATTTCCTCTCATAATTCGGTGGAGAAAGGACATAAGATTGCTCTCTCCTACCTTAACCAGAAACCTTTGTTTGATTTAAGTATGCGTTTAGGGGAAGGGACGGGGGCTGCTTTAGGAATAGGTTTGGCTGATACTTCCACTAAAATATTGACACAAATGGCTACCTTCAAGGAGGCAAAGATATCCAGAGAGAAAAAACAGGATTAGAGGATTAGAGGAATAACAGCTCATAGCTCATAGCTCATAGGAAAACCAAAAAAGCAGGATTAAAGGATTAAAGGGAAAACCAAAAAGTAGGATTAGAGAAGGCAAGGATTGAGAAATTTTATCATCGCCTTACAGTTTTTAACTATACTTCCTCCGGGGAAAAAGATTAATCTAAGGGAAGAAAATTTAGCTTCTTCTACGGTTTTTTTCCCTCTTGTGGGGATAATTATAGGAGCGTTTCTTATCTTAATTGAGAGAATAACCTCTTTCTTCCCTTCCCTACTTATGAGAACTGCTCTAATAATGGTAGGATGGATATGGATTACAGGTGCTCTTCATTTAGATGGGTTTATTGATGCTATAGACGGCTTTGCTACTGGCGGAAAGAAAGAAGATATATTAAGGGTAATGAAAGATAGTTTTGTGGGAGCCAAAGGAATTATTGCTTTAATTTGTCTTTTGATGTTGAAATTTTTTCTCTTGTTGGAGATAAACCCTGAATATAAGAGTTATGCTCTGCTTTTTAGTCCTGTTATGGGAAGATATTCCATGGTAATAGGAACATATCTTTCTCCATATGCTCGAGAAGAAGGATTGGGGAAAGCATTTTTTAATCATAAGACAATAAAAGATGCTCTCTGGTCAACTCTAATAGTAATTATTGTGGGATTAGCTCTATTTAATCTTACAGGTTTTTATCTGATAGGCTCAAATTTACTGATAAGCCTACTTTTAATAGCATATGTTAAAAAACGGATAGGAGGACTTACAGGCGATACCTTAGGGGGATTAAATGAGATTATTGAACTTACCACTCTTTTTTCTATTTACCCCATTAGATAGCAAGCATCTAACGGGGTTTACTTACTCTCTAAAAATTGGAAAGTTTTTAGCTAAGAGGCTATATAGATAAGTCTCCGATTGACATCTGAGAAGTTTTATATACAATATTTGAAAATTGGTAATAGGTAAGATTTCCAAAGGAGGTAAAATCCTAAATCGGATTTTGAATTTAATAGGTGGGAGTAAGATATGTATTTAAATAGACCTCTGAGAGAATTTATAGAAGAGACATCATCAAAAACTCCAACGCCGGGAGGAGGAAGTGTAGCTGCTCTGGCGGGATGCTTAGGGGCCTCTCTTATCTGTATGGTGGCTAATTTCACTATAGGGAATAAAAAATATAAGGATGTAGAAGAAGATGTGAAAGATATCTTAAAAGAAGCAGAGGAGCTTAAAAGTAGACTTTCTGAGCTTATCTCCGAGGATATTCAGGCTTATGAGGAGGTTTTGCGAGCTACAAAAATGCCCAAAGATAATAAAGAGATGAGAGAGGAAAGATTTTTTACTTTACAAAAAGCATTGAAAAATGCAGCCATAGTTCCTCATAAGACTGCTTCTTCCTGTTTTCAGTTAATAAAATTAGCCCGGAAACTTTCGCCGAAAGCAAATCCTAATTTAATCACCGATATAGGAGTAGGTGTATTATTTGCAGAGGCAGCTTTGCAGAGTGCAGCTATAAATGTAGAGATTAATCTTGCCTTTATTAAAGATGAAAAATTTAACACCGGAAGGAAAGAAGAACTCTCTTTAATTTTAGCTCATGGAGAGAAGATAAAGAATGAAGTAATAGAGAAGATTAAGAAAAAAATTCAATAAGATTACACAGATTTTTAAAAATGATTACACTGATTTAGTAAGGATAATCTATCTGCGTAATCTGAACTTTTATCTGTGAAATCAGAGATTTCTGACTTTTTCAGAAATCTCTAAATAGAAAGACTGAAAATGAAAGTTCTCTTTGGTATCTGTTCTTGGGGATTAGGACATGCAACAAGGGATATTCCGCTTATTAAAAGGATGTTAGAGGAAGGACATACTCTTACCCTGTGTGGAAAGGGTAGGTCCTTAGAATCATTGAAGAAGGAATTTAAGAAGGAGTGCCTTTATTTAGATATTCCTGATTATTCTTCTCCTTACTCTAAAAGAAATTTTTTTATTCCCAAACTTATTGCTTATTTCCCTTTTTATATAAATGAAATTATTGAGGAACATAAGAGAATAAAAGAATTAATATATAAAGATGAGTACGAGAGAATAATTTCCGATAGCCGTTTCGGTATCTATAATAAAGAGATTCCCTCCTATTTTATCTCCCATCAATTAAGATTTATGGTCCCCGGGAGAATAAAACCTTTTGAAAGGGCAACCGAAGGATTCAATTACTCTTTTAAAAATAATTTTTGCAAATTTCTGGTTCCTGATGATGAAGAGAATTGTTTAAGCGGCGACCTCTCCCATAATTTAAATTATTTTGGAAAAGATAAAGTTGAATATTTGGGAATAATCTCTGATTTAAAGAAAAGAGATGTTAAAGAGGATATTGATTATTTTATCTCCGTTTCGGGGCCAGAGCCGCAAAGAACAGTTTTAGAGAAGGAAGTTTTAACTCAGGCATCTTTTTTGAAAGGAAAAGTAGTCATTTCCTTAGGCAAACCCGAAGATGATAAAGAAGTAGTAAATAATCATCTCCGTATTTTTGGTTTCCTGGAAAGGAAAAGGCAGGAAGAGATTATGAATAGAGCTAAATTAGTAGTTACGAGACCCGGATACACCACTATAATGGAATTGACTGTATTAGGTAAAAAAGCTTTATTTATTCCTACCCCTGGCCAAACAGAGCAGGTTTATTTGGCAAGTTACCATAAGAAGAAGGGGAATTTTTACAGTGTAGAGCAAGATAAGCTAAATTTAAGGAGAGATGTAGAGAAAGCAAAAGAGTATAAAGGAATAACTTATACTGCTCCAGAGGAAAATGGTGTGGATAAATTTATGCGCATAGTATTTGGAGATTTCTGAAAAAGTCAGAAATCTCTACTAAATCAGTGTAATCATTTTTAAGAATCTGTGTAATCAAGGGACTCTGGAGGTTTTTCAGAGGCCTCATTTAAGGAAAAATGAACAGAAAAACCCTTATCTTCATAATAGGTGTGATAGTAGGGTTTATTCTTTTAATTTTAATATTTTATTTTATTGGTATTCAAAAAGTGTTCTCTCAGATGAGAGAGGTAGGGTTTTTAGGGGTAAGCGTCTTTTTACTAAATGCTTTTCTTGTCTTTTTTATCGATGCTATCTCCTGGCAAGTAATTCTTAAATCTTATGGGCATCATCTTCCCTTCAAGGATGTGTTAACAGCAAAATTAGTTGGGATTGCTATTGGGTATCTTACGCCCTCTATGTATATCGGGGGGGAGCCGGTGAGAGTTTATATGACCAGTAAAAAGCATAATCTCTCCGTAACCAGTATAGGAGCTACAGTAATTGTAAACAAATTTCTGGAATTAGGAGCAGGATTATTTTTTGTTTATTTAGGGAGCATCTGGATTCTGATAGAGTATCCGCTTCCCCGGCAAATTTATTTAGCTATTTTGATAGTGGATGTTCTTTTTGGATTAGGGATGGGATTTATTTTTGTTAATTTTATTTACGAGAATAAAGTTTTTACTCCTCTTATAAATTTTTTGGGGCGAATAAAGTTACTGTCAAAAATCGCAAGAAAAATTGAACCCAAAGTATCCGAGATGGAAGATGAAGTTTTTCTGGCTTTTAATCAACGCAAAAGAGCGACTATCTTTGCCTTCTTTTTAAATATGATTGCAGGATTTCTTATTTTTCTTAAACCGGTTATCTTTTTTTATTTTCTTCGGATTCTTCTAAAACTTTCACAGCTTTCACTCCTTTTTGCTCTGACCCATCTTCTTCTTGCCTTCCAGTTTACTCCGGCAGGATTAGGTATTTTTGAAATTGGAGCAGTAGGGATTTACAAGCTTGTAGGAATACAAGCTAATAAAGCTCTTGCCTATAGTTTAATGAACAGAATATCCGATTCAGCAGAAGTGGGGATAGCTGCCCTTTTGGCTGTTAATCTCGGGTTAAAAGGGATTTTTGGAAACAAAAAACAATGAAGGTCTGTTTTGTCTCCGACCAGAGTTTCCCCTCCACAGGGGGAGA
>Ga0209121_10006342_pt1 | contig 10403 bp, 12 predicted proteins | sample Cruoilmetagenom3_FD_187292 | JGI IMG/M metagenome (GOLD analysis project Ga0209121, IMG submission 187292) | Oil polluted marine microbial communities from Coal Oil Point, Santa Barbara, California, USA - Sample 3 (SPAdes) (version 2) | ecosystem: Environmental > Aquatic > Marine > Oil seeps ...
TAGACGGATAAATCTTTGCGTATCCAAGTGTTTCTGATACACCGTAACGAGATTTCATCCATTCAATAATAATTATCTTATTTTTTTCCCCTAATTTTTCTGCAAGGCTTTCCCTAATTCTTTTCCTCGTAGGGGTTCCACCTTCATGGACTAATTTGAAATTAATCTCTACTCTGTCAAAAAGCTTATTTTCTTTCATATTCTCAATTTCAATTTCCATTGTTATCCTCCATTTTGTTGAGAAAACCACGGACTATCTCTTTTTGTTTTTCTTTCACATCTATCATTGCAATACCTTTGGAAGGTAAGCCATAGATTACTGTTGTATTTTTTGGGGCCAGTAAAATGGCAGGGAGAGCAGCCATATCCTCTTCTCCTTCAACCTCTATTCGTGTTCGTTTTTTAGATGAATATCCAATTGAAATACTTTCCCATAACTCTTTGGTGATACGTTCAGGAGGATTGACAACTGTGAGTACCTGTTCCCCAATTTTTTTGATTTTTTTTTGTTGCTCTTCACCAAATTTTTTTCTTCCACTCTTAAAATCAACGATACACATGTCAGGTTCAATACCAACTTTTTTCAATGTTAAGGTCACTTCATCACCCACAGCTACAACTCTTCCTTTTATCTTATCCCTTAATTGGTTTTCATCAATAATCTCTCCAATATTATTCCTAAGCTCGGATCGAAATTCAGTCGGTAGTTTGTACATCATTATTATCTTACCTTCAAGGCATATTTTCCTTTGGCTTTAAGATTCAGTTTATCAGCAATTCTTGATTCTTTGGGATCCACTATGATAAGATACCCCTTCCAATGGCTAGAAGTTGGTATTCCGCAAATAGGACAAATATTTTTATTTGTTAGTAAATGGCAATTTTTACACGCTTTCATCTTATTCCTTTTTTCCTTGCTTTTTCTTTTTTTCCTTATTTTCTTCTTTTTGGTCTTTTTGCCATTCTTCCTTGCCTAATGCCGGTTGTCTCATTGTTAATCCAATTTTACTTTCACGAGGGTTTAATTCATTAAATGAAATAGCAATTATTCTGGCCTTTACTTTATCACCAAACGTCAAGGAATGTTTTGTTTTTTTTCCTGTTAATCTTTTATTTTCTTTATCTATTAGTATATGATCGTCCATAATCTGGCTTTTATGTATCAATGCATCCAAAGGACCAATGTGGCAAAATGCACCAAAATCAGATATTTCACAGATAATTCCATGGATAACTTCATGTAAAAGGGGTTTAAACGTTAATGCCTTGAAAGTAACTTCTTGGTAGACGGCCCCATCACCATGAATAACTTTTCCTTCCTGTAACCTTTTCACATCTTTTGTGGCTACAATTAAGCCATTTTTTTTATCTATCTTTCCCTCAAAAGTTTTTTTGACTATTTTATCTGCTGCATTATCTAGATCCCTTCCAATATACTCCGGGGGTATCCTTATAGTATTATTCAGTTCTATCATCTGGTACATCTCGCATGAAATATGACCAAACCTTATAAAAGTAGTGGTTTAACAAACTAACCTTATAAAACCCCCAAAAATGAGGGAGTTTATTAAGGCTTTGACATGGTTACTGGTATGCCAAATCGAGGGTTTTCGTCTCGTCTTTTTTGTTATCAATGGTGTCTAATATTTGATGCAGAGTGTTAGCATCAATTCCCTGTTTAGATTTTTCGTTATTGCAGTACTGTCTAACATACAGCGCTAAGGTGTACAGCAGACATTCTTTATTTTGGGCTATAGGAATAGCACTAATGCCGTTGAAATAAATTTTATTAATCATGCTAAATAGGCCAAAAAAAAATAAAATCAATCTATAATTCCTTTACAAAAGAATTTCTCCAACTCCTTATATTAATATGTAAATTTTTTTTGTAAACTATCAACTTTACGTTTGATATCCACCAAAGATTTAGCTCCAGCAAGACTAGCTACTTTTTTTCCATAACTAAAAAAAACTAGATAGGGAATGCTCATAACATGATGTTGATCTGCTATCTTTCTATATTGCTCGATATTGAGTTTTCCAACGGCCACCTTTCCTTTATATAGTTTTGATAAACGTTGAATCCTGGATGACATTGTTTTACAGGGAGTGCACCATGGTGCCCAGAAATCCACTAAGGAAAGAGGATATTTTTCGATAAATAAAATAAAGGTCTTATCATCTAGTTGTACCACTGCAGTAGGCCATTCTTCTAATGAAAGAGGTTCTCTTTTTTTCCTCATCCCAAGGATATCTAATAGTCCCATGTTACGTTTTTTTTATAGTTTCTCATAACTTATATCTTTTTTCTAATCCTTTCATTTATTTATTATACTTTACCCCTTGTTTAAATTCAGCAACTACAAAAGGTTAGAGTGTTAGTGACTTGGTATAGGATGATAATTAAAAGAGTAGAGGGTTAAAGGGGATACAAGGGGTGAATTGCAGGTGTATAAAGGAAAATCAGGAAAAATAATTCCGTATTTTTTTTATTGCCACTGTTTTTTTTGTGGGATAAACTTGTATTTTTGCTTTACAATATATTGTATCCCCAGCATCGCTAAAACATATCCTTTTTTTATATGCTTTTTGCTTATCTAATCGAAGATATAAAAAACATTTATTATCGATGCGTTTTTCAAGCTTACTTACAGAAATATGCTTGTGTATCTTTTCCAAAAAATCATTGATATGATGCTTTTCTTTCAGCATTAACTCATAAATAAAGATTGGAGTCTTTGATACACTTGATGTTTGTATTTCATGCAAGTTAATTTCATCAGGAATAGTTTCTCCAAAAGCAACAAAAAGCAGAGCATCCTTCACTCGGTGAATCTCTTCGGTGGGATAACAAAAAATCCGAAAATAGATATGGCTAAATAAGGCCATTGACTAATGTTATTTACCCCGCTTTTTGTTTACCCTAAGAGAAGGACGAGTTTTTTCGCTTCCTTTTCCCTTATTTTTCAATCCTCTACCTTTTTTCCCTACAGATGTTTTTCCCCGGAAAACCCGGTTCTTGTCAGCTGAAATCCACCTAATCCGGGAATCATGAGATATGACGGGGTGAGATGGATCAACCAAGATAACTTCATAATAATACGCTTTCCCATCTTTTCCAACCCAATAAGAATTTAAAACTTCCATATTTGGATATCTTTTGGCAACCCGTTCCTCAGCAATTCGCTGGATGGACTTGGCAGGAGTTAGTTTTTTGAAACCCATCCGTGAGGGTTTTCTTCCTTTATCGGGACGAGACTTTCGAAGGCCACCCCGGCGTACCCTCGCTCGGACAAGAACATACCCTTGTTTTGCTTTGTAACCCAATGATCTGGCCCTATCCAACCGTGTAGGTTTCTCTATCCTCACAAAACTTTTACCTGATCTCCATTGAATTAATCGTTCCCATTGTGGAGAATTATATGTATGAACAGGTTTCTTCCATTGCTCTGCGATGCGACGATAGAGATTCATGGTTTGGGGAAAGAAAAAGTATTATATAATTATTTGGATATCACGGTAATAATATCATTATGTTTAAGTACATGATCACTACCAATAACCTGTTTTGTCCGGGCATCAATTGCTCGAATGAATTTATCACCAATATCAGTATGGATTTTATAAGCCAAATCAAGAGCAGTTGACCCCTGGGGTATAAGGTATGCATCAGGCAAAACCTGACCATCTTTATTGGTAAAATGAGTGCTGTCTTCAACAGGATATACCACAATGAGCTTTAAAAGATCAAACACAGCTTTTTCGATACAGTCTTGAACACCTGTAGATCCATAGCTATCAAGAACATGTGTCTGTAAAAATTCTAACGCCTTAATTTGTTTTTCGTTCATGTTCTCATCATGAACAATAACAAATTGTGAATCCCCTGGTTTATACTTGATTAATCCTTTTTCTGCGGCATGTGACAAAGCAAGTTCTGCTTCTGCACTGGTAGGTATAGCCACGCCCCCATCTATTTCTTCTATTATATCGGAAGCAACCTTATCGCATTTATTAAGAGCCAGTATCATAGGTTTGCTGATTTTTCGAATCTCTTTTGCCAATAACAAAATCTCTTTCTCTGTCCATTGGCTAAAAGCTGTGTCACAGCCTAGATTTTTTACTGCCTGATGGATATCATTGAGTTTAATACCTAAGCCAGTAAGTTTAATTTCTAGCAATCCCCCAATTTTTTCCCCTTCCAATTCAACTTTACGAATCATTCTCATCCAGTCCTTAGAAAGTATACCCTTAATCCAATAATCAATTTCTTCCTCAAGAAAAGTGATATCTAGACGAGGATCATGGGAGCCAATTTTACAGGGCTTACCTTCCTCATCTGTCGATCCAGAAGCATCAACGATATGAATCAAGCACGAAGCCTGTCGGAGATCATCTAAAAACTTGTTACCTAAACCACGTCCCTCATGAGCCTTGGGGACAAGGCCAGCTACGTCAATTGCCTCAATGGGTATATATCGTATTCCATCTCTACATTCTGAATTCTGAGGGTCACAGGTTAAACCATATTCTTTGCAAGGGCATGGAAAACGCGCATACATTACCCCACGATTAGCATCTATTGTGGTGAAAGGATAAGATGCCATTTCTGCATGGGCTTGGGTAGCCGCATTGAAAAACGTTGACTTGCCTACATTAGGCTTGCCCACGATGCCAATTTGCATAGCCATATGAATACCATTCCGTTTCCCCTTCTTAACTTTTCCTATAGCAAAACTTTTTAGGGTATGCCAAGATAAAATTTCGATGCATAACGAGCCCCCATCTATACCCCCAATTCAAAAGACTCACATTACCGATATCGTAAAACGATATTTTAACATTTATGAAAATATTACAAATGAAAAATATCTCGCTTATTATATTGACACCCCTACTGACATTAACCTTTTCAATGAGAATTTTGATAAACTTCGTGATGACTTATCATCTAAAAGTTTTATTCCAGTATTACGTAAAAAACATGGAGAATACATTATTTATATCATCCCTAAATCACCTATTAAAAAAAAATCATTTGTGATACCATTAATCCTCCTTTGCGCGACACTTGTCACTACGATACTATCAGGTTCATTTCTTTTTACTGAAACACTGGATCTGAGTGAATTATTTAAAGGAGAAAACCTCCTGTCAGGATTTCTCTTTTTCTCATTTCCTCTTTTATTAATACTGGGTATACATGAGATGGGTCATTATTTTGTTTCCATAAAGCACCAGTTAACTCCGTCACTCCCCTTTTTTATTCCCATACCCCCAAATCCGATATTTCCTTTGGGAACAATGGGAGCATTCATATCTATGAAAGAACCCATACCTGATCGAAAAGCACTCCTTGACATTGGTGCCGCAGGACCAATTTGTGGATTCTTGGTAGCAATCCCTATAACAATTATTGGTTTAACAATGTCCACACTTACACCGCTTACTGACATACCCTCAGGGACACCCGTTTTGGGTGAACCCCCCTTATTTTTATTATTGATTAGAATTTTAATCCAGATACCCCACGGCTCAACAGTCATGCTTCATCCTACAGCTTTTGCAGGATGGGTTGGCTTATTGGTAACTGCCATAAACCTTTTACCTGCCGGACAATTAGATGGGGGCCATATTGCTCGAGCAATCCTTGGTGAAAAACAGAAATATGCAAGCTGGGGAACGCTTGTTTTAATGATGGGATTAGGTATTTTTTATCCTGCATGGATTTTTTTTGCTTTTCTCATTGTCTTTATCTTGGGAAGCAGGCATCCAGCCCCGTTAAATGATATGATTACATTGGATACAAAAAGGAAATGGATTGCCTTAGTTACTTTGGGGATATTTATTCTATCCTTTACACCTATCCCTATACACCCGTAGGATTTGCATTCATAAATTTTTATATTTCAAGGCAAAATTTTTACCTGTTGAAAAAAAATGGACCGGATGGGATTTGAACCCACGGCCTTCTCCATGCCAAGGAGACGATCTTCCACTGATCTACCGGCCCATATCACTGGTTTAAACCATTTTAGCATCTATTCATCTTTCATAAACTTTTGTCCTTCATTTCGTTACAGAGAAAATTATATATCAGCATAGCACCAGATGACTAAAAAAGGATTCCTAGACGCTTAATATCCATTACTCCCTGCAGAAATCGATAGTGTTAAAATAAAGGAAAACTTATGTGACATATAATGGCTGATTTATACCCCTTGGAAAATGAAATTATCCATCAAAAATTTCGGCCCCATAAATTATCCTTTATAGGTTCATATATTTTATCCACATATATCATTATTTGGAGTCTATTTGTATTTTGGTTGATAAACTCCCCCTATTGGGACTCAGTAAGCTCCGCATTACCCTTTGATTCCCTGTCTATTATTGCACTCTGGTGGGTTGGTCTTTTAGCAGGAGGCATAATCGCGTCTTTGCTCTTGGTGAAATGGAGAATATTTTTTATATATCTGGGTATCCTTCTTGTAGGCACCTTGATAATGCATTATCAAAGATGGAACTTTGAATATACTTTTTTTATCCCTGCATACGCAGCTGTAATATCACTTTGTGGACTACTCTTTATCGACATATATCGCCGGTCACATAAATATTACATCACCAATTTTCGCCTAGTGCTTCAAGGCGGACTTTTCAAGCTCCGGGAAAGAACTCTGCGGTACGACAAAATCACTGATATTGAAGGATCTCAAGGAATCTTTGGTTTCCTATTTAGATTTGGAGATATTATACCTGTAACCCAATCTGGTTTTGGTTTAGGAGCAGACGCTACTTTTGCAGGTATTGGTGCCGGTATTACACCCCATAAAAAGAGTAGGTTAGACTTTTTTATGGGGGGGAACAAAGAGATTCAAACACCTCGTACTCGAAGTTACTATAAGCTCCAAGGGGCCTATCCTTATAGGAATATAAAATCTCTATTAGAAAACATAATTCAAGAAAACACAATCTCTCCTTATCAAAAAGAACAAGTTGAGCTTCAAAAAGAAATGGTTGAATTACTAAAAAAACAATAATAGAAATGCGAATTTTATTTGAAGTTTCTGGTGAACATCCATTACTACCAATCGCTGAAATTAAAGCTCTTCTGGCTTCTCAAAATATTTTATTTAGAATATGTAAAAAAGGTAGAGTTTTTATTATTAATGCCCCCATGGATCTTGAAGTGCTAAAAAATCTGGCTTCTCGATTAGCTCTATCATTTCGTATCAATGAATTACTTTATAGCGCACAAAACAGGAAAACTCTGATGAGCAATGCAAAAAAAATTTATGTTCCTCCCGGTACTTTCCGTGTACGAGGGAAAAAAATTGGTGATTCCGATCGGAAAGACAATTTGATGTTGATTGAAAAGGAACTGGGGGCACGTATTGCTGATGATAAAAAAGTTGATTTAAAGACACCAGATACTGACATCCGTATTCTTTTAACTAATAAATTTTATGTATGCCGGAAGCTTTTTGACATTGATCGCCGATGTTTTGAACAAAGACGGGTGATCTATCGACCCTTTTTCTCCCCTATTTCCTTACATCCACGTATTGCGCGGGCACTTGTTAACTTATCAGGTATCAAGAGGGGGGAAAAACTCTTGGATCCATTCTGTGGAACGGGGGGTATACTCTTAGAAGCAGGAATGATTGGAGCGCATGTTTTTGGGAGTGATTTTGAAAAAAAAATGGTGGAGGGGTGCAAAAAGACCTTGGATTATTATGGAATATATCCTTATACTGTATTCCAAGCGGATGTCGGCGAAATTGGAAAAATTGGTAAAGTTGAGGGGGTGGTCTCTGATTTTCCCTATGGGCGCTCTACACGTATTAATAGTAAGTTGGAGGACTTATATGCTCGGGCATTTGAGAATATTCAAGCAGTTTTAAAAAAAGATAGACAGGCGGTTGTTGGTTTACCCAATCGCGATGCGGTAAAAATTGCAGAACCTTATCTGGAAGTGTTACAAATTTATCCGTATTGGGTACATAAGAGTCTTACTAGATATTTTACTGTTTTTAGGGCTTAGACACAAATATATTTCCCGGTATATAGAATCGTAATGGTTCAGATGTGTCCTCTCTAACGCCGATTCTAGGGGAAGATTTTATGTTACAATGTAGCTTATATCCTTCCCGAATCGTCACTTCAGATTCTCTTTTATAGATCTTCTGTCCATTTAGGTTTTTGGTAATGCCAAATGCCTGGGTAAGTTTACCTGGTCCAGAGGTTAGGTTTCTAGCTGTATTTACTGGCCGATTTTTATACATGATATTCATACCTGTAAGTGGTTCAGCTGCTCGAATAAGTACGGCTGACGGAAGATTCTTTTGCTGGGTGACGATATTAAATAACCAGTGGCCGTGGACCATATAAATAAAGATTATACCTGCGTCATTCCACATCCACTTATTCATTCGTGTTTTTCCAGTAGATGCACGAGATGCAGGATCACTTGTACCGTAATAGGCTTCAGTTTCAACGATTCGCCCAGCTATTTTTTTCCTTTGTATGATATGGCCTAATAGATCCTTTGCGACTTCAACAGGATCACGATTATAAAATGTGTAATCTAATAATTTTGATTTCACTGGGTACCTTGGGGGGTTATAATCAAAAAAATTCATTGGCTTATATCATTATCTATATGAAATATTTTTTTGTTTTTGAAAAGTGGATGACCTGGGTCCTATTAAAAGGAAAATGACGGGGGGGATGGGTCTTAGGGTAACTTAAATGTTTCAATCCAGTGTTTGCAGACCTCCCTAGTCTTTTGTTCTGCTATCCCCACATATTTCTCAGGGTTCTTTAAAATGTTTTTCTGGGTGGTGGTGAGCTTATCAAGATATGGTTTTAATTTTTTGTCTTTCCAAATAAGGTCACCAAACTTTGTTCCTGTTTCCCGGGATTGGGTAATGATCTCTTTTACATATTCGTAAGCACTGGGAAAGCCGTTGATTGCTAAAAGGGTATAGAGAGGTTCAGCTATAATATATTCTTTACTCATCTGAAGATTTTTTTCCATGTTTCCTTTTTTTATTTCGATTTTTGTCAGTGATTCACTTAATCGTACAACTGAATGTATAAAGGCGGTGAATAATTCTGAAATAAAACGGGTTGATGCAGAATTTGTTAAATCACGTTGGTGTTCTGATATCTGGTCCATCATATGTGTTACAATTCGGGGTAGAAAGGCTTTCCACATACTTTTCACATGTTCAAAGTGCCATGGATTAACCTTATGAGGCATTGTTGACGATCCAACATGAATACTTTTTTCCTTAGGAACCATATCAATTTCATCTATCTCACTTCTCATTAGATGCCGCATATCATCGGAGAGATTAGCCAAAACCGAAAAACAGGATAAAACACCATAGACAAGATCCAACAGGGGTTCAGGCTGAACAATTTGTGATGAGATAAGGACAGGTTTAATCCCTAATTCCCTAAGAACTTCTTGTTCAAATGTCCTTGGAGATAGATTATATTGCTCCCCCACTATGGAAAATGAATTATATGATCCAACGGCTCCTGATATTTGGCCAGGAAGATGGTTACCTGTCTCTTGCAGCATGCCTATTCTTTTTCCAATCCTATCAACATAATTTGCCATGGCAAAACCAAATGTGATCGGCTCCGCATGTTTGCCATGTGTCCTTCCAATTTGAAGAGTGCTTTTTTCTCGAAGCGCCAACTGGATTAATATTTTCTCCAACTCAAGGAGTTTAGGAATCATTACATTATTGGTCAAATCTTTATAACGGCAGGCATTACCGGTATCCACAATATCTGCTGAGGTGACAAAGAGATGGATATAGGGTTCTGCTTGCTGACTAATTTTATCTTTTATACACCGTACAAGTGCTCGAATATCATGTTCAATTTTTTTATCCTCGCTTAAAATCTCTTGGGAGGTGATATTTTTTATAGCTTTCTCTACCTCGGTTGCAACGGCAGGAGGACATATACCCAATTTGGCCATAGCTTTCACCAAAGCCATCTCAACCTTTAACTGATAGGTAATCTGGGCTTCATATGACACATAGGGGTTTAGCTCCTTAAACAGGTTTTCATCAGCAAGATAGTATCTATAGTCCAATGGGCTTACACAGTTGAAAATATCCATTATTACCCTCCGATTTCTATTTTTTTTTTTATTGGTTATATGTCCCCTATAAAGGATTTGAGGAGATTAATGAGTTCATCCTTTAAAAAAATTCCCTAGAGGATACATTGTGCCATTACACATCCTCTGTTTTATTGCCTGTGAGGGATAGGGGAAAGTGACATCCTCTCCGGCATGAATGCCGGAGCTTCCTATTAGGCACATTTTGTTGTATTTAGAAAAACATCAAGACGGGTTTGTTGAAGTCGCTGATCAC
>Ga0209121_10006343_pt1 | contig 10401 bp, 9 predicted proteins | sample Cruoilmetagenom3_FD_187292 | JGI IMG/M metagenome (GOLD analysis project Ga0209121, IMG submission 187292) | Oil polluted marine microbial communities from Coal Oil Point, Santa Barbara, California, USA - Sample 3 (SPAdes) (version 2) | ecosystem: Environmental > Aquatic > Marine > Oil seeps ...
CCCATTCTGGCATCCATTCAACACTCTTTGTTGACTCTAGTGCTTTTGCACGTAGGCCTGCTTGATCCATAGAGATGAACCATTGTGGTGTTGCACGGAAAATGATTGGCGTTTTGTGTCTCCAGCAGTGTGGGTAGCTATGCTCGTAAGCGTGGTGATGCAATAGTGCACCTTTCTCTTTTAGAACTTCTAAAACAGAATCGTTCGCTTTGAATACATGCTGACCAGCGAATAGCTCAGTATCTGGCAGGTAAACGCCGTTTGAACCTACTGGGTTAGCGATTTCTAGGTTGTACTTCTTACCAACCACGAAATCCTCTTGACCATGACCAGGCGCAGTATGAACGACACCAGTACCCGAATCAGTAGTAACGTGGTCACCAAGAACGGCAGGAACAGTAAAATCGTAGAACGGGTGGTTGAACTGAGAAAGCTCAAGATCAGCACCAGTCGCAAAACCAAGATTATGGAAGTGCTCAATACCTGCACGATCCATTACGTCTTTTGCTAATTCAGAAGCAACAACGATACGTTGAGCAGGCTGTTCGCCATTCGCTTCAACTTGGATAAGCACGTATTCAAGATCATCACGTAGACATACTGCGCGGTTTGCTGGCAGAGTCCATGGTGTTGTCGTCCAGATAACGATTGAGATTTCGCCTTGACCCGCGTGACCTTCCGCTAGAGTAAATTTCTCTAGAAGTGCCGCTTCGTCAGCTGCAGTAAATTTCACATCGATAGATGGCGAAACCTTATCTTTATATTCAACTTCAGCTTCAGCCAGAGCAGAACCACAGTCAGTACACCAGTGAACTGGTTTGAAACCTTTAAGAAGGTGACCTTTGTCTGCGATTTTGCCTAGAGAACGAATGATGTTCGCTTCTGTGCCGAAATCCATAGTGCGGTAAGGTTTATCCCACTCGCCCATGATACCAAGACGTTTGAAGCTCTCTTTCTGACCTTCAACTTGGCCCGCAGCGTACTTACGACACTCTTCGCGGAATTCAGCAGCCGAAATCTTCTGACCAGGCTTACCTTTCTTCTTCTCAACCATCAACTCGATTGGAAGACCGTGACAGTCCCAACCTGGGATGTACGGTGCATCAAAACCAGAAAGGGTCTTAGATTTAATAATAATGTCTTTAAGAATCTTGTTCAGCGCGTGGCCAATGTGAATGTCGCCGTTCGCGTATGGAGGGCCGTCATGCAGCACGAAAGATTTTTTGCCTTTCTTTGCCTTACGGATTTCACCGTAAAGGTCTTCTTTGTACCAACGCTTAAGCATTTCTGGTTCACGATTTGCCAGATTGCCGCGCATTGGGAACCCTGTTTCTGGTAAGTTCAGGGTATCTTTATAATCACTCATCGATTCTTAATTCCGTTATATTGGGCGAAGTTAGACATTATGTTAATCGGTGGAATCATCCGACTAATTCTTTAGCTGAAGCAGCCACACCCTTGCGGCTTCAGCATCCAATTCTATTTGATTTTTTAATGCGTCGAACGACTCAAACTTTATCTCGTCGCGCAGTTTGTGCAAAAGTCGCACTTCTAACTGTTTACCATATAAATTGGCTTTAAAGTCAAAAAAATGTACTTCTAATTGCTGCCTTACCCCATTAACTGTTGGTCGTTGTCCAATGTTAGCAACACCACCGACAGGAACACCGTCGATATCTAATGCTTCAACAACATACACTCCCGACACAGGAGAAACACAACGTTTTAATGGAATATTAGCGGTAGGGAAACCGATAGTTCTCCCTAGTTTACGACCATGAGAAACACGACCACTGATACTGTAGTCACGCCCAAGCATAGTAGCACTAGAAGCCAAGTCATTGGCCGCTAACGCATTTCGTATCTCAGTGCTGCTTACTCGCAATTGGTTTAAGCAATAGCTTTGGGTGCTCACCACCTCAAAACCATATTTTTCACCCGCTTCTTTAAGCATAGCGAAATTACCTGTTCGGCCTTTGCCAAAGCAAAAATCGTCACCAACCACCAAGAATTTCACACCAAGCTTATCAACCAAAAGCTCTTTAATGAATGCTTCCGCGGATAAACTAGCAAAATACTGATTAAAATTAACACACAATAAACGACTGATATCTAGCTTACTCAATTGCACATATTTATCTCGTAAACGAGTTAAACGCGCTGGCGCTCGACCTTTAGCAAACAACTCCATAGGTTGCGGCTCAAACGTCATAACAACAGAAGGGAGCCCTAATGCTGCAGCTTGATTAGAAACCTGACTCAGAACTTCTTGATGCCCTAAATGAACACCATCGAAGTTACCTATGGTTAATACACAGCCATGATGCTGCGCTTTAATATTATGTATACCTCGGATCAGTTCCATTATGATCAGCTAAAACCTGTAATTTGCATCATTTATTGTGTGAAACCGACGGATTATATACTAATCAGCATTAATCTGTCGCTGCTTTTAAATGTTTTACTCGGATACCTAAAATCAGTACCGAAACAATATAAACAAAGCCACCAAGTCCGATCAAGCCTGTTAATGTCAGTGCTCTCTGACTGAAGCCCCAATCCAGCCACTGTTGCATATTATCCAACTGCCATAAAATGGCTGCGACCATCACTACACCAGAGACAAGCAACTTGGCACTAAACAACAAAGTTGTCTTAGTTAATTGATAGACACCCGCAAGATGCAAACCCCGATATAGCAAGGCCATATTCACAAAGGCAGACAAGGCCGTCGCAATCGCCAAACCAACATAACCATAGAAGTAAGCAAAGATCGCGTTGAACACCATGTTAGTCACCATAGCGATAATGCCGTACTTAACTGGTGTTTTGGTATCTTGGCGAGAGTAATAACCCGGAGCTAATACTTTAATCAACATGAAGTTAAGCAGACCTGATGCATAAGCCACTAGCGACATCGACGCCTGTTGTACATCGTGGGGAGAAAACTCACCACGCATAAACAGCACCATTAACATGGGTTTAGCCAAAACAATCAGACCCAACATAGCAGGAATACCAAGCAGTAAAACCATGCGTACGCCCCAATCCATGGTATGCGCAAATCCTTCTCCTTGAGCGTCTACGTGTTTACGAGACAAAGCAGGAAGAATCACCGTCGCAATCGCGATACCGAATAACCCTAGTGGAAATTCAAGCAATCGATCTGAGTAGTACAACCAACTGATAGAACCTGTCGCTAGGAAACTAGCAATGAAGGTATCAAACAGTAAGTTGATTTGGCTGACCGATACACCAAAAAGCGCAGGGATCATTAGTGTGCGGATCTTAACGACACCCGGATCTCTCCAACCCCACTTAGGCTTAACCAACACACCTGCTTTTATTAAGAACGGCATTTGGAAAAGGAATTGGACTAATCCACCGAGAAATACACCGATAGCTAATCCAATTTCTGGTTGATCTAAATTAGGAGAGATAAACCATGCTGCGCCAATGATCATCACATTCAAGAACACAGGTGTAAAAGAAGAGACGGCGAACTTACCTAATGTATTGAGAATCGCACCAGATAAAGCAACAAAGGTGATAAACCATAAATAAGGGAAGGTAATCTTAAGCATAAAGCTCGCAAGTTCGAATTTTGGGGCTGCAGGTCCGTCATTCAGCCAGTCAATAAACCAACCGGCACCAAACATCGCAGTGATCACACCGGAGCCCAATACCCCAATAACGGTTACTATAGATACTAAAACTCCGAGAGTACCCGACACCTTAGCAATTAAATCTCGTGTCTTATCTTTGTCACCTGCAGCGTGATATTCCGTTAGTACCGGTACAAACGCTTGAGAAAAAGCACCTTCTGCAAAAAGTCGACGTAAAAAATTAGGAATTTTATTAGCGAAGAAAAATACGTCGGCACTCGCTCCTGCTCCCATTAAATTTGCTACTACTACATCACGTACTAGCCCCAATACACGGGAAACAAAAGTCATTGCACTGACAATCAGGCCTGACTTTAATAGTCTTTTACTCACAGAAACCTCTGACACTGGTTGATTACTTTCAAGCGAGGATAAATACTATCCTGTCCTAAGAAGCATATTTATTAGCATTGGTCTAAAAATGCTGTTAGAATCCCCGCCATCTTAACCGCGATGACCTTTCCATACCAAAGTTTGTTTGGCTACGATTGGTTTTTGCACAAATCATTTGACAATTAAGCGCTAATGAGGGATAGTCCTCGCCCTTAAATTGTCACCGAACTAAGTTTTTGGGAGTTAGACCCTTGGCAAACAGTAAATCTGCTAAGAAGCGCGCTATCCAAGCTGAGAAACGTCGCCAGCACAATGCTAGCCGTCGTTCTATGATGCGCACTTACATGAAAAAGACTATCGCAGCTATCGCAGCTGGTGATAAAGAAGCTGCAACTGCTGCTCTTGTAGAAGTTACACCACTTCTAGACCGTATGGCGACTAAAGGCCTTATTCATAAGAATAAAGCTGCACGTCATAAGTCTCGTTTCGCTGCTGCAATCAAAGCTCTTTAATAGAAATTTGATTACAACGCAAAACGAAAAAAACCGGCCTTGGCCGGTTTTTTTATATCTAAATTTTGAGTAACGCTGTTATTTTTCTCGCTGAACGTTGTTTTTCTTACTAACAGCTATTGGTTTATTACAAAATATTTTTCTTACTAAAAATTGTTTCGTTGACCGATAGACAAATAAGTAGACAAACAAACGTCTAACAAATCGATCAAAGAGAGTAGATTGATAAAAGATAACTGATAGGTACTAACGTTCGACGTGAAATATTGACACTTCCTTGTGTCGACCTTATTCCTGATAAGAGATTACCCTCCTACCAACAACAAGCTACTTGCAGTACATACCGTGCAGTAGGTTAATCATTGCTTTTACTTCTTCGCTACTCAATGTGTAATATACAGTTTGAGCCTCTTTACGAGTATCAACCAAGCCATCCCTTCTCAACCACGCAAGGTGCTGAGATAAAGCAGACTGACTCAGTTCTAACTTGCCACACAACTCCCCAACCGACAGCTCAGTACCATGTAACAGGCACAAGATTTGTAAGCGACGCTCGTTGGCCATGGCTTTAAGTAGAATCACAGCTTGCGCTGAGTTCTTCTCCATCTCTTTTAAGTTCATAGTTTGGCTCCCTACAACCTTTACGCCAACTACGGGCTATCAGAATTTCCGGCATATGGTAGGGTTATGATAATCGATATCAATTCATTAACAAACAACCTCACTCGAACAATTTGCTAAAATCTGCGTCACATACATTTTTTACTGCTGGATGTTGGATCATCCTCTCAGCAAATATGACGTAGTACTCTTCTTTTAACTCTTCGATGCCACCCAACAGCTGTAACGATGTGTCTTCTTCAACTTCAGATATATAGAGAGTAGGTGCTAAAAAAATAGCGTCATGATGATAACGAGCAAAAGCTTTCATCAGTGCCGCATCATCAAATTCGCCTAAAATATCGGGCTTTAGACCCTGCCTATCAAACCACTGTAGTACCTTTCGTCCCATAGAAGTTCGACTTCCGGGGATAAGAAGCTTCCTTTGCTCCAATACAGCGGGGAAACTCACATCTTCTACATTACCAGAACAGAAAAAAGTCATACCACTCTCACCCAGCTTCTTACTAAACAAGCCAGGGCTTTGACTAGAATCCACCGGACAGTCAGACAAGATCATATCGAGCTTATGTTGAGAGAGTTGTTCAAGAAGCATTTCATGAGTCGATTCAAAACAGCGAAGGTGGATACTGTTATCTTCTGGAATCGTCGACATCAAGATCTTGCTCACGAGCCTTTTTGACAGCGCATCCGCTACACCCACATCAAACAGAATATTTGAGTGCTGGCTGTAATTCACAATATCCAACATTTCATAACTTAAGCCAAACATACGATCAGCATACTTAAACACCAGCTGACCAAGCTCAGTAGGTTCAACACTGCGACCATTGCGCTTAGTTAACTTGCCATCCATGCGCTCTTCTAACGCTTTAATCTGACCTGTAACCGTTTGAGGTGTGAGAAATAGGGCTTCTGCAGCTTTAGTAACAGAACCTTGCTTGCAAACCATCCAGAAGTAATAGAGGTGGTTGTAGTTGAGGTGCGACATAGATGTGCCGTAATAATAAAAGAGAAGATATCCTTTATATCAAATATGACGCACTCACTCAACAAACTCGGAAAAACCTAACTTACACATCGATTACTACTTATTTTTTCGAAGTGTCTAATTTCATAATGTAATATTTAAGCGATTATTTTCAATTTTTTTCTAACTTTTAAGATCTATATCACCTCTCAAAAATAAAAATAAAATCATTTAAAAACAACATCTTAACCAACCACCATTTAAAGTTTTGATATTTAAACAGCAAATCATCACAAAAAAGTCTCACCTAAACCAAAATGTAATATTACTGAAATATTTCCCCTCTAACATCACGCTCAGATTAAACAAACAGACCAAACACAGACTTAAACGGTCCAATGGAGAAAACATTATGAACCAAGCTACTACTGCAGCAGCGCCGATTTCGAGCACTACTCGTTGGCTACGCTGGGCTAACTTGGCATTCATGCTTTACCTACTATTACTTTCAGTTTCAATGGTTGGTACAGGCTTCAAATGGGCAACAGGCGAACAAGCAAAGGTTCTTTTCGAATTTGCTTCACACCCAGTTGCAGGCTTAATGATCGGCTTAGTGGCAACAGCACTTATTCAATCATCAAGTACAGTTACTTCAATTATCGTTGGCCTTGTGGCAGGTGGTTTACCTGTTGAGCTAGCAATCCCTATGATCATGGGTGCAAACATTGGTACAACAGTAACCAATACACTTGTTAGTCTTGGTCATGTTCGTTGTAAAGAAGAATTCAAACGTGCATTCGCAAGTGCGACCATTCACGACTTCTTTAACTTATTAGCCGTCGCTATCTTCCTACCATTAGAGATGGCATTTGGTATTCTAGAGAAAATTTCTCACTGGTTAGTATCACCGATGCTAGCAACAGGTGATATGAGCATGGGTGGTCTTAACTTCATCAAGCCAATCACTAAACCAGTAGTCAGTGCGATTAAAGAACCACTATCAACGTTTGGCGACACTGTAGGCGGCGTCATGCTTATCGTTCTTGGTATCGCAACAATCTTCGTAGCTATCACTGTAATGGGTAAGCTAATGAAGAGCCTGATGGTTGGTCGTGCTCGTGAGATTCTAAAGAATGCAATCGGTCGTGGTCCTATCCACGGTATCGCTTCTGGCTCTATCGTGACTATCCTTGTTCAGTCATCTTCTACGACAACAAGCTTGATGGTTCCGCTAGTAGGCTCAGGTGTTCTTAAAGTACGTGACGTTTACCCATTCACTCTGGGTGCAAACATTGGTACTTGTATTACCGCTCTACTTGCAGCTACAGCAGTATCTGGTGAGTTTGCAGTATTCGCACTACAGATTGCTCTAGTACACTTGGTGTTCAACATCATGGCAACGGTATTCATCTTCGGTATTCCGTTCCTACGTGAACTTCCAGTGAAAGCTTCTGACATCATTTCTGATATGGCTGTGAAGAATAAGTCTGTAGTCGCTGGTTACCTTGTTGCAGTATTCCTTGTACTGCCTGGTACTGTGTTAGCACTGACTGCTTAATAGCTAAAGAATTAGATAGCTTAACCGCTAGAAAGACACATCGCTTATAGCAAAGCCCGCAACCTCCTAGGTTGCGGGCTTTTTCTTTTTAGGAGCCGATGAGGGAAGAAAAAGAAGGTGTGGGATTCGAGTAGCGAGTGACGAAAAGCAAAAGCAGATGCGTGATTCGAGTAAACGAGTAAAAAAAAACGACTCCCCTCATTATCTGCGTTTGATATTTCGTATATCACTGACTCAAATCTAAACACGCTCTTCGTATCTCGTTACCGAGCTACAGGTACAAAAAAAGCCGCACAATGGCAGCCTTTTAATCAAATAAAACGGATTGCATTAAACCGAGAATGGGTACTTAATCGCCTCGTGGCATTCGTAACCTTCAACCCAGAAGTCATCCATCGTTACCCATGTTTCTAAATCTTCTAGAGACTTAATCTCAGGATTGATATGGAATGTAGGGCCAGCTAACGGCTCACGCTTCAACTGAACATCGCGCATTGGTGCAAGTTGATCTTCATAGATATGAGCGTTAACAAGCTTGTGGTAAGCCACGCCCGCCTTCTTGCCGGTGATCTGCGCCATGATAGCGAGGAACACATACACTTGAACCATATTGAAATTCAAACCTAGAGGGACATCACAAGAGCGCTGAGTACTATTTAGGTACAGGGTGTCACCAAGCAGAGAGAAGTGGTGGCTGTACATACACGGACGCAAACAACCCATGTGAAACTCGCCTGGGTTGTAGAAGTTTAAAATCTCGCCACGGTCATCAATACCGTTAGTTAAATCATCAACAATCTTCTTCAGTTGGTCGATATGACCGCCGTCAGGTTTTGCCCATGCACGTCCTTGAACGCCGTAAACACGGCCCATGTCGTCTTCACCCTTGCGGTAAGGATTATTCAGCCATGCCTCGTTCAGGTTCGAATTCGCATCCCAGGTTTTAGTCCCTAGCTTGCGAAAATCTTCAGCATTATCGTAACCACGGATATAACCAAGCAGTTCAGCAACTGCCGCTTTCCAAAAGCTTTTACGCGTTGTTACCAGTGGGAATTGGTTATTACCAACATCATATTCAAGGTCAGCATTGATCACAGTTAGGCAGCGCTTGCCAGTGCGTTCATTTTCAATCCAAGTACCGTCATCAACGATACGCTGACAGAGGTCTAAATACTGTTTCACACCAGTTCCTTACTTCGTTTGTTGTGGTAATTCATCTTTGTAGTGACCACGCTTGTATGCCCACACCATCATCAGCACACCGATGATAACCATTGGCAGTGACAAAATTTGTCCCATAGAGATAAATCCACCGAACAAACCTAGATGAGCATCAGGTTCACGTACGTATTCTACTAAGAAGCGGAATGTACCATATCCTGCGAGGAATAACCCTGACACAGAACCAAGAGGACGCGGCTTTTTGATAAACCAGTTCAAGATGAAGAACAGCACAATACCTTCAAGCGCCATCTCGTAAAGTTGAGATGGGTGACGAGGAAGTGGACCACCATTAGGGAATACGATTGCCCATGGCACATCAGTCACACGGCCCCAAAGCTCGCTGTTCATGAAGTTACCTAAACGCCCCATGCCCAAACCAAATGGAACCAATGGCGCGATCATGTCAGCTACACCAAAGAAGGTTCGACCGTTCTTTTTCGCATACCAGAACATCGCAGTGATAACACCAAGCAAACCACCGTGGAAAGACATACCACCCGTCCATACCTTAAAGAGGTAAAGAGGGTCTGCTAGGAAAAGGTCAAAGTTATAGAAAAGTACGTAGCCAATACGACCGCCAAGTACTACACCTAGAAAGCCTGCAAACAACAAATCTGATACTTGCTCTCGGGTCCAACCACTGTCTGGTTGATCAGCTCGGCGATTTGCTAGCCAAAGAGCAAACATAAAGCCAACAAGGTACATTAAGCCATACCAGCGAACTGAAATTGGTCCTAGTTCGATAAGAACAGGATCGATATTTGGGAATTCGATAAAACCCTGAGACATACGTGGCTCTCTATCTAAATTGAATAACGGTCAGCTCAGCAGCTGACAAAAAAGACACTACAGCAGCATTGTAGCTGCTATAAACATTAAAAATATTGCAAAGAATTTCTTTAGCACGGGAGTTGGCAATTGCGTCGCCAGTTTCGCACCAACTCGAGTAGTTAGAACTGAAGTACAAGATATTGCGACCAAAGCTGGTAGGTAAACATAGCCCAAACTAAACGCTGGAAGATCATCTACAGACGAACCATGCCAAATAAACCCGAGCATTCCTGAAATAGCAATAACAAAGCCGCACACCGAAGAGGAACCCACGGCCTTGCGCATTTCTACACCATGATGGTTAAGAAAAGGCACAGATAAAGATCCACCACCAATACCAGCCAAGCTTGAGACTAAGCCAATACCGCCACCACATAACATCGTTTTTGCAGAGCCTGGCATCGCTTTCTGACTCGTAGAACGAATCGATAACAGCATTTGTAATGCCAATACCAATACAATCACACCAAAGACTTTAGGTAGATATTGAGCTGGAATGATGTCGGCGACAAAAGAACCGAGAAAACCACCCACGACCACACCTGGCATCAACCATTTAACGACAAATATCTCTACGTTACCCAACTTTAAGTGGTTAATCGCAGACGATCCTGACGTAACAATAATGGTTGATAACGAAGTCGCCAATGCCATCTGCATCGCAAACTCTTGAGGGATGCCCGCTTT
>Ga0209121_10006344_pt1 | contig 10400 bp, 8 predicted proteins | sample Cruoilmetagenom3_FD_187292 | JGI IMG/M metagenome (GOLD analysis project Ga0209121, IMG submission 187292) | Oil polluted marine microbial communities from Coal Oil Point, Santa Barbara, California, USA - Sample 3 (SPAdes) (version 2) | ecosystem: Environmental > Aquatic > Marine > Oil seeps ...
ATAAAATAAAGGAAGCAAATTGTCGGTTTGATGTAGTAAGTATCTTAATGGAGAGTGATAAGATCAAAGACATTCATCTTATAAAAAATGCCTTTGAGGCGGTTTAAAATTATTCAGAATTAAGAATTGAGAAGTAAGAATTAAGAAGAAAATACTTGCACTTGTAGATTTTGTGGTTGGAATATTGATATACTTCAGTCTTCTCTGAAGTGCAATATTTCTGGTATAAGGTGATAAAACAGTTTTAAACCCTGAAAGGAGCGTAAGTCCACCTTAATCTCTTTATTCTAAAGTATAACTTCAGTGTCTTTCCTCGGGGAAAGAGAAAAGGATATTTTCCTCTCCAACTTGAGGGGTTCAATATATCTTTAAACGACTGGTCGGATCTTCTCTGTTCAGGGAATAAGGCTACCCTAAAAGAGGCTCTTTTCCTCTCTGGAAGGTCAAAAGAGGCAATTTTATCGGAAGAGGCACCTTGACAAAAAAAAAATGTGTTAACAATTAGTGATGAAGTTAAATTCTTGATAAAGAAAAGAACTAAAAATAGGGCAGGGGGAGGTGAGAGATTAAGAAAATAAATAGGCCCATTAGCTTGGGGAAGGAAAGCTTTCCGAAGAGAGAAGTGTTGAAAGATTAGTCTCTCTTTTTAGGAGCTTTCAGGAAAGAATGAACCAGGTTAAATTATGGAAATTATGATAGATATTGATTTATGCTATGGCTGCAAGACATGCCAATTAGTCTGTTCTTTTCATCACACAGGAACTTTCTGGCCAGACCGAAGTAGCATTAGTGTGTTTCGAAACCCCCAAAATGGAATTGTCAAATGGAGCATCGATTCAACATGTGATGGATGTAAAGGTGAAAACGAGCCTTTGTGTGTCAAGTATTGTGTTTATAAGGCGATTAGGATTGTTAAAAAGGATATCAAAAAGAAGGAAGGAAGAGTTCATGACTACGATAGGCAATATTAAAGGCTGTTTGGCTGGTAAAATTCTGCGGGTAGATTTGTCCACTGGAAAGATACGAACCGAGGGTACTAGAAAATACGCTAAAAAAACGTTAGGGGGAAGAGGAGTTAATTCTCTCATTATGCTTAATGAAATAGATCCCAAGATAAAATGGTGTGATCCAGAGAATCTTCTTTGTTTTGGGGTAGGATCTTTAGTCGGGACAATGGCACCGGGTGCGTGTAGGGTAGATGTCTCAACTATAAATGTATTCAGTGGTGGAAAAGGGTCAGCTAATGTGGGCGGTTTCTGGGGACCGGAGTTAAAATATGCAGGATTTGATAACATAATTATTGTTGGTAAATCAAAGGAACCGGTTTATTTATATATAAATAACAGCCAAGTTGAGCTTAGAGACGCAAGTTTAGTCTGGGGCAAGACTATTTTTGAAACAGAGAATATATTACGGCGGGAGCTCGGTGATAACAATATAGAGATTGCTTTAATCGGCCCTGCGGGGGAGAACCGGGTTAAAGGATCAGCAATAATAGTAGATACAGCAAAAGCTGCTGGTGGCTCAGGTGTAGGTTGTGTGATGGGTGATAAGAAACTTAAAGCTATTGTAGTGCGAGGACGTGGTAAAATTGATGTTGCTGAACCAGAAAGGTTTATGAAAGAGGTAACAAAATGCTATCAACAGTGTGTAAATGAAGCTTTTGGAGTACGGTGGCGTAATTCTCCATATAATCTTTATTCTGATCCGGAGTGGGAAGGATGGAATACAAACATGGTTGTTAAAAACGGACAGGATGACTATTGGGAAAAAGAGAAAGAAATTAGGTTAATGAATCATAGAACAGGAATTCCCAGTATGCAAAAGGGAGTACGAGCCTGTTATGTGTGTCCTACTGGATGTATACCGTATATGGAAGTCAATAAAGGGAAATATAAGGGTACGAAAGGTGAGGGGTTTTGGATTAACACAATTATGGGTCATGCCTGTAGATTTGATATATCTGATCCGGAATCAGTAGTTAAATCCTGGTTTCTTACAAATGAACTGGGATTAGATGGTGATTATGTTGCTGCTGGATTATCATGGATTTTTGAATGTTACGAGAAAGGTTTTATAACAAAAGAGGATACCGATGGTTTAGAATTAACCTGGGGAAATGGTAGTGCATTGAATGAACTGATTAGAAAACTTGCGTACAGAGAAGGAATTGGAGATCTTCTGGCAGATGGGATGATTGAGACTGCTCGAAAGATTGGTCATAATTCCGAATATTATCTTATTCATATTAAAGGACAACCTTCAATTGAGCCTTTTCGTATTCCTAAAGGCTGGGGACTTGCTGTTTCAACGTCTCCTGTTGCGGGAAAACATTTACGAGGAGCGACGATGGGGAGCAAACGATTTGGTCCAAAACCACGACCAGGTGATTTTAATGTAATTGATTATAAGAATCAGGCTAAAAATGTAGTATGGCAAGGAAAAACAAAAGAATTAGAGGATAATCTTGGGATTTGTAATTATGTAGGAACCTGGGGTGGTGCTAATTTTCTTACAATAGATAATTTTGTGGAACTTGTAAATGCAGGAATGGGTCTTGATTTGACTGAGGAAGAGATTATGAACCATTATGCCGTAGTAGGACGAAATCTTGAGAAAGCATTTAATGCGCTTCATACTAATTTATGTCGCGAGGATGATCTTCCTCCAAAAAGGTTTAGGAAAGAAAAAGTAAAATCTGGACCATATAAAGGGTTCAAAGCCGATGAAGACAAGTATAATGAAATGCTTGATGAGTTCTATGAGTATTGGGGTTGGGATAAGAAAATAGGAATGCAAACAAGAACAGGTTTGAGAAAACTTGGTTTAGAGGATATTGCAGAGAAGCTTGCAAGGCAGGGTAAGTTAATTGATAAATAGTTGGTAGTGTAACTTTTTGGTTATTGTTTAGAAAAGGAAATAGCAATTTTGATTTTTGAATATGTAGCAAAAGAGAGGTAGTGGTAGTATAGGAGATAAAAGGAGGCTTTACAAAGAGAAAAATTGTTGAAAGATTAATTTTTTTGGGAACTTTCCATAGAGAGATGAACAATGTGGGACAAAATATAGGTTTATAAAGTAAAGCCGAAATAGCTATAAAGACGGAAGAGATTGAAAAAAGAGAAATTTAAGAAATAAGAAGGTATCCGGAGGAAAAATATGAACAATCTTGATATGGTAATTAGGTCAAATCATGTATTTATAGATGGCAGATTAATAGATTGTAGTATAGGAGTAAAGGAAGGAAAGATTGTATCAATAAGCAATATAGGATTTAAAAAAGCTAAGATAATTATTGATGCAAAAGAGAAAATTGTATTACCGGGTACCATAGATCCACATGTGCATGTGAGAGATCCTGGGCATATGGAAAGGGAGACATTTGAGACCGGTACGAAAGCAGCCGCAGCAGGTGGGGTTACCACAGTAATTGAACATCCTATTTCTATCCCACCACCTTATTCTCCAGAATTGGTAAAAAAAAGGATGAAGAGAGCAAAAAACCAAATTGTAGTTGATATTGCATTCTTTGGTGCTGCAGGCATAGACTATATAGACGATATTATTCCTTGCTCGAAAGCTGGTATTGTTGCATTCAAAACTTTCTTACATGAGGCTCCTGAAGGGAGAGAAAAAGAATTCAGAGGTCTTACCGCACCCTTAGACGGGGATCTATACGAAGTTATGAAAAAAGTAGCCAAGACAAATCTCTTAGGTGCTTTTCATGCAGAAAACAATAGCATAATAAAAAATCAAATTAAGATTTTTAGAGATGAGGGGAAAACTTCCCCAATTTACCATGTTAAATCTCGACCACCAATTGCTGAGATAGAGACAACTTCAAAAATTTTACTTTTTGCTGAAGAAACTGGTGCGCGGGTTCAAATATGTCACATTAGCACACCAAAAGCTGTTGAATTGGTGAATAATGCAAAAAGAAGAGGTATAAATGCAGTAGCAGAAACATGTCCTCATTACTTATTGCTTACTGAGGAATGCCTTAATAAATATGGTTCATACGCCAAATGTAATCCACCACTTAGAACTGAGGAGGAGCGAAAGGGCATGTGGAAATTGGTAAATAATGGAAGCATTGATACAATAGGCAGTGACCACGCTCCTTACACAAAAGAAGAAAAAGAAAGGGATAAAGATGATATATTTAAAGCACCTGCAGGTTTCCCTGGTATTGAACTAAGGTTGCCTCTACTCTTTACCAAAGTAAAAGAAGGAAAACTTAATTTAGAGAGAATGGTAGATCTTATTAGTAAAAACCCTGCAAAAGTATTTGGTTTATATCCAAGAAAAGGAGCAATTGCAGTTGGTGCTGATGCAGATTTTGTAATTATTGACCCAAATAAAAAGGAGATTATTTCAAGAGATAAAATGTTTACTAAAGCAAAAGATATTGCAAAAGTATATGAAGGGTGGGAAGTTTATGGAAAACCTAATATCACCATAGTACGAGGGAATATAGTTTTTGATAACGGTGAAATAAAAGTCTCTCCAGGATACGGGGAAGTTATAAAACTATAGCAAGGAGAAAAAGGATAAAAGTGCACGCTTTTATCTGCATATTAACCCATTATATTATAGCAGAATTAAAAAGGGACTAAAAAGTCTATTTGTATTAACAATTGATAATGAAGTTAGGTCTTTAGTATGGGGAGAAGCTAAAAATGAGGCCGGCAGGAGGTGAGAAGCAAATAGGCCGTTAGCTGGGACAAAGGAAAGTTTGATAAATAAGGAAAATGTTAAATAGTTAAATTTCTTTCCCCAATCTTTTAGGGAAAAATGGATAACATCTTAATGAGGAGGTTTGAAGTGATGAAAGGAAAATCGTCAAGGTTATCAATGATTCTTATTGGTGCTCTGCTTGTGTCAGTCTTAATGGTATCACCTTTCATGTTAGCTTTTGCTGCCGAAAAACCGATAGTTATTAAATATTCAGACCACGATCCTCCTGGTGGGTTAAGGACTGATTTCGTAAAAGAAGTGTGGTTAAATGAGATAGAGAAACAGACAAATGGTAGGGTGAAGATTCGGGACTATTGGGGTGGAGCTCTACTTACTGCTCCTGAGGCACTCAAGGGCATTGGAGATGGAGTAACTCAGATGGGTTTTATATACCCAGATTTCTTTCCAAAACGGCTGGTTTCGTTTCAAATATTTAAGCTTTTTCCTCGAGCTCCTAGCAAATGGGAAAATATAAGTTGGATTTATCGCATAGTTTACGACCAGATCCCGGCTTTCAAAGCTGAATTTGAAGAAAAGTGGAATCAAAAGCTGCTTCTTGTAACGTCTGCATTACCAGGAGCCTTTTGTTCTAGTAAACCGATTACAAGCATAGATGACTTAAAAGGAAATAAATGGCGTTGTTCGAGCAGATGGCAGTTAGAGATGCTAAAAAATGTTGGTGCTATTCCAGTATCCGTTCCATGGGCTGATTGCTATATGGCTTTACAAACAGGTACTATCGATGGGGTATTTACTAATTATGATGGTATAAATATGATGAGATTCGATGAAGTGGCACCGAATATCCTTATAGGTGAACAACTATGGTGGGCATCACCTTTTATGCACACCGTAAATTTAGATTTCTGGAACAGTTTACCGGAAGATATTCAAGAAGGGATATTAAAAGCTACCAGAATAGCAGAGGAAGCTTTTGGCAAGCCATTCAGCGCAAAACTTGACCAGATTGTAGCTGCTGAGAAGAAGATAGGATGCAAAGTCACTTTCATGTCGGATGAAGATGTAGAGAAATGGGAGAATAAACCTAAATTAGAAAAATTACAAGAAAAGTGGGTTAAAGAAGCTAAAGCAGAGGGTTTAGAGAATGCTGCTTGGATTATGGAGCGCATGAAGATGATAATACAGGAAGGAATAGAAAGAGAACAGTAATTAAGGTTACTTACATTCTTTACCTACGACGGGTAAGGTAAGATAAGTCTTTATTATACCCCGTCGTAGGTAGATTATATATAGAGAAATATAGAATAGGAGGGTAAGAGTTAATAAATGAAGCATATTATCCATAAGGTTAACCGTCTCCTTGCAGAGTTGTGTGGTTGGTTTTTGATGGTAATAGCGGGACTGCTTACAATTGATCTTATGACTCGAGGTATAGGTAAACCTATACAAGGTCTGTGCGTACTTGCAGTATTCGTTATGATGATAGTTATTTATCTAGGCCAAGCACGCTGTGAAGAACAACATGGTCATCCAAGAATAGAGGCAATTATACGTAGGCTTTCGCCAAGGTGGCACAATATGGTAAACCTGTTCTGTTACTTTATAGAACTTTTGACAGTAGCGATAGTTGTGTATGCAGTGACTCAGAATGCACTACTCGCTTATCGCACTAAGGAAGCAGTTTCTGGTACTAAACCGCTTCTTATCTGGCCAGTGAAGTTTATAATAGTTATTGGTTTGGTATTTTTTTGGATCCAAATCTTACTTAATTCTGTAGAGGAGTTTAGGAAGTCAATGATGAAAAGTAAGGGAGGACAAGCTAAAGAGGGAGATTTTAAAACAACTTATTAAGTTCTTATTCGCTTGTTTGAAAGAGCAAATCCAGTTAGTATTACCTAGGAGACTGGTGAAAAAGTCCCCACGATATTTTAAAGTGGGGTAAATCTGTTAAAAAATAACCATTTTTATGGGTTCTGTCCCTAAAAATGCTAAAATAAGCCTAAAGTGGGAGAGATTTTTGAATAAAAAGTTAAATTCTGGGTTTTTCACCAGTTTCCCAGCAAAGAACATAGGAAAGCGTATACTTCTTATAGAGGAGGGTGTAAAAAATAATGGAACCTATATTAATTGGTGTAGTGTGCATTATATCTCTTTTAGTATTTTTAGGGCTTGGTCTTCCTATCGGGATTACCTTTATATTTACTGGTTTGATGAGCAGTGCCCTATTGATAGGGTTTAAGGGTACGCTATCACTTTTTGGGCAAGTTGCATATTATTCTGTAGCATCTCCTACTTGGACTTGCATTCCGCTTTTTATACTTATGGGTTCTTTTGCTGCTGTAAGTGGTTTTGCCAAGAGAGCATATGAGGGTGTATATACGTTAAGCGCAAGAATGCCTGGTTCGCTTGGTATAGCTACTTGTTATGGTTGTGCTGCCTTTGGCGCAATTTCGGGTTCATCGCTGGCAGCAGCAGCAATTTTCACCAAGCTTACCCTTCCCGAGATGAGCAAATATCACTATAACAAATCGTTTTCTGTTGGTTGCATAGCTTCCGCAGGAACATTTGCCTCTATGATTCCTCCCAGTATGATGTTTATAATTTATGCCTTATTTACCCAACAATCAGTAGGTAGACTGTTTGCGGCTGGCATAATACCTGGATTAATTACAGCAACAGTCTATTCAATGTCAATATTCTGGAGGGCTAAGAAGAATCCCAAATTAGCACCAATGGTACCGGAAGAGAAACTTCTTGCACGAAAAGAGAAGTTCATAAAGGTAGGGAAGCAGGAGTGGCCTATAGTCTTGATTGCTTTTCTGGTCCTTGGGGGTATTTACACCGGGGTTTTTACTCCCACTGAAGCAGCTGCTGTTGGGTGTATAGCGGTGCTGATTCTTGGTTGGCAGCAGGGAGGTATTCGCCGTTTAAGGCCTATAACTGAATCCTTGAGAGACTCAGCAAACACTACTTCAATGATATTTTTGATCAATGTTGGAGCTTTGTTTTATAACCGTGTTCTGGCTATTACCGGAATTCCTACCGAGCTCACCATGCTAATACAGGGTATGGATGTGCCCAGAGTAGTAATTCTTGTTGCTTTTCTGGGAGTTTTATTTTTCCTGGGCATGATAATGGTGCCCGTAGGAATATACGCTCTTACCCTCCCTATAATTTTTCCCATAATTGTACGTTTGGGATACGACCCCATTTGGTTTGGAGTCATTGTCATGAAATTAACTGAAATTGCTGCTATTACACCGCCTGTCGGGCTGAATGTCTATGCAGTGAAAGGTGCAGTCGGAAAGAACATATCATTAGCAGAAATCTTTGCAGGCATTTGGCCTTTTCTCATTTGTGATATTATAGTTTTGATACCTCTCATTATGTTTCCACAGATTTCAACGTGGTTACCCAATCTGCTGTTGGGCAAAAGGATAGGTTGAACAAGCTCTCACTTTAAAAAAAGATTGAAAGGAGGGTCATTTTGAAAATACTATGTATAAATCCCAATAGTTCGCAGGAGGTAACAGAGGCCATTGATAATATATGTAAACATTATGCTCTACCGAATACAGAAGTAGAAACAAAATGCATCGAAGAAGCTCCATCGAGTATAGAAAGTTATCTCGATGCATCTCTTTCCACACCATACTTAATAAAAAGATTCAAAAAATGGGAAGAACAGTACGATGGTTTTATAATTGCTTGCCATAGTGATATGGGGGTTGATTTACTTAGAGAATTAACTGCTAAGCCTGTAATAGGAATAGGGGAAGCTTCGATGCTTTTTGCATCAATATTAGGGCATAAATTCAGTATACTTTCACTGAAAAGGAAGGCAGTTCCCAAAAAAGAGGATTTAGTAAAAAAATATGGACTTGATAATCGGTGTGCTTCCATTCGCGCAACTGGCTTAGGAGTTATCGGTAATTACAAAGAGAAAAGAGATAAGCTTATGCGAGAAGGAATAAAAGCGGTAAAAGAGGATGGAGCTGAAGTGTTAATACTTGGGTGTGCAGGAATGACTGGGCTTGATAAAGAGATAGAAAATAAAGCTGGAGTGCCAGTGATTGATGGGGTAGTGAGTGCTTTAATGATAATAGAGTCACTTATTAGATACGGATTAACGACTAGCAAGATAGGTAAATATTTATAAGTCAATCCAAATGAAGGAATTTAAAAAAGATGCAGTAACCTTCCCTTAAGGAAAGGGGGTATTCTCTCATTCAATTTGAAGAGCTAAATGTATCTTTAAGAAGCGGCTGGTCAGGCTTTCTTTACTCTGCAAAGTTATTTTAGAAGAATCTCTTCTCTCTGGGAGGGCATAAAAGAAATTTTCCATAGGAAAGTAAGCTATATTTCTTTTTGGAACTTTTAGGAAAGGAGGGACTATGTTTATAAATATTGAGAGACTAAAGAAAAATATGTATGAGTTAGCAAAATTCTCCGATGAAGGCAAAGGTATTACAAGAATAAGCTTTACAGAGAGCTATAGAAAAGGGATAAATTTTACCAGAGAACTTATGGAAGACACGGGTCTTATTACAAAAGTAGACAGTGTCGGAAATTTAATTGGTAGAATAGAAGGGGAAGATAAAGATAAATCTACTATAATTATAGGGTCTCACATTGATACAGTTCCTCACGGTGGAATGTTTGATGGCACTGTGGGCGTTTTAGGGGGTATCGAAGTCATCAAAATTCTTAAAGAGAATGGATATAAGAATGATCATCCATTAGAAATGATATCATTTATAAATGAAGAAGGGACAGCTTCTGTTCCCATCGGAGGTACCTTTGGAAGTAGAGCAATGATGGGGCTGATTGATATTGATGCAGATCTTAGGGAGAATCTAAAAAAAGTAAATTTATCGGAGAACGATCTAAATTTAGCCTATAGAGATCCTAATACTGTAAAGAATTATTTAGAACTACACATAGAACAGGGAAGAAGACTATATGACGAGAAAATTCCTATTGGAATAGTTACAGGAATAGTGGGTATTTGGAGATATGTCGCTACAGTTAGAGGGAGATCAAATCATGCTGGTACTACCCCAATGTATGCTAGAGACGATGCCTTATTAAAATCTCTCCCACTTATTAAAGGTGTAAATGATATCACTAAGGAATTAGATAAAAATCTGGTAGGTACGGTAGGGAAAATTAATGTAAAACCCGGTGCTGCAAATGTTGTTCCAGGTGAAGTTGAGGTTACGATAGAATTAAGGGAGCTAGAAGTTGAAATGATAAATAAAGCTATAGCCAGAATTAAGGACCTAATTAAAAAAATAGGAGATACTGAGTTAAAACAGATAGAAGCAAAAGATTCTAGTGTAATGGATAGAAATGTACAATTACAAATTGAAAAAGCTTGTCAATCTAAGAACATCAAATATAAATATATGTCAAGTGGAGCAGGTCATGATGCAAGAGATATAGCAAAGAAAATACCTTCGGGTCTGATATTTATTCCAAGTAAAGAAGGAATAAGTCATGCTCCTGAAGAATTAACAGATTGGAATGATATCCGCGAAGGCGTTAATGTGCTATTAGAAACCGTAAAACTACTCGATATGGAACGAATATAGTGAAACGGTAATAAAGGAAGCAAATTGTCGGTTTGATGTAGTAAGTATCTTAATGGAGAGTGATAAGATCAAAGACATTCATCTTATAAAAAATGCCTTTGAGGTGGC
>Ga0209121_10006347_pt1 | contig 10398 bp, 10 predicted proteins | sample Cruoilmetagenom3_FD_187292 | JGI IMG/M metagenome (GOLD analysis project Ga0209121, IMG submission 187292) | Oil polluted marine microbial communities from Coal Oil Point, Santa Barbara, California, USA - Sample 3 (SPAdes) (version 2) | ecosystem: Environmental > Aquatic > Marine > Oil seeps ...
GAGGTTACGCATAAGTACGTAAATTTTGAACGATAACGTTTGCCACTTTCAAAATATTCCAACTTGCCGTTATTGAAATAGTCAACGAAGCAATGATATCAGTGGGAAAACTATGATTAATACCCCTATTAGGATTCTAGTGGCGGAATTCATTCCATCATTCAATAAAGGTGAGCTAGCTATTCTAAACGGAATGTTAAAGTCTTTTGAAGCAGTAGGCGAAGTAGAGGTTACCATTTTCTCCTTCCATCCTGAAACTGATAGAGCGCGATACCCGCATAGCGTAAAGATAATAGATGTAGGATATAGCCTATACTTACAAAGGCGACTACACACTCGATCCAAAGCGCGCGCGCTCTGGGATTCCTTTTTCGCAGCGCTTCAACATCTTTTATTTATGTTCCTGTATCGCATTTTGAGTAAGAAAACTCTTAAAATCATGGATAAACCGTTATGGAGAATATACTGCGAATATGATGTGTTCATTATATGCCATGATGAGGTGGATTGCGTTAATGGAGTCTTTCTTAAATTTAGCCCCCTTTATATTTCATTACTTGCAAAAACGTTACAAAAACCAGTTGTAATTTACGCGAATGGCACGACACAACTTACTAGTCAGATTTGGATCTGGCGAGCACGCACAAAGAGGTTGTGGAGAATTTTAGCTAGGTATATTTTAGCTAGTGTTGATCTAATCACCGTAAGAGACGAGGGAACACTTCTTTACTTTAAAGAGATTTCTCGTGATAAAGTGCCCATATATCATACTGCTGACCCAGCATTTTTGCTTTCCTCTGCTCTCCAAAAAAGAGTGAAAGAAATAATGTTAGAGGAAAAAATAGAGAAAAATGAGCGACTACTGGTCGGCGTCGCGATAACTCGCGAAGTACTCTCTGAAGCCTTTAAGAATGAATTAAATCCAGCCATAAGATACAAAAAAGCTGTAAAAGAGATCGCAAGATTACTGGATAAATTAATCGAGGAATTTAGTTCCACCATAATTTTTGTGCCACATTCCATCGAGCCCTACGGTTATCGTGATGATAGGATTGTAGCTAAGGATATCTATCGTGTAATGTTAAACCAACATATGACGCGAGTAATCACTAAGGAGTATTCTCCGGAAGAGTTGAAAGGGCTCATCGGACAATTGGATCTATTAATAAGCTGCCGTGTTCATGCCGCCATAAACGCACTTTCAATGAGCATTCCTTCATGCGTTATCACACGTTCATGGGATCAGAGAGCAAATAATATTATAGGCAAAATGATGAAACAAGAAAAATGGATTTATAATGTTGAAAATCTAAATGCTGACAAATTATTTGCGCTTATAACTGATTTGCTGGACTCTTCTAATGAAATACGAAAAGATTTACCATCCACAGTCAACTCCGTAAAAGAAAAAGCATTACTCAACGGTAGACTGCTTAAGGCTTTGCTGAATTCCCGTCTCAAAACAGCTGGATAATATATTAAACTATGCCGTGTTGAAATGTCATCTCAAAATTTACGCAGTAATAATTCAATAAACAAGCCACGAAACATTAAATACGTTGTTGAAAGCGGGTTATGTGTCGGCTGTGGTGTATGTGAAGCAGCATGTCCAAATGAAGCCATCAAAGTAATATACGATGTTAGAAGCGGTATGCCCGCCGCAACGGTAAATGAAGAAAAATGTAATGGCTGTCAAATATGTCTTAATGTCTGTTACGGTTATGGAGTGGATCACGAGCTTAACCTTAGAATCTTTGACACTTTGCCGACCTCTGTTGTGGGCAACTTCACAGGATGTTACATCGGCTACGCCAATGACCAAGCACTGATGAATAGCTCCACTTCCGGTGGCGTAGTTACAGCACTTCTCGCATATGCTTTAGAACAAGGACTAATTGAAGGCGCAATAGTTACCAGAATGGAAGCAGGTAATCCTCCACGAGCAAAGGCGTTCATCGCCACAACCATTGATGAAATACTTTCAGCTGCAGGTTCAAAGTATTGTCCCGTGTCCTTTGCAGAATGTCTCAGAGCACTTAAAAACGGGAAACGATATGCAGTAGTCGGTCTCCCCTGTCACATTTACGGAATAAGGAAACTCGCAGAGTTCAACGCTAGAATAAGAAACTCTGTTTCTCTATATCTTGGGATATTATGCGGTGGCATGCCCAGCTACCTTGGAACATCATACATACTGAAGAGCTACAACATGGAGAAACAATACATAACAAAGTTTGAATATCGCGGGGGAGGATGGCCTGGACGCTTACTCATGCAAGGTAAAAAACAGACACCGAGTCGTCAAATTAAGATTTGTGTTCCGTATCCAGAGTACTGGCGCGACACATATCAGTTTTTCTTCCCTTACCGGTGCACACTATGTCATGATGGTTTCAATGAATTTTCAGACATCTCATTCGGTGACGCTTGGCTTCCACATCTGGCCAAGAAGAACGAAAAGGGTGTATCACTTATAATTACAAGAACAGAAGCTGGAGAACGCCTTATCCAAGAGGCATTTCAGAAGGGTTATATTCAATTAAACCCGATAAAAGTTCAAGATGTCATAAGATCACAGCGAGGTTTAATTAGATTTAAATTCTCGACACTTAGAGCAAGAATCCGTTTGTGTAAACAATTCCGAACAAAGCTTCCTACTTTCGATTCAAGTAGGACTTCATCTGCCAAATTTGATAGCTACTTATCAGCAATAGGGCTATATCTAGGCAGCATCATGGCGTCTAAGAGAAAACTATGGCGGCTATTTGACGTTTACGTTTCATTGTATTCACTTTTAAAAATTGCAAGAAATTATGCAAGGACTAAATGAGATTCAAACCTAAACAAGATTTATCGAATTGTTAATACTTGAATTAAGTTTCAGTTTTTTACTTTATCTTTATCCCATTTGCTTGTGGTGATTAAATGCGGATACTAATGGCTACACCGTGTTACTATCCGGTTAAGGGCGGCACAGAAACCGTAGTTCGAAACCTATCGATAGCACTCAACAAAACTGGAATACATACAGATGTTATGACTTTTAATATGGATCGGAAATGGAATCCAAAATGGAGAGGAAGAATAGAAAAGATCGATGGAATCACTGTTTTTAAAATTCCAGCATTAAATTGGTTACCGATTGAACATTCACCTAGAGTTACGTTGGGAACTAATCTCATTCCTGGAAGATTTAATCATCTGTTAAAAAACTATGATATTATCCATTTTCATGAGTTGGACTTTAGTTTTCCCTTGTTTTCATTCTTAGTCAAAAAACCTAAGATATTTCATTTACATGGAATTGACATTGATTTGACAAGATATCATTTAAACAGAGTCATACTGAAGCATATGGCCGGTTTTTACATCGCCATATCAAGACAAATAGAAAAAGACTTAGTAGAACTAGGCATCGCCAAGGATAAAATAACATATTTGCCCAACGGGGTGAATACAAAACAATTCAGCCCTATCGGAAGAAAAGAAGATAACCTTCTATTATTTGTCGGAAGAATAACGTTTGGCAAGGGTCTGCACGTCCTGTTGAAGTCTCTACATCGTCTGAAAGAACCAGTTCATTTAGTGATAATTGGCCCTGGAGATTGGGACCATAAGTATTATCGAGATATGCTCAAATTGATGGAAAGGGAGAACCGAAAGGGTATGCACCGAATAACATATTTGGGTGCTTTAGACCAAGCGGACATAGTAAAGTGGTATCAAAAAGCATCAATTTTTATCTTACCATCATTCGCAGAGGGTTTTCCAGTTGTCACTTTAGAAGCACTCTCATGCGAAACTCCAGTAATAGCCACGCCCGTAGGCGGCATTCCCGAAGTCGTCCGAAACCACGAAAATGGAATTTTGATTCCACTAAACGACTCTATTAGCCTTGCAAAAGCAATACAATTTTTACTGGAGAACAAAGAGATCAGAACCAGGTTTGGGCGAGAAGGACGAAAGCGTGTAATCGAAAAATACTCTTTAGAGACAGTAGTGGAAAAGCTTCGCCGAATTTATAAGCAACTAATCAATTCCTTCAATTCTTAAATGGGATGCAAGAAATATGAATAATATCTTTCTAGCCTTTCATCCGTGCGCGACAATTACTCTCATTAACAATACACGTATTGCCTATTCAACTATTCTGAAGGAATCATCATGAGTTTGGTAAGTTTCGTTCAAGGCGAAAGGTCAAATATCAAGAAGTCGATAGAAGACTCTTTGGATCTAATTGATTACAATTTTCACGAAGGTATCCGAAAAGTTGTTATAAAACCAAACATGTGTTACTATTGGGACTATTCTACAGGTCAAACAACCGACCCAAAATTTGTTGCAGCAATAATCCAAATACTCCGCAAAAAAATTTCGCCAGAAGTAGACATTTCAATAGTGGAATCTGATGCTTCGGCGATGAAATGTAAATACGCATTTAAATTCTTAGGATACGAAAAAATCGCAGAGCGCGCGCGCGCGCGCGCTACTTGGCGAATGTTAATTTAATAATTAAAGGGTACATTTTTAACGCCAGTGAAATATCCCCGCTTGTTGAAAATCAAAACAAAATTTACTCAAATGGAGAATGTGAAATCTACAAAAATACGCCGTAATATGTTTGGGACTTTGTTGTGCACGTATTTGTTTGTAGCTACTTCTAGAATAGGAGGAGGCAAGTAGGATTTGACAGGTAAACCAGCGGTTTCTATACTGATACCGACATTCAAACGTGCACACCTAATAAGCTATGTTTTTGAGGGACTAAGAAAACAGACGTACAAAGATTTTGAGGTTGTAGTGGTTCTGAAACCGAGCGGGGATGGAACAGAAGACATCGTTAAAAAGTACAAAAAATGGTTGAACATAAATTTGATTTTTCAAAATCGAGGCTACGTTGTGGACGCATTAAATTTAGGGTTCGAAAATGCCCAAGGCAAAATTATAGCTTTCTTAGATGATGATGCCATTCCTTTCCAGATTGGGTTCAAAAGCACCTAAAAACCTATGCAGAATCTAGCGTCGGAGGAGTAGCGGGGAATGTTATACCCGCAAAATTGAAAGGAGATAACGTGATACCAATTAAAGATAAGGCGTCGGAAATTATCCCAACCTACAAGCCCTTCTCAGACAGTATTGGATATAAGGTTTGGAATAGGCCTCTTGAAGGCTTAGAAGATTACCTTGTTTATGTGTCGAAGGCGGGAGTGGTGGAATACAATTCTGATATGTCGCACCTCGCATGGTGTCAAACTACGAAATCGCTTCTTGGTATGGGTGCCAATATGTCGGTTTTATCTAGGGCTGTTGAAGATTTTAGGTTTCCAAGTTCATGGATACTCGGCTTAACATGGGAGCAGTTCTTAGGTTGGCATATATGGAAAAAAGGATATAACCTCCTTTTTAACCCTAACGCGAAAGTACATCATCTTATTCATGGTCAAACTCTAAGCCGTAGCATTAAAGACACAAAAAAGGAAACATTACGTTGGATTGAGTATAACCTTCTTTTCTACCGACTTTACAGCCTAGAACAAAATCTCTCTAAGATGAACAGAATCACTTGGCTTATGTTCTCTATCTTAGTTGACATTAAAAAAATATGTAAAGATAAAGAGATTCAACGGATTATTCGAATGAAAAGCAAGTTTCGCTCAGAACTTATAGGACTAAAATGGCTCCTAACCAGAAAGTTAGGCGCGCGCTACTCTCCATTAATAGATTTAAAAAACTTCGTTTAACACAACGAAACCATATCACGGTTTTCAAACTTGAAGGTTGGCGTTTTTCATTCTCTCGCGACCTTTTAGGTGCAGACTTCAGAAGTTCTGCTGATGCCGTTGTAAGCCTATGCATCGAAATAATTCGAGAATGGAGGTGCATCATATAAAACAGATACTTATTCTAGGCGGAACAATATTCGCAAGGAAACAGAGGTGTTGCTGCTATAACTAGGGGTTGCGTAGATTCTCTTCGAAACAGCATCAGAAACCCCGAAATTATTTTGATACACACATTTGTTGAATCATGTTATCCAAGAAAAACAACTCATCTGGAAAATATTAGAATAGTAATGGATAGTGAGGAGAAATTCGTTCAGCTTTTTAAAAACGCGTTCATTCGTACCTTCCTTGCGACCGTATGGAGATTATTATTTTGTCTTCATATTGACGCGGAATTACTATTAAGCGATAAAGTGTTAAAGGAATATAAAAAGGCGGATGCTGTCATTAATCTTTCTTACGGAGACATTTTTGCTTACAAAAGAGAATTTTACAACCAGCTATTATTCTTTATTCTAGTACATCAGTGCGTGCTAGCTATCTTGCTTAAAAAAACCCTTAATTTTCTATCCTCAATCCATTGGCCCCTTTTGTGGTAAGTTTGCCAAGTTTCTAGCGAAGTTCATACTTGATCGTTGCAACATCGTTATGGTAAGAGAAGAAATTTCCAGAGATTATTTATTGAAAATGAAAATTGCGGCACCGATACGGTTAGTACCTGATATGGGTTTTGTCTTAGAACCAGCTCTGGACCACAGAATTTTGGAAATACTCTCCAACGAAAATGTGGAAATAAAGCATCCTTTAGTAGGGATTGCTCTAAGAGACAATTTGTACAAACACTTGGACGTAATTTCGGAAGTTATTGATTATTTAACTCTAAAGATGAACGCAAGTATCGTTTTCATACCACATATCTCAAGCAGTGATGCATTCTATTTCTATGATCCTAGATTTATTGCAGGAAAAATACTTAAAAAAATTAAGGTAAAACGGCAAATTAGTTTAATAGAAGGTGAGTACACCGCTGAAGAGTTACGAGGGCTCATAGGAAAATGCGATTTATTTATTGGAGCCTACATGCACGCAAACATTTCGGCTCTTTCGATGTATATTCCTACAATAGCTATTTCGTATTCACATAAGACGGATGGTATTATGAACGTAGCAGGTTTAGGTGAATTTGTACTACACATTAACGACTTAGATGCGATGCGGCTGATAAAGAAAATAGAAAAAGCATATCGGAGTCTCGACAGAAATAGAGAAGTCTTAGAACAAAAGGTTCCAATTCTCCAAAAAGCGGCAATGAGAGCAGGAGAATTTGTTAAAAACGCAACGAAGAGTGCTGTTTAAGTCTGGTTCTATAAAATGTCCAGTAGAATTTTGGCATCTTTACCGAAAGTGCAGCAGCACAACGGTTCTCTGAGCCTCAAATATACGACGTTTTCGGGAAACTCTTTAGGAGTAGCTGCTGTTAAAACTTTCATCAGACTTTTTAGGTGACTTCCATGGCTATGCTAACTCAACATAAAAATATGACTCGCCTATGTGTTGGTTGCGGAATATGCCTAGGTATTTGTCCAGTGAATGCCATCAACCTGAAGACTAACAAAGGAGTAGTGACAGTAAACTTCGACTACTCACATTGCACAAATTGCGGTATGTGTACTAAGGCATGTCCTGCTCTCTTCAATCTTTATGAAAGGGGTTCGAAATTTCTTGATGTTTTAGGAAGAATTGAAAAGATATTTTTTGGTTACAGCACAGACGATGATATTCGTTATCATGCTGCCTCAGGAGGCGTTGTAACCTCTCCCGTTCTTTACATGTTAAAACGCAAGATTGTTGATAAAGTTCTTGTAGTTAAAATGGAGGGGTTTACCGCAAAAGCTCTCTTAGCAGGCAACAAAGATGATGTTATCTCTGCTCAAGGCTCCATTTACTTTAAGATGTTCTCTCTTCGTCTTCTGCCAAAACTTCTTTATCACCTTAGGAAAGGAAAGCGTGTCTGCATTGTCGGCTTACCTTGCCAGATATCCACGCTTAAAAAAGTACTGAAGGATTTTGAGGATAAGTTATACTGCATAGGTTTAATATGTAATCACGTAAATGAACTCTGGTACATAGGGTACATGCTCGAAAAGTACTTACCCAGAAACGCCAAACCTTTAGCCATCGGATCCCGAAAAGATGGTTGGCCAGGAGAAATAAAGATAACTTTCATGTTAAAAGACAAAAATCCTGCAGAACTAACTGTGCCTCAATACTGGGGTCTATTGCCCTCGCTTAATATCTCAGCACCATTAGGATGCTTAATATGTGCAGATCATTTAGCGTCTACCGCGGATATCGTTGTAGGGGACGCATGGCACCCAAAACTCGTTGGAAAGAACTCATTAGGAGTTTCAATATTTATAGTTCGGACGACTAAAGGTCTTGAGCTAGCAAAATCAGCTATTAAAGACGGAGCATTATACGCTGAGGAAGCAAGATTACGAGACCTACTTATAGCGCAAGCTCATGGCATAATTGAAGGAAGCCAATACGCACCCTTTACGCAAAAACTACTTCAACATCGCATAGGGGCAATACGTGAACTCAAGGAAGTAGATAAAAGCATTATCGCACTACTCACCATAATAACCTATCACACATTAAAATGTAAAACAATGAGAAGATTGCTTAGCACATCCTTAGCCGAAAAACTTCTTAATATCACTTTATGGTTCTTGTCGCAACATGAATCCATAAGGTTGCTTGAAACGATCAATATTTTCAGAGAATAGAACAAGTGGGAAGAAGCTTCACTGTTCAAAACATCATAAAGCAAGCCTCATTTAAAGCCGATGGGGAAGTTATTTTGGATAAGCTCGAAAAAGTTTTAGTTGAGCATCAAAGTAAGAGGTTCCTAGTAATGGAACTAGGCGCGCGCTAAGTTATCAGGTGTGAGGAATGACCCATATGGACTTACTTGTTACTGGTGGCGCGGGTTTTATTGGCAGTCACCTTGTGGACATCCTTATGGCTCAAGAAGCAAATATTTCCGTCCTCGACAATCTTAGCAGTGGAAAGCTTGAGGATATTAAACGGCGGTTTGATCATAGGAAACTCAAGTTCATTTGTGGTGACCTGCTAAACGCATCAGAGGTAACAAAGGCTGTTGAAGGTTGCGAAATAGTATATCATTTAGCAGCTAACCCTGAAGTTAGAGTGAGCTCAATCAGCCCGAACATTCACTTCCAACAAAACGTTGTGGCAACCTACAACCTCTTAGAGGCTGTAAGGAAAATTGGAAGCGTTAAAGCATTCGCTTTCACATCGTCCTCTACGGTCTACGGTGACGCCGTAGAGATCCCCACTCCCGAGGAATACGCCCCATTAGAACCCATATCAGTTTATGGAGCATCCAAGCTTGCATGCGAGGCACTCATAACGGCTTACGCACACACTTACGGCTTCCAAGCGGTAATATATCGCCTAGCAAACGTCGTCGGACCGAGGAGCAGGCACGGCGTAATCTACGACTTCGTCCATAAGCTGAAGAAGAACCCCAAAGAACTTGAAATTTTGGGCGATGGAACTCAAAGCAAATCCTATCTTTACGTAAGTGATTGCATAAAGGCTATGACTTTAGGGTTGGAGAGGGCGAGAAATCCAGTTGGGGTTTATAACGTTGGCTCTGAGGACTGGATCGACGTGAAGAGCATAGCTCGAATCGTTATCGAGGAAATGGGGCTTAAAAACGTGAAGTTCAGTTTCTCGGGAGGAATTAATGGGGGAAGAGGGTGGAAAGGGGACGTCAAGAACATGTTGCTGGATACAAGCAAGCTCAAATCGTTGGGGTGGAAGCCCGAACTTAATAGTGAACAAGCGATAAGAAAAACTACTAGGCATATAATATCCGAAGTATAATTCGTCTGGTACGTGTGCGCGAAACTGATAAATCATTTGTTGGTGTGAGGCAAAAACGTGAAAGTTGGAGTTTTTCATCCAGCTTTAAGAGAACCTTAGCGCTCATCAAGAACTTGCAAATGTCTATAAGAGGAATAAAAAGTTTGATTGCTGGACTTCTGGGCTCTTCATTAAATATCCCAGGCGGGGCAGAATTCGTTTCGGTAAATATCATAAGAGCCCTTAAAGAACACGGTTATAAAGTCGTCTTTTTATCAAATGAAAAAATGAACCATGAAAAAATCAAGAAATACTATGGAAAAACCGTTAATGTTGACAAAGAAATAGTATTTCCAGAGTTTTTTCATCCTTACGATAAATACGGCGTTTACATAACAACCTTAAAAACTGCAGTACTGAAAATAAAATGTGATATAGTTATTGATAACCTTTCAAGCACAATCCTTCCATCGGCTGACATTTCATACATTCACTTTCCATCCTTTGCACCAAAGATACTCATGTCACACGTTCCTTCTATAGGCAGACTTTACTTCCTTCCATATTGTTCGCTCATAGAAAAGGTTGCCACGGACATTCGTAAAACCCCTAATCAAAAAACAATATTTGCAAATAGCAAATTCACCGCTCAAGCAATAAAGAAAGAATTAGGGGTTCAAGCTAAAGTCTTGTATCCCCCTGTTTCAACCATCTACCAGAA
>Ga0209121_10006348_pt1 | contig 10398 bp, 9 predicted proteins | sample Cruoilmetagenom3_FD_187292 | JGI IMG/M metagenome (GOLD analysis project Ga0209121, IMG submission 187292) | Oil polluted marine microbial communities from Coal Oil Point, Santa Barbara, California, USA - Sample 3 (SPAdes) (version 2) | ecosystem: Environmental > Aquatic > Marine > Oil seeps ...
GATTGCCGCCGTTGCAAAGCGCGCGCCGACGATGCGCAAGGATCAGACGATCCTGATGAATCTGTGCGGGCGCGGTGACAAGGACATCTTTACCGTGGCCGAGGCGTTGGGAGTGGAAATCTAGTGCAACTTACCCACCCAATCGTCACCCCGGCGCAGGCCGGGGTCCATCTCACCGACAGCACGGGTGGCGGAATGGATTCCGGCCTACGCCGGAATGACGACGTGCTGGTGGATGTGCTGGGAGCGGAGATTTGAGGCGGGACAACTTTTTTCGCTGCTATCTTGAAGCTCTTGCTTATTGGCTTGCGGGCATTGCCGTTATGGATGTCATTGAAGCCATCGCCGTATCGCTTAGCTGGCTCCAAAACCCGCTCGGTTATTCACTGGGCGATCGGCTGGCGCAGACATTCAATCCGGTATTCCTAGTTATGAGCGGAATAATGATCGTCCCTTTGTTCGCCGCACTATTGGTAGGAAGCAGACGCTCCAGTGGAACAATGAATGACTAGCCGCCTCCAAACCGCCTTCTCCCATGACCCCGCCCTCGTTGCCTTCATCACCGCTGGTGACGGCGACACAGCGGCCAATCTCGATGCTCTCGTCGCGGGCGGCGCTGACGTTATCGAACTGGGTATGCCCTTCACCGACCCGATGGCCGACGGCCCCGCAATTCAGGCGGCGAATATTCGCGCGCTAGGTGCTGGCACCAAGACCGCCGACGTGCTCGCCATTGCCACTGCCTTCCGCGCGCGCCACCCGGACGTGCCGCTTGTCCTCATGGGCTATGCCAATCCGATGATCCGGCGCGGGCCAGAATGGTTTGCCGATGCGCTGGAGGCTGCGGGTGTGGACGGGGTGATCTGCGTCGATCTTGCACCGGAGGAAGACGCAGACCTCGGCCCTTTCCTGCGCGCCAAGGGCATTGCCCCCATCCGCCTCTCCACCCCCACCACCGACGACAACCGCCTGCCGCAAGTGCTCGATGGCTCGGCGGGGTTTCTCTACTACGTCAGCGTCGCTGGTATCACTGGCAAGCAGAGCGCAGCTATCGAGAGCATCGAAGCCAATGTCAGCCGCATCAAGCGCCACACCGATTTGCCCGTCGCGGTCGGATTTGGCGTGCGCGAGCCGGAGCAGGCTGAGGCCATTGCGCGCATCGCTGATGGCGTGGTGGTCGGTTCCGCCTTCATTGATCTGGTGGAAAAACACGGGAAAAACGCGCCCGAACATTTGCACGATCTTGCCGCAAGGCTTGCCAAGGCCGTCCATTCTGCAAGATAATCGTCAATGCGAGGAGCCGCAGGCATAGCCTGTCCTGAGCGGCTGGCAACAGGCGGCAATCCATGCAGAGCCGTACTGGATTGCTTCGCTGCGCTCGCAATGACGAAAAAGTGGAGCTAGAGACGGCCCTATGAGAAAGATTTCTACATGAGCTGGTTAACCCGCGTCCGTGAACGCATGCCTTTTGGCACGAAGCGTGAAACTCCTGACAATCTGTGGGTCAAATGCCCGCGCTGTCAGGAAATGATCTTCGTGCAGGAATATCAGTCCAATTTGAGCGTGTGCCCGAAATGTGAGCATCATGGTCGCATTGGTGCGGACGCCCGGCTCGGCCAATTGCTGGATGAGGGCTATACCCTCCTCCCCGCGCCGAAGGTTACCGAAGACCCGCTGAAATTCCGCGATACCAAACGCTATCGTGATCGCCTGAAAGCGGCGCGTGACGCCAATCCGCATAATGATGCCTTCACCGCTGCTGCTGGCACGATAGACGAGCGCAAAGCGGTGGTTGGTGTACAGGATTTCACCTTCATGGGCGGCTCCATGGGCATGGCGGTGGGCGATTCCTTCATCCGTGCTGCCCAGCGCGCGATTGACGAGAATTGCGGCTTCATCTGCGTCACCGCTGCTGGCGGCGCGCGCATGCAGGAAGGTATTCTCAGCCTGATGCAGATGCCGCGCGCCACCGTGATGGTGCGCCGCCTGCGCGATGCGGGCCTGCCCTATATCGTCGTGCTGACCGATCCGACCACGGGAGGCGTCACCGCCAGCTATGCGATGCTGGGCGATGTGCATGTGGCAGAGCCCGGCGCATTGATCGGCTTTGCCGGACAGCGCGTGATCCAGGAAACCATTCGCGAGCAATTGCCCGAGGGCTTCCAGCGCGCCGAATATCTGCACAAGCACGGCATGGTGGATATGGTGGTGGACCGCCACAATCTGCGCGAGACGCTGGCGCAATTGCTGGATTACCTCAGCCCGGCAAAGGCGGCATAGTGATCCTCCCCCATCGGGGGAGGGGGACCACGCGCAGCGTGGTGGTGGGGCACTGCGTAAGCTCACGCAATATTGAAAGTGCCCCTCCACCATCCTGCGGATGGTCACCCTCCCCGTACCGGGGAGAAAACTCTTGAAAGACTTCGCTATTTCCGAAAATCCGGCGGTGCAAAAGCAGCTCGACAGGCTGGGCGCACTGCCGCTGCCCAAGGGCTCAATCGGGCTGGAAACAATCCGCACGCTGCTGGAGCGGTTGGGCAATCCGCAGGACGATCTGCCGCCTGTATTCCACGTCGCGGGGACCAATGGCAAAGGCTCCACCTGCGCCTTCCTGCGCGCCATGCTGGAGGCCGAGGGGCACTGCGTCCACGTCCACACCAAACCGCATCTAGTACGCTACAACGAACGCATTCGCGTGGCCGGAGAGTTGATTTCGGACGCCATGCTCGCGGCGCTACTCGAAGAGGTGTTCGATGTGGCTGAGGACCTGCCCGCCAGCTTCTTCGAAGTCACTACGGCGGCTATGTTCCTCGCATTCCACCGCGAGCCTGCCGATGCCTGCGTGATCGAAGTCGGCCTGGGCGGACGCTTCGATGCGACCAATGTCTTGGAACGACCCGCCGCCTGCGGGATTGCCGCGCTGGGGGTCGATCATGAAGATTGGCTGTTGCAGGAGGACGTGGGCGCGCCCTCGCCCGAAAACAAGCTGCGGCGTATCGCGTTCGAGAAAGCCGGGATTGTGCGGAGCAGCTCGCCGCTCGTAACGCAAAACTACCCGCCCGATGCGGAGGACGAGATCATCCGCCGCGCTGGAATGACACGCGCGCCGCTGCATATGCGCGGGGCTGACTGGTGGGCGGATGTTGGTGCAGACGCGATTGCCTATCGCGACCGGCACGGACAGCTCGACCTGCCCTTGCCGAGCATGCCCGGTGCGCATCAGGCGGACAATGCCGCGCTCGCAGTGGCGATGCTCCGGCACCAAGACGCGGTCGCGGTGTCACCCGCCGCAATGGCCACCGGCATCCGCGATGCGCACTGGCCCGCACGGCTGCAATATCTGGCGAAAGGCCCGCTAACAGACCTCGCCGCACCGCGCCCGATCCTGCTTGATGGTGGGCATAATCCCGATGCCGCCAAAGCGCTCGCCGCACATCTCGCCACGGTCGAGCAGCCTGTTGATGCGATCATCGGCATGGGCCGCGCAAAAGATGCGCAGCAATTTGTCGAAATTCTCAGCGCTTATCTGGCTAGCGTGATTGCCGTGCCGATTGAGGGTCACGACCATGTGCCGCCCAGTGAATTGGCCGCGATGGCGAGAGCCGCAGGCGTGCCGCTAGCCCACAGCGAGCCGGGCGGGATAGTGCCCGCTATCGAATGGCTGCAATCACGCGAGCGCCCCGGCGAACCGACCGGCGGAACATTGCTAATTGCCGGTTCGCTCTACCTTGCAGGAACGGTGCTGCGCGCGAACCGGGAATGGCCGGATTAAGTCACTCCGCCGGAACCGTCTTGGGATCAGGCGTCACCACACCTGCCGCGCGGCCAGAGTGTGCTTCGCGGATCCACTCCATGATGCACAGCACCACCGCCACTCCGCCGATTGCCGTGGTGAAGATGAAAACCCAGTAATAGCCGCGCTCCTCGATCATCTCACCCAGCGCACCGCGCCCCAGCGTGCCAACCAGCAAGGTGAGCGAGGACAGTAGCGCATATTGCACAGCCGAATATTTCTTCGACACAATGGAACTCAGCCACGCCACATAGGCTGCGCCCGCGATACCGATGGCGAGGTTCTCCCACATAATCGTGAAGGTCAGGCGCGGCAGAGCTTCGGACCCGAATGGCGCCATGAAATTGATCAATGCGGAAAAGCCGATGGCATCGCTTGCACTTTGCATCAGCGCACCACCTCTCGCCATGTCGGCATAAAGCAGGTTGGTCAGCGCTGCGAGAAGTGCGCCAAGCGTCAATGTCGCCATGCGGCCAATGACCGTCAGCAGATATCCGCCCAGCGCCAGCCCGGCGATTATCGCGAACACACCAAAGAATTTGGATGCGAAGGCGACTTCGTCATTCGTGAATTGCAGCTCACCAAGATAGAACGGGTAAGCAAAGGTGCCCCAGATTGCGTCGCAGATCCGGTAAGTCAGCACGAGCGAGAGAATCAGCACCAGCGACCAGCCCATGCGGCCCACAAACTCCACCAGCGGCATCACCAGTGCGCGATAGAGATGGTCCGCAGCGTAGGAGCCGCCTTCACGCTGGGGCAAATCCTCGCTCAGCAGATTCACGCCCTTTTTCTTCTGCGAAGCGAGCCAGCCCGCGATCAGCGCGGGGATCACAACCGTTGCCACGATAATCCACGGCCCCCAGGTCACCGTGAACTCTGTCGGGTTCGGCCGATCTTCGGGCGCATAGGTCAGCGACATATACATAAATGCCAGCACGCCAGCGATGGATACAGCCCACAGCAGGCCCACAGCCGCCAACGCGCGCGAGCGAATTTTCGGATGCAGCTCGCCCTTCTTACGCAGGCTGAGCAACAGCTCATCATCCGCCTGCCCTTCAACCGCATCGCCAACTTTGGTGTCGGGGGCGAACAGTCCGGCAATGCCGATGACCAGCAGGATGGCTCCCATCGCGAGATAGGTCTGCGGCCAACCGATACGCGCAGCGATAATCAGGCCGAAAGCCCCGCCCACCAGCGCCGCCAGCCGGTAGCCCATCTGGTAGACCGTGGAGAGGATATCCAGCGTCGCTTCTTCATCAGCGACATCAATACGCCATGCATTGATGGCAATGTCCTGCGTAGCACTTGCCAACGCGCCAATGCCCGCCAGCAGGCTGAACCAGCCCATATTGTTGTCTGTCGGATTGCTGAGGCTGAGCGAAATCAGGATCACACCAAGCAGGATTTGCGCCGGGACTATCCACTGCTTGCGCCGCCCCAGCTTGGCGAAGCCGGGGATGCGCACCTTGTCGATCAGCGGTGACCACAGGAATTGGAAGGCGTAGGCAAGGCCAATCAGCGAGAAGACGCCCATCGTCTCCAGCTGCACTTCAGCCTCACTCAGCCACGCATAGAGCGTGCCCAGGAACAGCGCGAAAGGAAGTCCGCTGGCAAAGCCGAACAGCGCCATATAGCCGCTTTTGGGATTACGCAGCGAGCGCAGCAGCGTGCCCCAGCCGGGCTTTTTCTTGGGTGCTTCGGCAGCAGCTTCGGCCATGCAATCACTCCGGCATAGGTGTTCAATACGGGTCTAGCGGTAAACCATCGCAATGGAAGGCTGGATGAACGGTCAATCACCGCCTAAGGCGCGCCTATGCCGAACAAACCCCCTCCCTCCGGTGACCGCCCCGAAGGCGACCGTATCGCCAAATTGCTTGCCCGCGCCGGTGTCGCCAGCCGCCGCGAGGTGGAGCGCATGATCGAAGACCGCCGCGTGAAGATCGGCGATGACTTCGTGACCACGCCTGCCACCTTCCTGACCAGCCTCAAGGGCGTGAGCGTCGATGGCAAGCTGGTCGGCAAGCCCGAACGCACGCGGTTGTTCGCTTTTCACAAGCCCACCGGCCTGCTGACGGCGGAGCGCGATTTCTCTGGTCGCCCGACGATTTACGATGCGCTGCGCAATGCCCTGCCCAAGGATACGCCGCGCGTGATGCCCGTGGGGCGGCTCGACTTGAACACCGAAGGCCTGCTGCTGCTGACCAATGATGGCGAATTCAAACGGCTGATGGAATTGCCCTCCTCCGAAATCCCGCGCACCTATCGCGCACGCACCTTTGGCGAAGTGACGCAGGAGCAGCTCGAAGGGCTGATGGACGGGATCGAGATCGAGGGCATGCGATACGGCCCGATCGACGCCAATCTGGAGCGCCGCACGGGCCGCAACCAGTGGATCGAACTGACGCTGACCGAAGGTAAGAACCGCGAAGTGCGCCGGGTGCTCGAATATCTCGGGCTGGAGGTGAGTCGCCTGCTGCGCATCGCCTATGGTCCCTTCTTCCTGGCGGACTTGCCTCGCGGCGCTGCGGTGGAAATCCGCAAGGAAGATATCGAACGCTTCCGCTCCTCGCTCAAACCGGCGAAGCGCAAATGAGAATAATCGCGGGCGAATGGAAACGCCGCCAACTCAAGGCCCCCGCCGGGGACGCAACGCGCCCCACTGCAGACCGCACGCGCGAGACGCTGTTTTCCATGCTCGCCAGCCGCCTCGGCAGCTTTGAAGGATTGAGCGTTGCCGACCTTTTCGCAGGTTCCGGCGCGCTGGGTCTGGAGGCGCTCTCTCGCGGGGCAGCCAATTGCCTGTTCGTGGAGCAGGACGCCGCTGCTGTCCGATGTCTGCGCGACAACATTGCGGCCTTCCGCGCCCAGCAACGCTGCGAAGTGATCGCCGGTTCGGTTATGTCACTCCCCCCGGCAAAGGCCCCGCGCGACCTTATTTTGCTCGATCCGCCCTATGGCACTGGCGCGGGCGCGGTGGCGATTGACCGATTGGTCCGGCTCGGCTGGATCGGTGAAGCGACATGGGTCGCGCTGGAAATTGGGGCCAAGGAAGATGCCAAGGTCCGCGCGCTCGAAGTGGAAAGTGAACGCAAGGTCGGCGCGGCCAAGCTCGTGCTGCTCCGCCATCCTGCATAAGCTTTTGGCCGCCCTTGCGCGGCGTGCATGCGTTCCCTAGTTGTTCACGGGTGACCGACCTTCCCGCTCCCGCTGACGAAAACACGCCGCAAGACGTGCCCGAATGGCTCGCCAGGCTGAACCAGCCGCAGCGCGACGCGGTGATGACAACAGAGGGGCCGGTGCTGATGCTGGCGGGTGCGGGAACGGGCAAGACCGCCGCCCTCACCCATCGCCTCGCCCATATCGTACGCGAACGGCGCGCTTGGCCGAGCGAGATCCTGTGCGTTACCTTCACCAACAAGGCCGCACGTGAAATGCGCGAACGTGTGGGCAATCTGACCGGCGGCGCGCTGGAAGGGATGCCGTGGCTCGGCACATTCCACTCTATCGGCGCGAAGATGCTGCGCCGCCATGCGGAACTGGTGAACCTCAAAAGCAATTACACGATCATCGATACCGACGATCAGTTGCGCCTGCTCAAAACGCTCATCCGCGAAAGTGAGATTGACGAAAAGCGCTGGCCCCCGCGCCAGCTTGCCGGGCTGATCGACAGCTGGAAGAACCGCGGGCTCAACCCGAATGATCTGACGGCGGTCGACAAGGAAAGCTACGCCAATGGCAAGGGGCAGGAGATGTATGCCCTTTATCAGGCGCGGCTGATCAGCCTGAATGCCTGCGATTTTGGCGACCTTCTGCTCCACATACTCAACATCTTCCGCAAGCATCGTGATGTGCTGGAACAATATCAGCAGCGCTTCAAATATGTGCTGGTGGATGAATATCAGGACACCAATGCGGTCCAATATCTGTGGCTGCGGCTGATTGCCCAGAACCGCAAGAACATCTGCGTGGTGGGCGATGATGACCAGTCGATCTATTCATGGCGCGGCGCAGAAGTTGCCAATATCCTGCGGTTTGAAAAGGATTTTCCCGGCGCGAAAGTGGTCAAGCTGGAACAGAATTATCGCTCGACTCCGCAAATCCTCGCCGCCGCCAGCGGGCTTATCCAGGCGAACAGCCAACGGCTCGGCAAGACGCTTTGGACCGATTTGCCACCGGGCGACAAAGTGCGCGTTGTCGGCGTGTGGGACGCTCCCGAAGAAGCGCGCCGTGTGGGCGAAGAGATTGAACGACTCGAAAGCGAAGGCGCGCCGCTGGAACAGGTCGCCATCCTGGTGCGCGCCCAGTACCAGACACGCGAGTTTGAAGATCGCTTCATCCAGATCGGCCTCTCCTACCGCATCGTCGGCGGTTTCCGTTTTTATGAGCGCTCCGAAATCCGCGATGCGATGGCCTATCTGCGCGTCATCGCCCAGCCCGCCGATGACCTCGCGTTCGAGCGCATCTATAACCAACCCAAACGCGGACTTGGTGCAAAGACGCTGGAAAAAATGTACCAGCACGCGCGCCGTCAGGGCCTCCCGCTGGCCGCCGCCGCGCTGGAACTGGCCGATACTGACGAACTGCCTGCCCGTGCGCGGAACACCACAGCAGAGCTGATGCGATTGTTCGTGCAATGGCGCGAAATGGCGGAGGCCGTCACTCCGTCAGACCTTCTGCGCGCGGTGCTGGAAGAGTCTGGTTATGACGCAATGCTCAAAGCGGATCGCTCGCCAGAAGCCGCAGGCCGCGCGGAAAATCTCGTCGAATTGCAACGCGCGATGGAGGATTACGAATCGCTCGGTGACTTCCTCCAGCACGTCGCGCTGGTGATGGACAATGACGCCGCCTCGGATGAGGAAAAACTCACCATCATGACGATGCACGCCGCGAAGGGGCTGGAATTCGATCACGTTTTCCTGCCCGGATGGGAAGAAGGCGTGTTTCCATCGCAGCGCTCGCTCGACGAAGGCGGGCTGGCGAGTCTGGAGGAGGAACGCCGCCTCGCCTATGTCGCGATCACCCGCGCGCGGCGGCGCTGCACCATTTTGCACGCGGCAAACCGGCGGATTTACGGCCAGTGGACCAGCTCCATCCCCAGCCGTTTCGTCGAGGAATTGCCCGAAGAGCATATCGCCAGCGAAACCACCATGACCGGCGGCCGCTCACTGTGGCAGGCCAATTGGAGCGAAAGCGAAGACCCCTTCGCCCACGTCTCGCAATCCCGCCCTGACCGCTCCTCCACCAGAGGCCCCGGCTGGCAACGCGCGCTCGCCACAGGTTATGAAACCAAGCAGGCCCGCGTGAAGGAAAGCACCCGCTCAGCCGCCAGCTTCGCCGCGAAACCACGCGGCGACATCGGCATGGGCGACCGGGTGTTCCACGAAAAATTCGGTTATGGCGAAGTGATCGGACAGGAAGGCAACAAGCTGGAAATCGAGTTCGACAAGGCCGGGACGAAGCGGGTTATCGATAGCTTTGTGAGTTTGGCTTGAGGCTTTCCACCTTTGCGATGCCGCCAAGGTGTTTGCAACCGTACATGCCAGCGCATACGCTTACTGCATGAGGTCATATTGCTCGTTAGTTCTTTCACTTTCGCTCGCCCTGCTCCTGTCGGGCTGTGGCCAGACCCGAGCGGAAGATTTCGCCTGCAACACGGGCATGCGTGATGCTCCGGACCTTGATATTGAAGCCTTCGCGTCGGGTTACTTCCCGCCGTCGTATTCCGAAGCCGATATACCCGTATGCGGCGACCTACTTGTGCCGCGGATCAGCGAAGTTGAAAGCGAATGGTATCCAGGCCAATGGAGCGCAGCGTGCGAACCGTCTTTTTGGCAGCTGTCCGAAGCACCAACTCATCCTGATTTCGCGTTACGTTTCAGTCTTATTCCAAGCTTCGAACCATCGGTTTTCATCCAGGTTTTCAGCAGTGGTGAAAGTCACCGTTTGATCGTCAAGGAGATGAGCGGAGCGGGAGGATATGAGCCTGGCTATATTTGGCGCTCCCGTGAACGCGTTTTGACAACAGTACAGGTATCAGAACTCAAACGAATGATTGAGAGTGAGCGCTTTTTTGGCCCGACTGCAATTGATCCGGACGATGGCGTTTTGGAAGATGGATGCAGCTTCGGATTTGATGGATCGCAGTGGATTTTCGAGCGAGTCGATGAAAATGGTTACGCGATGGTCCAGCATTGGTCGCCCAATGAAGGAGCAGCTAAGGAGCTAGGCGAATACCTAATTGATCTAACTGGCTGGGAATTTTAGAGGAAGTTAGACGAGATTATTTTGGCCTCGCGGGGATCGCCTTTCCAATACGCCGCTCCCCATGCAACCACCCGCCACGCTCTTTCACATTGGTAAACTTGGCTTTCGCAAGGCTCTGCCACGCGGAGGTTTTTCAACCACACAAGTGTCACCTTGAGGCTGCGCAGTCTATCACATTGATTTATCGCTTTAATTGAACAATTTCAGCGGGGTGACACCCTGTAACCATTGTCACCCGGATTTGCGCGAAACCTGTATAATTGATCGCTTTGTGACCTCACCCACTTGGTATAGGGCGGAGGCAAATACCGCGAACCAACAACCTTCAGAAGGTCCCGATT